>SPJK01069445.1_pt1 | contig 43447 bp, 35 predicted proteins | sample 3741771 | NCBI WGS metagenome assembly SPJK01 (sample SAMN10925997, study PRJNA522277) | cold seep metagenome | isolation source: Elba SIP-enriched marine methane seep metagenome, extraction at timepoint T2 | place: Italy: coast of Elba, Mediterranean Sea
GATCAAACTCTCAAGTTTTTGCTAAACTCGATAACCTAACAGTCTAACATTCAGTCAGCGCGAACCAACTAAACAATCAAACAACTGATAGGCTTTGAACCCTCACAAACGTCACTGAAATTACAAACAACATACTCTAATAAATTAAAGCCCGCCGCCCATAATTCCTTTCCAATATTCATACTTGTCAAGCTATGTCCCGACCGGTGTCGGAGGCATCTCGTCGGTGGCGTCGCGCTTCGTTTCGAAGTGCATCTGCCCCGTCGGTGAGCGCGGGTTATAGGGACCTCTTCCCAACCTGTCAAACAAGAAAAACACTTTTTTCATGGTCATTTCTGTCGCATGGAAAAGAATAGGCTTTTCAAGCGCTTGAATTAACATCTGACACGACAAAATCGCACAGGCAAATCATACATCGCAGGCCTTTTATCCACACCATATAGCGCGTTATGATCCCCCAACGCCCTATATAAACCCTCGATAAGAACTTTAACCAAAGGCAACACCATGAACTGGAAAGACCGGCTAAAATTTTGGGAGCAATCAGCAGAGGCCCCCGCCCCTGCGCCTGAGCCCCATCGCCATATGCCGGGCGGTACAAATTATCGTGCCATTCGTTCGCATGGTTTGCCCCGTTACCCCTATCCGATTCGTGTTGATGATGGCGCGCCGGACAGACGCGATGCACGATTCGAATCAAGTTGGGCCGCATCAGGCAACACACGATACGGGCAACGCCCCTCAAAACCGCTTATCGGATTGGCACTTGGGGGCGGCGGCGCACGCGGCTGGGCGCATATTGGGGTGATCAATGAGCTTGAGCGTCATGGCATCAGGCCCGACATTATCACCGGCACATCCGCAGGCGCATTGGCCGGCGGCTTATATACCGCCGGATTGCTTGATGATCTGGAGGACTTCGCCCGTTCAATTTCACGGCGCAGTATGTTGCGTTACATGGACATTGCCTTTCGCGGCAGCAGCCTGATCGGCGGTAAACGCCTTAGTGCCATGCTGGATGAAAAGGCCGGCACGATGCGTATTGAAAAATTGAACCGCCGGTTTGTAGCGGTGGCAACAGAATTGGCAACCGGCCATGAAATCTGGATTCGCCAAGGTGGTCTGGTGCCTGCCATGCGCGCCAGCTATGCGATTCCCGGTGTGTTTTCGCCCGAAAAGGTCAAGGGCCGCTGGTTGATTGATGGCGGACTGGTCAATCCTGTTCCCGTTTCAACCGCCCGTGCCTTCGGCGCGCGCCTTGTGATTGCCGTTAATCTGAACGCCGATGTCTTTGGTATGGGATCCAGCCGTTTGTCTGATGATTTGGATGACCAGTCCATCATGCATGGCAGCACAACAAGACGGCGACACTTTTCCGACGGCGATTTGGTTGAACGTGGCCGCCTTAGGTCTTTGTTTGGAAGCGATGAAGACAAACCGGGCATGGGCACCGTGCTGGTAGCCAGCTTCAACATCATGCAAGACAGGCTGGCACGCAACAGACTTGCGGGCGACCCCGCTGACGTAAACATAGCGCCGCGAATCGCTCATATCGGGCTGTCTGAATTTGATAAGGCCGAGGACGCCATCGCCCGCGGGCGCGAAGCGGTTGCCCCCGCCCTGCCCTATATCAGGGAAGCCTTGCGCGTCTTAAGCTAAAAAAGCCGCGCCGCAACAAATCAACCGGTTGCGATATATTCCTTAAGCGCGTTTGCCTCTGCTTCGGTTTCGGCAATGCGCGTTTTCACAACATCACCGATTGAGATGATCCCCTTTAGGGCACCATCATCAATAACCGGGATGTGACGGATCCGTCGGCCCGTCATCAAATCCATCAATTCATCAACCGTGTCTTCAAGACTGCAGGTGACCACTTCAGCGGTCATCAGGCTCGAAACAGGCTGCGTCAGCACACCGGCACCATGGGCAGCAACGCCCCGCACGATATCGCGTTCCGACAGAATACCACCGACGCCACCATCAGCACCGGCAACCACAACGGCACCGATCTTACGGTCAGTCAGGCTTTTAGCGGCATCTGCCACGCTGACATCCGCGGCAACGGTCAACACATCGCTGCCTTTTTCCTTCAAAATGCCTGCAACATTCATAGACACCCTCTCCTGCGTTTTACAAAGCTGATCGATATATTTTTATAAGATCGGCTTGGCGCGATCTGTCAGCTTCTTCATACCCGAATCATGACCCACAAGGTCAGTTCTGGCAAGCAACTTGTCCCCGAAAACGGGGCCAAATCAGGAGTTTGTGACGTCCTTTGCCTCTGTTCCTTCAAACGGAAAAGGCCGATCATCGCTTTGAAATGTCAGGAAACTCAACAATTGGCCCAGATAAACGCTCAACCGTTTTGATAGGTCGACAAGGTCTGGATGGGGCGCGCCGCGCACCACCGTCACAACGAATTGCAGCGCGGCCGTCGCCATTGTCAGCCAAAAAACGACATAGCTGATCAAGGCATAACCAGCCATATAGGCCAGTCGCGGCCAAATAGCGTCATTCTGGGGAGTTGAGGCAGATTGGTCTTGTGCTTGGGTCATCATTCGCTCCTTTGTTACCTCTCATATGTGGGTAGCGGACGTGAATTTGACAAGTGGGCCTAGCCATTTTTGCCTTTACGAGTTGGCCAATTAGGCCGCTCAAACGCCCCAAACAACAGCAGTCCTGCGAAGAAACCGCCCAAATGCGCCTCCCAAGCGATAGAGCGCGCCGCCGCGCCACCAAAACTGATATCAGTCGCCCCAACCAAGATTGAAAAGCCGATCCAGATCCCTGCGAAGACCAGCAGACGCCGATCACCAAGCCCCGCCAGCCGTTGGCGATACACGGCCGGACGGCCATCCACCTGTCCCAAAACAACAGGCGCGGTAATGATACGGCCAACAGCCCCCATCAGCCCTGAAATCCCGGCGGAGGCACCGATCATGGGGATCAGGCTGCCTTGATTAAGCAGCAAGTAAAACAGTGCCCCGGCGACTGAGCAGACAAAACAGAACAACAAAAACCGCAATGCCGGCAATCGCCGCGCCACGGGGGTGCCAAAGGCCAGCAACCAAATTGAATTCATAATCAAGTGCAGCGCATCACCATGCAACAAACCATAGGTGAAAATGGACGTTAAATCTGTCAGCGGTGCGCCGGGGAAGCTGTATAGGACGCCGTCAGCGGCCCTTCCATAGCGGGCAGGTATAAATGCCCCCCACGCCAGCAGGCTACGTTCTGAATCCACCGGCATAGCCAACCGGGCGACATGAACCAGCGCCAAGGCGATGATGGCATTCACCACAACAGACGGCGCGTTAAGAATCGGTTGGCGATTGGGGGGAACCTGATCAGTCATGCGACCAGTGTGTCAGCGTGCCAACGCACGCTCAACCAAAAACAGGCGATCATTGCCAAAATACATGTCATCGCCATCAATGAATATTGTGGGGGATCCGAAACCGCCGCGATCAATCAACTCCTGCGTATTTAGCTTAAGTTGACGTTTCACATCGTCAGATTGCATGGCGTCGTCAATTGCCGCCCAATCCAGCCCCACAGCGGCGCACAGACGCGCCAGCACCGCAGGGTCGGCAATGTCCTGATCCTCGCCCCAATAGGCGTGAAACAGCGCCCCAGACAGCGCAACGGCCTTTTCAAAGGCAGACGCAGCCACAATGGCCCGCATGGGCGCAACAGCACGGACAGGAAAAATAGAAGGCCACTTAATGACAAGACCATAGGCCTGCGCCCAGTCCTGCAAATCCTTCATCATATAGCGCGCCTTTTGCGGTTGGGGATTGGCGCGTTGTTCATAAACAGATTGGTTGACGGCATTAAAAACACCGCCAACCAATATTGGCTTCCAAACAAGCGTCGCATCCGCATCAGCGGCCAGACGCTCTATCTGTGAAAAGGCCAGATAGGTCCAGGGCGAGGAGCAGTCAAAGAAAAACTCAACCACCTTGCCCATGACTATTCCGCCGCGACTTCAACCGATTCAGCGGCCAACAAAGGCTTACCCAAAATCAGGTCTGAAGCTTTTTCAGCAATCATGATTGTCGGCGCATTTGTGTTGCCGCCAATCAGGGTCGGCATGACAGACGCATCAATGACACGTAGCCCTTCAACACCCTTCACACGCAACTGATCATCAACAACGGCGGTACGATCAGTTTCAGCCCCCATTTTACAGGTGCCGATCGGATGATAAATGGTTTCGGCTTTTTCACGGATAAACCCGTCGATCTCATCATCTGTCTGAATATGTTCGCCTGGATTGATTTCCTTACCGCGATAAGGATCGAACGCCGGTTGCATCATGATGTTACGGCTAAGCTTGACGCCAGCGCGCATCACCTCCACATCCTTTTGCTCTTTCAAATAATTCGGCTGGATCAAGGCATGATCCTGCGGGTTGAGCGATTTGAGCGAGATGTACCCCTTACTTTCAGGGCGCAGCTGACAGACATGCAATGTATAGCCATGACCATCATATTTTTCACGCGCGTGGTCCATCATGATTGCCGGGATAAAGTGCAGCTGCAAATCAGGCACATCGCATGACGGATCAGATTTCAGGAAGGCACCTGTTTCAAGGCCATTGCCGCGGCCCAGCCCCTTCTTGAAGAAGGTGTATTGCATCCCCGTCCACAACATGCGGGCCATATTTCCCTGTGAGTTAAGCGTGATGTCCTGCGTACATTCATAGTGCAAACATGCATCAAGATGATCCTGCAGGTTCTGACCAACACCGGGCAGGTCAGATACAACATCCAGACCCCATTTTTGCAAATAGGCACCGTCACCGATACCGGACAGCAGCAATAATTGTGGTGAGTTGATCGCGCCGCCTGATAGCAACACTTCCTTGCCAGCACGTGCGATAATGGTTTTACCCTTTTGCTGATATTCAACACCAACGGCGCGTTTGCCTTCAAAAATCACGCGATTCGTCAGGGCCTCAACCTCAACCGTTAGGTTCGGGCGCTTCAAAATCGGTGTCAGATAGCCCTTGGCCGCGGACCAACGCTCACCATCATGAATGGTTAGCTGATAGGGGCCAACGCCCTCTTGCTGCGGGCCATTAAAATCATCGGTGATCGGGTGACCGGCCTGTTGGCCTGCCTCAACAAACGTATCAAACAGTTCGTTCATTTCTTCGCGATTGGAGACGCGCAAAGGGCCTTCGCCGCCGTGGAAATCATCACCGCCATTCTGGTTGGCCTCTGACCGCTTAAAATATGGCAGCACATTTTCGAATGACCAACCGCGGCAGCCCATCTGGCCCCACAAATCATAGTCGCGCGCATGGCCGCGAATATAGATCATGCCGTTGATTGAGGATGACCCGCCCAGCACCTTGCCGCGTGGCCAAAACAACTTGCGGTTATTCAGTTCCGACTGACCTTCGGTGTAATAATACCAATTGTCTTTTTCGCCACTAATCATACCGCCAACACCGGCAGGCATGTGAATAAGAACACTGCTGTCCTTGCCGCCTGCTTCCAGCAGAAGCACTTTGTTGTTGGGGTCTTCTGATAGGCGATTGGCAAGTACACAGCCTGCAGAACCGGCCCCTACAATAATATAATCAAATTGTGCGTCGGCCATCTTCTTGTCCTTTTCCTTATACCCTGACCGCTTCCTAAATTACCCTTAGGCGTCAAGAAGCGATTGGGCTGCACCCATGCTTGGTCAATTTTGAATTGTCGCTTTCATAATCGCGATTCAAAAGTGACGCAAGTGTCATCTTTTATGGTTGCTGCCACAAACCAAAGATGCGGCCCTATCTTATTCATTTTTATCGCTTATTTGCCCTGCCAATTCGGCTTGCGCTTTTCGGCAAATGCTTTCGGCCCCTCCATCAGGTCTTCCGATTTAAACATATCATAAACAGCCGGATACTTGCCCTCAAACGCATCTTTGTAGGCAGCCTGATCAAGGCCCTGCATCGCAGCTTCCTTGGTGGCACGCACGGACAGCGGCGCACATTCCAAGATCATGTCTGCCCAACGGCGGGCAGCGGCCATCAATTCATCACCGGGTACAACTTCGTTCACAAAGCCCAGCTCTTTACCTTCAGCGGCGGGCACCTGACGGCCTGTCAGCATCATGCCCATGGCTTGCTTCAAACCGATCTGGCGCGGCAAGCGATGGATACCACCGGCCAGCGCAGCAAGGCCGACCTTCGGCTCAGGCAAGGCAAAGCGCGCGGTATCCGCTGCGATGATCAAGTCACAGGCAAGCGCAATTTCCAAACCGCCCCCCATGGCAAAGCCGTTCACGGCCGCAATCACAGGCTTGTTCAGGTCATAACGCGCAGTCAAACCGGCAAAACCTGTTTCAGGCACAGTGATGGGATTGCCCTGTGCCTGCCAAACCAAATCATTACCGGCAGAAAACGCCTTGTCTCCTGCCCCTGTGATAATGGCAACCCACTGGTCAGGGTCAGCGGCGAAATCATCAAAAATCGCAGCCAGTTCATCATTGGCTGGCGGATGCAATGCATTGCGGGCATCCGGGCGATTGATTGTGACGATTGTCAGGTGGCCGTCTTTTTCTACTGAGGTGAATTCACCCATGTCGGTTCTCCGTATTTTTTCAATGTTTAAGGTTGGTACAATGGTGGATGGAAATATCAATCAGCCTGTTTTTTCAAACCGGCCTTAAAGCGTTGTGCATTTTCAACATAATGGGCGGCCTGCAGTTTCAAGAAATCTGCATTTTCCGGCGGCAATTCACGCACCACCTTGCCGGGAGAGCCCATGACAAGCGAATTGTCGGGAATTTCTTTGCCTTCAGGGATCAGCGAATTGGCACCTATGATGCAATTGCTGCCGATCTTCACATTGTTCAGAATTATTGCGCCAATGCCGATCAGACTGTTATCGCCAACGGTGCAGCCGTGCAGCATGGCCTTATGTCCGACGGTGACATTCTTGCCGATCACCAGATCAATCCCATGATCGGTATGCAGCACAGAATTATCCTGAATATTGCTGTTTTCGCCAATTTCGATCTTGTTCGGCATGTCGCCACGGATCACAACCCCAAACCAAACCGATGCATTTTTCTTCAGGACAACATTCCCGATTACGCTGGCATTCGGGGCAACCCAATAGTCGTCGCCTTCGGTTTGAATGGCCAAATCATCAAGTGAATAGACGGTCATGTTTCTTCCTGTCGCGCTGGTTCAATTTCAATTGCGCGGGAGCATACCGGGCACGAACCGCCCTGTCACGACAAATGGCCCTAAAAGAACGGTTCGAGCAACGCCTCAACAAATGCACTGCCGACCCACCCACCGATCGGGATCGCAAGATACAGAAACAGACGCAATATCGTGCCGGCATCTGTCGGCCATTCCTTGGCATCCGCCACTGCCTGACGCCAGCTAATCAGCCCGGCCAAGCGGTTGCCTGCACTGTCATCGCCTCGCTCAACAGCGTTTCGTGCCGCCGCAATCATGGGTGCAAGACGTTCAAGTTCTGCCGTTTTAACAGCGACCAGTTTCTGATGGATGATTTGCATCGGCCCGAAAAATGACAGAATTATCAACGCCATCGCACCAAGGATCAGCGGCATCATACCCACTGTTGAAACCTGATCCCCCAATGTCAGCAACAACGTCACCGTCAACGCCACAATCCAGCCAAGGCCATTGCGCAGCGCCAACTGGGCAAAGGCGATTTGTCGTTGCGGCCGCAGAATATCAATATCAGTTGCGTCTACCGCCGCCCGCATAACAAAATTGTTGCTCACAACATTGGTATAGACATGCATGCTTGTGTAGCCAAACAGCGGCGGCAACACGATGCCGAACCACCCCGCTGAAATCACCCGATCCATTACCGTATCGACATCAATGGTCATGCCAATGGCAATTGTTGCGAACAGCAGTCCCGACACGACACCACCGATCAACATGATGCGCCTACGCCTGCGATGCGGCCCCTGCGCACTAAACGCCAACCAATCAGCCCGAATTTGATCAATACCGCCTTTATCTTCCTGAAACGGTAATTGCCCCAACATCTGAAACACACGCACTTCTGTGGCGTGGGCTGTCCAATGGGCAAGGACACATAGAAAACTTGTCATCAATGCCGCCCACATGCCGGTCTGCAAGGGCACAATAGCCTCGCTGCCGCCAGCAAGGATGGGCAGGTCAAATATCAGCGCGTGACCCACATAGCTGCCGCTGACTGACACAATCAGCAGCACATATTTCCACAGGGGCCAGACCCGTTTCTGGACAGGATCAGCCGTCATAATGACTAATTCTCATGGCGAGGTCGGGACGCTCACGCTCCGCCGGGTTATCCGCTGCGGTACCGAAATAAAGGAACCCTGCAACCCGCTCCCCCTTTTTCAACCCCAAATGCGTCGCCACTTTCGGCTCAAACGCCATCCATTCAGTTAACCATTGCCCGACATAACCTTGGGCATGGGCGGCCAGCAGCATGTTCTGGCACACAGCACCTGTGGACATGATCTGCTCCCACTCAGGGATTGGTTTAGCGTCTGACGGGCTGAAAATAACCGCAACCATCAGGGGCGCACGAACAGGCAGGCCCGCCTGCGCTGCCGCCGTATCGGGGCCCATTTCTGGATTTACCGCCCCGTAAATCTGCGCCAACGCCTTGCCGAAGGCGATTCTGGCATCCCCTTCAAACACAATGAAGCGCCAAGGCCCAAGTTTGCCGTGGTCCGGCACGCGATGACCGGCACGCATTATAGCGTCCAGCGCCGCGGCGTCCGGCCCCGGTTCCACCATGTCTTTGGCCTTAACAGATCGTCTTTCGTGCAATAACGCCAGCGCGTTGGTCATTTGTCGCAATATCCTGCTTGTTTCGGGTGCAATATCATTAACACGCATAAAAACACGCCACAGGCAGGATTCAAGCAAAGAATCTGTCCTTGCCCGCTTGGCGGACGGTATTTGCTTCTATAGGGTAGCGTCCCGATATTCCACAACGTTACTCAACATCTGGAACCAGCTTTATGACCGATCAGGAACTGCGCTATGACGTGATGGTGCAAACAGCCTTGCGCAACGTCGTGAAGGAGGCGCTGACGCTTGTTGCGGAGCATGGCCTGCCCGGCGACCACCACTTTTATCTGGCGTTCAATCCGCAGCATCCCGAAGCTGTGGTGCCCGATTTCCTGAAAGAGAAATTCGGCGAAGAAATGTCAATCGTGTTGCAGCATCAGTTCTGGGACTTGAAAGTTACGGATGATGGCTTTGGCGTCACGCTGCAGTTTGACCGCAAACCCTATGAATTATGGGTACCGTTTGATGCGATGCGCGGTTTCTTTGATCCGTCAGTACAGTTCGGTCTGCAATTTCAGGATGGCGAGGACGACGACGCCGAAATTGATGACGAACTTGGCAGCCATCTTGGTCTGGCAACCTTTGAGGGTGAGCCGCAGGACGACCTGTCGGAATTAAGCGACGAAGAATTATTCGCGAGCTTTGAGCGTAACAGCAACGAAGAAGACGCCCCCACAGACACTGAGTCACCCGACGATGATGGCTCTGACGATACGCCCAATGGCGGCGGCAAAGGGGCCAAATCCGGCGAAGTCATCGCCCTTGATCAGTTCAGAAAAAAGCCCTAACCGGCTCCCCCCACTTCCTTTTCATGAGGATAACACCATGACCAAAACCCGCACAGAATCCGATACCTTTGGCCCGCTGAAGGTTCCCGCCGACAAATATTGGGGCGCACAGACCCAGCGCAGTCGCCAAAACTTCAAAATCGGTTGGGAAACCATGCCGATGTCCGTCATTCGCGGCTATGCCATTCTGAAGCGGTCTGCTGCCATCGCCAATATGGAATTGGGCGGCCTGCAAAAGAAAGTAGGCAAGACAATCGTAAAGGCAGCTGACGAAGTGATCGCCGGCAAGCTTGATGAGCACTTCCCATTGGTTGTATGGCAAACAGGGTCAGGCACGCAAACCAACATGAACGCCAACGAAGTGATTTCAAACCGCGCGATTGAGATGCTGGGCGGCGAGATCGGCTCAAAAACACCGGTTCATCCCAATGACCACGTGAATATGAGCCAGTCTTCAAACGATACGTTCCCTACGGCCATGCACATTGCAGCAGCTGAACAGATCAACCATCAACTGATCCCTGCCCTGACACATCTGCGTGACGCATTGAAAGCCAAGTCAAAGGCATGGAACAAGATTATCAAGATTGGCCGTACCCATACACAGGACGCCACACCGCTGACGCTTGGTCAGGAATTTTCCGGTTATGCGCAACAGGTTGATTATGGCATCCAGCGCGCCAACGACTCGCTGAAGCGCCTTTACAATCTGGCTCAGGGCGGCACCGCCGTCGGCACCGGCCTGAATGCGCCCAAGGGGTTCGACAAAAAGGTTGCCGCTGAAATCGCGGCCTTTACCGGCCTGCCGTTCAAAACAGCGCCCAACAAATTTGAAGCTTTGGCCGCCCATGACGCCATTGTTGAAGCATCCGGCGCCTTGAATACCATCGCGGTCAGCCTGATGAAAATCGCGAATGACATTCGGTTCCTTGGATCAGGTCCCCGTTCCGGCCTTGGTGAATTGCAATTGCCTGAGAATGAGCCCGGCTCCTCCATCATGCCGGGCAAGGTCAACCCGACCCAGTGTGAAGCGCTGACCATGATTTGCGCGCAGGTGATGGGCAACCACACAACAGTTTCAGTGGCAGGGTCCAATGGTCATTTCGAATTGAACGTGTTCAAACCCGTCATGATCTATTCACTGCTGCAATCAATACAGCTTGTGTCAGATGGCGCGGTCAGCTTCACAGACAATTGCGTTGTGGGGATTGAGCCGAACATCGAAGAGATTGAGCGCCTGATGGGCCGGTCGTTGATGCTGGTCACCGCATTGGCACCGACGATCGGCTATGACAATGCTGCCAAAGTCGCCAAGACCGCCCATAAAAACGGCACAACCTTGAAAGACGAAGCTGTTGGTATGGGCCTTGTGACCGAGGCTGAGTTTGACAAGGTTGTCGATCCGCGCAAGATGATCGGCCCCAAATAAGCCGCGATGAAACGGTCAATTACCATTTCCGGACACAGGACAAGCCTGTCGCTTGAACCTGTGTTCTGGCAAGCCCTTCAAAAACTTGCTGCCCAGCGCGCGCTTTCGGTGTCTGCGCTGGTCAAATCCATTGATGAGGATCGCGCCGAAGCGCTTGATCCCATCAACCCGGGCAAAACATATTCCCTATCGGCCCATATACGGGTTTATTTGATGAAGGCTGCCCTGGCCGGTCAGTTAGACAGCTTGTCAACAAGCCGCTAAAACTTAAAGCCACGCTCAAACAGTTTCTGGACGCCCTTGTTCACCAATGAATTAACATAGTGTTTCTGGATCGCCTCTGTGTCCAAACGCCGTTTCAGATTATCCGGCGGGCCTTTGAATTGCAGGCTGATCGGTGGCAGGTCTTTCTTTTCAACCAAGAAAAAGCCGGTTGTGAAATTGGCGTGCCAGTTCGGCAAGTCCAGCATCAAATCAGACGCGACTTTGACATCACTGCCGACATCCGTCTTGATCTGTTTTGACGTCATCACTCCGTCCTGAAATGCCAGCCACATATCAAGGTCGTTGAACGGGGTTTCGCCTTGCGTCAGTGCAGAAGAAATTTGCGCCGCGCCGCCTTTGTCAAAATTACGCACCGCCGTTGCTAATTTGCGTAAATCCATACCGCGCAACGCCCCCTTCTCGCCCGCGAACTTGATGTCGCCTTTCAACCCCTTAACCAGGTCAAACATGGAGGCACCGTTGCTGTTCAACTGCATGGTACCATCGACCAAGCCGGCAAACCTGCCTTTGCGCCAAAAACCAAGTTTGATTTTTTCAAGGTCAGCATCCTTCACAGTTAAATCAAGCAGCATGGAAGATTGATCAGTGCTGGCATCGAATGTCCCATTGGCCTGCATCGGCCCGCCAAACAACGCGCCGGTCACATCCTCCAACTTCAACACGCCCTTCTTCAGGCTGGCTTGGCCCTTCATTTCGGCGATGTCCAAACCGAACCCGATGAACCGATCCAGCGCCAAAGTAAACGTGCCATCAACAGTTCGCAGGGGGGCAAGCGGCAACTGTTCTTTTGACCAGCGTTCATTGCCCTTGGCAGGTGCCGTTGATCCGCCTGTTGGCTTACCCTGACTATCCACCGTCGCGGGCATGACCTCATTCATATCCAAATAGGGGCCAGACAACGCGGCCTTGAATTGTGGGCGTTGCCCGTTACCCATTCCGGTTACCAATGCTGTGCCGGACAGACGTGATTTATTCGCAGCAAATGTCATGCGATCAATGCTGGCCTGCCCCAAAGCGGGGTCGTAATTGGCCTGCACCAACACTTGATAAGGCATCGCCCGAAACCCGAATTGCGCCGTCACCTTATTATCAACAGATGTCAGATCAGTTTGCAGCAACACATTGCGATAGGTCGCCCCTGCATAGGTCAGAGCGCCGACTTCAAATCGCCCGGTAACAGCAATATCAGGAAAACTGGTGGCGTTGTCATCCGCATCCGCGCCTTCACCTTCCACGCTGGTGGTTTGTGCCGCCACGGGATCAGTACCTGTATTCATATAATCATCAGCGTTGAACTGATCGACAGCCAGCCGATAGCTGACGGTCGCGGGGCGTGCCCGCATGTCATAGTCGATAGCCCCACTTAAAACCGACCGATCCAATGTCATCCGCAACCCACGGACGGCAACTGCATCTTGCGTCGCATTGAAGGGCAGTTTGGCCGTGACCTGTTGATAGGTTCCCTTTTGCGCATCCGCAGGCAGATCAATCCCGGCCCATTTGGCAAAGCGCGGTAAATCGCTGATTGCAACGTCAAGCGTCCCATCCACAGACAACGCGGCGGCGGGTTGACCCGACGCCAATATCAAATTGACCTGACCTGATCCGGGCAACTGCGCGCTGCCATTTGAAAGTGTCAGTTGGCCGTTTTCTAGTTTCCCTGACACGCCGATCTGTCTGACCGCATCATCATTCATCGCCAGCGCATCCACAGACAAATTGAACGCAACGGTCATATCTTGTGGCAAGGGATTGGTTACGGGCTGGCTGTCTTGCGCAGGCGGCATGGTCGATGATCCTGCACGGTCGTCCATCGGCTGCATCTTCGCAATAAAGGCCTGCACCTTTTCAACTGAGGCCATCAACACCGGCAAATCAATACGCCCCGCGGACACGGCAACTGAAATATCTGGGATGTCGCCTAACACCCCGCGTGCGTTCAAGGCAAATTTGTTATCGCCAACCTTGACGGTCCCATCGCCTGTATCAAACTCATCCGCACTACCGGACAGACTATCGAACGATACAACGATCAAATCATCTGGCCCGCCCGCGATGTTGGCTACACCAGAAAACTGCGGCGCCCCCATAAGATCCGCAACGAAACCACTGACCTTTGCGGTCAGCAGATCTTGCCCCGCATCATTTTGCAGGTTGACATCGGCCCGCAATCGCGTCTTTGTCTGCGTGATATTGCCAACATCCGCGGACAAGGCGATTTGCTGCCCATAAGCTGTCACTTGGCCATTTAGGCTGAACGGCCCGTCCAGTGAATCGAGCGATACAGTCAGTGCAGGAATTTCAATTACCTCGACACTGTCATTGGCATGATCATGGTAATGAACCATGCCCTTTTTGATAGTCAAGGCACCGATCACGACGTCATAAGGCAACGCGTCGTCCGACGGCTCTTCCGCCGGCTGGTCTACATCTGCAGTTGCACCCTCATTTTCCGTGGGCAGCGGCAGGTTATTGGCACCATCGGCATATTGTTCAAAGTGAATGACCGGCGCACCCAACTGAATTTCGGTGACATTGATGGTCCCGGACAACAACGGCAACAGGGCGATACTGACCCGCGCCTCCTCCATCGTCAGAAAGGCATCAGCATCACCACGCGCATCATTGGCAATGATCAGCTGATCAAGGCCCAGTTTCGGCCCGGTAACAAACCCGATTGAGATATCTCCCTTAATCTCAACCTCGCGGCCCAGCGCATCTTGCGCGGCACTTTCGATTTGCCCTTTATACTGGTTCACATCGATCAGGAACGGCGCGGCAAGCGCAGCCCCGAACAACAAAATCAATATCAGTCCAAATATAACGCCGAACCGTTTCACAAATGCCTCCTCAAAAAGCGGATGGGACAGGGATAGACTTGCCCGTCATAAAGTCCCATCATGATGGTCAGAATATGGCAGCAAGCAAGGCACGGTCATGAAATCACCCGATGGCGATTCCGGCAAGATCATAAGCCTGTCTAAGGCGCGGAAATCACGCACGCGGCAGGAAAAAGAACAACGCGCCAGCGAAAACCGTATTCGTCATGGCCGAACCGGAGCGCAGAAAAAGGCCGACAAACTGGAAAAGTCGCGCCAATCAAAGCGCCATGACAATAATGAGTTGGCCGACAAATAGGCAATTTCATTAAACATTATACCAATTTTAGGTTGCGCACTCTATTGATCGGCGTAGACTTTCTGGCAGTGGGCAGGCTGGCTCAAGAAAAACAACAAAAACTCTGAGCCGAATTCTAAAGCATTGATCTGACGTGCCTTATGCGGTCAGGCAATTGCATGACGATGTGAGGGGACACACCAATGAAAGCATCAGATCTATTTGTTAAATGCCTTGAGGCAGAAGGCGTCACACATATATTCGGCGTGCCGGGGGAGGAAAATGCTGATGTCATGATCTCCCTTAACAGCAGCCCAATCGACTTTATTCTTTGTCGCCACGAACAGGCAGCCGCCTTCATGGCCGACACCTATGGCCGTTTGACAGGTAAGGCTGGCGTATGCCTTGGCACACTCGGTCCGGGCGCAACCAACCTTGTAACCGGTGTTGCCGACGCCAACATGGACCGCGCTCCGCTGGTTTGCATTATTGGTCAGGGGTCCACCCGCCGATTGCACAAGGAAAGCCACCAAAACATGGATTCCATCGCCATGTTTGAGCCGATTACAAAATGGTCAACCACCATCGCGCATGAGGCCAATATCTCAGAAGTTGTGCGCAAGGCATTTAAGTTGGCCGAGGCTGAGAAGCCCGGCGCAACCTTGATTGAGCTTCCCGAAAATATCGCCAAGAACATTATCGATGATCAACCCATCGAACCCAAGCGGACACGTCGCCCAGGGGCTGACTACAAAGCCGTAGCCGAAGCGGTTGAAGTGATTCTGGCAAGCAAAGACCCGATGATCATAGCCGGGAACGGCGCTGTGCGTAAACGTGCAGCCGCCCAGTTGCACAGGTTGGCACGCAACACCGGGATCGGCGTTGTAAACACATTTATGGGCAAGGGCGCTGTACCGCGTGACGACGAACATTGCATGTTCACAATTGGTTTGGGCGTCAAAGACCATATTGCCCATGCCATCGACAAATGCGATGTGATCATTTCCGTCGGTTATGATCTGGTCGAATATGCCCCCAGTCTTTGGAATAATACGCCGGGCAAAAAGATCGTCCATATTGATTTCTGGCCCGCTGAGATTGATGCTGACTATCCGGTTGAAGTTGACATCGCAGGCGATATCGCTGATGCGCTGTGGCAAATCAATGAGGCGCTGGAGAACAAGCACAACGATAAGCTGCCGCTGTTCAACATTGCCGACCGGGGTGAGTTACGACAGACAATCTATGACGATCTGCATTCTGAAAAAGACGATCAAAGCTTCCCGATGAAGCCGCAACGCATCCTGTGCGATGTCCGCGACGTCATGGGGCCTGACGACATTCTGTTGTCTGATGTGGGCGCCCATAAGATGTGGATTTCCCGTTATTACCAATGTGACACGCCTAACACCTGCCTAATTTCCAATGGGTTCTGCACGATGGGCTTTGCCCTACCCGGCGCAATGGGCGCGAAAATCGCCCACCCGGATCGCAAGATTATGGCAATTTGCGGTGATGCAGGTTTCTTGATGAATGTGCAGGATATCGAAACGGCTGTGCGTTACGGCATCAACTTCGTCTGCATTGTTTGGGCGGATGAGGAATATGGCCTGATCAAATGGAAGCAGCAGGCCGCCTTTGATGGTGATCACTCTGAGCTTGCATTTACAAATCCTGATTTTGAGATGCTGGCAAAATCTTTCGGTGCCTGGGGCAAGAATATTTCCAGCCCCGATGAGCTGTCCGCGGCAATCGAAGAAGGCTTCAGGCAGCCCGGCCCCGCCATTATCGGCGTACCGGTTGATTATGCGGAAAACATGAAGCTGACCAAACGTCTTGGTGATCTGGATCATCACTTCTAGGCGATTGACGTATAAGGCTTTTATAAGCCTGCCGACAAATGGTAAGACGGTCGTATGGTTTTTCATGCGGCCGTTTTATTTTGTCCGGCATAATTAAGGTGATGGAGCATAATATATGACCCAAGGATTGCTTCAGGGGATTACAGTCATTGACCTGACCCGTGTGCTTGCCGGCCCCTATTGCACCATGATGATGGCTGAAATGGGCGCTGAGATCATCAAGGTTGAACGGCCCAAAATCGGTGATGACTCCCGCGCCATCGGCCCGTTTCTTGAAGACCGATCTGCCTATTTCATGTCCCTTAACCGGGGCAAGAAATCCATCGCGCTGGACTTAAAAAACCCTGATGACAAAGCCTTGCTGTTGCGCATGCTCGCCCAAGCAGACGTATTGGTTGAAAACTTTCGCCCCGGCACGATGCAAAAGCTGGGCCTTGATTGGGATTTTCTACGCGAACAATTCCCCGAACTGATCATCGCCAGCGTGTCAGGCTTTGGCCAAACAGGCCCTTATACTGACAAACCGGCCTATGACATGGTTGTGCAGGCCATGGGCGGTATTATGAGCGTCACCGGTGAAGATGGCGGCAACCCTGTTCGGGTCGGCAGCTCCATCGGGGATATTGTTGCCGGCATGTTCACGGCCGCCGGGGTCAATGCCGCGCTTTATCGGCGTAGCGTCACTGGCAAGGGCGAACGGATCGACGTTGCCATGCTCGACAGTCAGGTCGCTATTTTGGAAAACGGCATTGCCCGTTATGCGGCATTGGGTACGGTGCCGGGCCCCATTGGCACGCGGCATCCATCCATCGCACCGTTTCAGGCATTCCAGGCCAAGGATGGCTATGTCATCATCGCAGCAGGGAACGACAAGCTGTTCGCCCGCTTGTGCAAGACATTGGATTTGAACGAACTGCCATCCGACCTCCGCTTCAGTTCAAACGGCAAGAGATGCGAAAATGTTCTGGCGTTACAGGCCGTGATGGAAGAAAAGCTGGCCGCAAAAACCGTTCAGGAGTGGATTGGCATTCTTGAAAAACAGGGCATTCCGACAGGGCCAATCAACAAGGTTGATCAGGTGTTGCAAGACCCGCAGGTTTTGGCGCGCAACATGGTCGTGACGGCACCGGAAAAAACCATTGGGGAGTTGAAAATGGCGGGCAACCCGATCAAAGTTGACGGCATGGATGATCCCACCACCCGCCGCCCAGCCCCCCTATTGGATGCCGACAGGGATGAAATTTTGAATTGGCTTGCCAAATCCGAAGGAGGCGCAGCCTAAATGTCCGATTTGGGTGAAGATACCAAACTGCTGGTTATACAGGCCGCGCAAGACCTGCGTGAAGCATTGCGGCCCCAGCAGTTCAAGCTGGCTTTCTTCGCCATTATAGTCGGGGCCATGTCGTCCTATGCCGCCATCGGGTTTCGCCTTTGGGTTGAGGGGACGCAATTCATCAGTTTTGGCATTGGCGGTGAACGGCTGATCGACCATGTGCAGGCCATGCCCGCATGGCAGGTCGTGGGCATTCCAACGCTGGGCGGTGTCGTGATCGCCCTGCTGCTTTATCTGTTTCGCCGCCCTGACTATCGTGCCCACACGGTGCAGGACGTAATTGCCCATGCCGCCCATACAGGCGGCAGACTATCATTCAAGGATGGCTGGCAAAGCGCCCTGATCAACGCGACCAGCCTTGGTTTCGGTGCTTCCGCCGGGCGTGAAGGACCTGTGGTTCATCTGGGTGCCAGCCTATCAGGATGGCTATCTGCGAAGCTTGACCTTGATCCAGCTGCGGGCCGCAGCCTGTTGGGTGCTGGCGTTGCCGCAGCGGTCGCGGCATCATTCAACGCACCAATTGCAGGCGCGCTATTCGCGTTAGAAGTTGTGCTGGGGCATTATTCTTTGCGGGCCTTTGCGCCCATCACAATTGCTGCTGTGACCGGCACATTGATCACGCGCATCCATCTTGGCGGCAATCCCGCATTTATTATCCCTGACTATGCCGTCATGTATTTTGGCGAATACCCGCTGTTCATCCTGCTCGGCATTTTGTCAGGATTGATGGCGACCGCTTTCATGCGCGGCACCAAATATTTGCAGGACGAGGTTGAGCGCCTGCCCCTGCCCCCTTACAGCTTGCCTGTCGTTGGCGGGCTGTTGCTGGGCGTTGTTGCCCTGTACCTGCCGCATATTCTGGGCGTGGGGTATGACGCCACCGATCGGGCGCTGAAGGGTGAGTTGTCGTTGGGCCTGTTGATTGCGCTGGTCCTCGCCAAACCGATCATGACCGGCGTCACCCTTGCCACGCGCTTTGGCGGCGGCGTTTTCTCCCCCTCCCTTTTTATGGGGGCAATGCTGGGCGGAGCGTTTGGCATGATCGCCACAATGTTCGTGCCCAACCTTGCAGACGCCCACGGGATGTTCGCCATTGTGGGCATGGGGGCTGTTGCCTCAGCCGTTTTGGGTGCGCCCATATCTACTATCCTGATCGTGTTTGAGCTGACGGGCGATTATCAAATCGCCACGGCCCTGATGGTCGCTGTGGTCTTCTCCTCCATCGTCACACAGTCATTACTGGGGCGCAGTTTTTTCACCATGCAACTGGCACGCAAGGGGCTGGACCTTGAGGGCGGCTTTGCCCGCAAACTGGCAAGAACAGAAATGGTCATGTCACAAATCAGGGATGACGTCCCCTCCATCCCCGGCAATCTAATCGGGGAGGAACTTTCTGCCAGCATGTTGGAACTTGATAGCAACGCCGCAACCGTTGTGGATAAAAACAAACAACCCATCGGGATATTGACCTATCGCACAATCCGCCACATCACCCTACGTGACGAGGGCGAGGCCAGCGCCGCTGACCTTGCCGAAGACGTTCCCATTTTGAAGCCCAATGACACGCTGGAACGTGCCATTGCAGTTATGCGGGCTGGTAACCATATTTGCCTGCCTGTTGCAGACAAAGCCGGCTATTTGGGTGTTTGCTTTGCCCGCAACGCGCTTGACGCCTATGCCGCCGCACTGATCGCCGCGGAAGAGGAAGCCGCGGGCGAACGGGGCTGACGCGAGTAGCATATCGGCCCCGGCCCCGTTATGATGCCCACTCGATTCGCCGAAAGAGTTTCTATGTCAGTTGACGACCCGTTTGAGCTTGATGACACGCCGCCCATGACCACCAGTCAGCGGGCGCAGGCAGCCATGCGCGGTCCCGCCCGTCCGGCACAAAGGGCAACCCCTTGGCTTGACGGGTTGAACGCCCCGCAGCGTGAGGCCATTGAACGAACCGAAGGGCCATTGCTGATATTGGCGGGCGCAGGCACCGGCAAAACCCGCGTTCTGACCAGCCGCTTGGCCCATATATTGGCAGGCGGCCTTGCCTACCCCAGTCAAATTCTGTGCGTGACCTTCACCAACAAAGCCGCCCGGGAGATGCGCGAGCGCGTAACAGCCGTTGTCAGCGACGAGGTTGAGGGGCTGCCGTGGCTTGGCACCTTTCACGCTGTCGCCAACAAGATGTTGCGTCGTCATGCTGAGTTAATCGGGCTGAAAAACCCATTCACCATTTTGGACACAGATGACCAGCTGCGCGTTCTGAAACAATTGCTGGAGGCTGATGGTCTTGACACCAAACGCTGGCCCCCGCGTATGTTGGCAAGCCAGATTGACGGTTGGAAAAATCGTGGCCTTGGCCCCGACCGGGTCCCCGATGACGAGGGCTATCAATTCGCCAATGGCAAGGGCATCGACCTTTATCGTGCCTATCAAACACGCCTGAAGGAACTGAACGCGGTTGATTTCGGCGACCTGCTGTTGTTATCGCTCGATCTATTTCGCGACCACCCTGATGTCCTGCAGGAATATCAACGCAAGTTCCGCTACATCATGGTGGACGAATATCAAGACACCAATGTGGCCCAGTATATGTGGTTACGCCTGCTGGCGCAGGGCCACAAGAACATTTGCTGTGTCGGTGATGAAGACCAGTCGATTTACGGGTGGCGCGGGGCAGAGATCGGCAACATCCTAAGGTTCGAAAAGGACTTTGAAGGCGCGCATATCGTCAGGCTTGAGCGTAATTACCGCTCCACCTCCCATATCTTGGGGGCAGCATCCGGCCTTATTGCGACCAATGCCAGCCGTTTGGGTAAAACACTTTACACCGAAGACAATGAAGGCGACCCAATTGTCGTTCAAGGCACATGGGACGGCGAGGAAGAGGCGCGCCTGATCGGCGAACAGGTTGAAGATTTTCAACGGGACGGTCACAGCCTTGATCAAATGGCAATCCTGGTGCGCGCCGGGTTTCAAACCCGCGCCTTTGAAGATCGTTTTTTGACGCTGGGCCTTAACTACCGGGTTGTTGGCGGCGCAAAATTTTATGAGCGGCAGGAAATTCGTGACGCCCTTGCCTATCTGCGGGTCGTCAACCAGCCCGCAGATGATCTGGCGTTTGAACGGATCATTAACAAGCCCCGGCGCGGCATTGGTCAAAAGACCCTGCAAAACTTATATGCAACTGCCCGTTCCAAACAGATCCCGCTAACCGGGGCAGTCTATGCCATGCTGGATGACAATCTGTTGAAGGGAAAGGCTCGCACCTCCCTCAATGATTTGATGGCAGACCTTGAACGCTGGCGCATAATGGCCCGCGCCGACAATCATATCGCATTAACCGAAACCATCCTTGATGAATCCGGCTACACAAAAATGTGGCAGAACGACAAATCGCCGGATGCGCCGGGGCGATTGGAAAACCTGGTTGAGCTTGTGGACGCTATGGACAAGTTTGAAAATCTGCAAGGGTTTTTGGAACATGTCGCCCTTGTGATGGATAATGAAGATGCAGCGGATGGTGAAAAAATCAGCCTAATGACCCTGCACGCTGCCAAGGGTCTGGAGTTCGACATCATCTTCCTGCCCGGTTGGGAAGAAGGGCTGTTCCCGTCCCAACGCAGTATGGATGAAAACGGCACCGCCGGCCTGGAAGAAGAACGCCGCCTTGCCTATGTTGGTCTGACCCGCGCGCGCAAACACGCCATGATCTGTTTTGCCGCCAACCGGTTTGTCCATGGTCAATGGATTTCAGCGATCCCCTCCCGCTTTATTGACGAAATTCCCCCCGACCATGTGGAAGTACGCGCCGCAGACGGCACCTTTGGGCAGGGGGATATGATGCCACCCAGTTTTGCGGGGGCTGACAAGCGCGGCTTTGACAGTGCCTATGAAACACCCGGATGGCAGCGCGCGCGCAAGCATCAGGAATGGGATGCAGCCGCAAGCATGGACAATACCCGCCTGCCCCGCAGCAGTGGCCCGAACGAAGTAACGCGCCTAACCGTTTCTGAAAATGACAGCGACACGCGCTTTGAAATCAGTGACAGGGTCTTTCATCAGAAATTCGGTTATGGACGGATCAAGTTGATTGAAGGCAATAAACTCACCATCAAATTTGAAAAGGCGGGCACCAAAAAAGTTATCGACCGCTTTGTGGAGCCTGCGTAATGCCTGACAATACCCCGTCACCTGAAAGCTATAAACTCAGCCTTTATTGCCCGCGTGACGAACGCCCGCACCATGAAGAACAGGTGGAGGAGATGTTGGCCCCCTTTGCCATGGCAAGCTTTGAAGCACAGCCTGATGGCGAAATTTGGCGGATCGAGGCATGGTTCCATGAGGAACCAGAAGAAGCGACATGCACCGCCTTGTTTGCAAAACAGGGATGGGTTGTTGAGCCCGTGATGCCCGCAAACTGGGTGGCGCAAAGCTTGCGCCCGCTGGAGCCCATCACGTCTGGCCGATTTTACGTTTATGGCAGCCATGATGAAGACACCCCGCCGCCACTGGACAAAATCAGCCTACGCATTGATGCGGGCATGGCATTTGGCACGGGCCACCACGGCACCACATCCGGGTGCCTTGCCGCATTGTCAGACCTAAAAAAATCCGTTCAGCCGCAGCACATTCTTGATCTGGGTTGTGGCACTGGCGTGTTGGGATTTGGGGCTGCACGTTTATGGCCCGCTGCCCAAGTCACATTGTCGGACATTGATCCCGACGCCACAGACTTCACCCGTCACGCCGCACATGAAAACGGTTTCGCATTAGATGGGCGATTGTCGATCGTTACGGCACCCGGCTTACGCCACCCGCAACTGGCGCAGGCAGCGCCGTTTGATCTAATCATCGCCAACATATTGGCTGCCCCGCTTGTGCGGCTGGCCCCGTCCATCAGCCAGACCCTGACCCGCTCAATCAATGCGCGCCTTGTGCTGTCAGGCTTGCTAAATAGTCAGGAACAGATGATCCTGTCAGCCTATCGCAATCATGGTCTGACCCTCGTTCAACGCATCAGGCGGGGTGAATGGTCAGCACTTGTTTTGGGCTTTGCACGGATTACATCGACATTATGATCACTGAATATGACATCAGACCCGCCGATCACAAAGTTGCGGCAGAACGGTTAAACGCCTTGCGCACCGCCATGGCGCGGCAGGGGTTGGACGGATTTATCGTGCCCCATGCTGATGAATATCAGAATGAATATATTCCCCCCCATGGGATGCGCTTATGTTGGGTGACAGGGTTCACCGGGTCAGCGGGGCTATCCATAATCGGGCAATCACGCGCCGGGTTGTTTGTTGACAGCCGTTACACCAGCCAAGCCCCAAAACAGGTCGACGACAAGCATTTCGACTTTCTTGATTATACAGCGGCGAAACTAAAGGCCTATTTGGCAGAAGCACTGGGCGAAGGGGCGCAGCTTGGCTTTGACCCGCGACTACATACGGTTTCAGAAGTGCGCGGCCTGACGAAAGATTGCGAAGCACTGGGCATATCCTTAACTGCGGTTGGTGAAAACCCGCTTGATCAAGTTTGGGATGACCAACCGGATGCGCCATTGTCCGCGGCCTCCCCACACGACATTGTCTATGCTGGTGAGGACAGCGAAACCAAGCGGGTCCGCATCGGCGCAACATTGGCACAGCAATCAATTGATGCCGCCCTGATCACTGCGCCCGATTCAATTGCCTGGCTTTTGAACATTCGGGGGCAGGATGTCGCCTGCTGTCCATTGGCACTTTCTACGGCCCTGCTGCACAAGGACGGGTCGGTTGATTTATTCATCAATCCGCTGAAACTGAATGATGATGTGCGCACCCATTTGGGCCATCAGGTTGCCTGCCATGCCCCAGATGAGTTTGAGGCAAAGCTGACCAACCTTAACAACCGCACGGTCTTGCTCGACCCCACTTTGGGATCGCAATTTCATCGCGCAGCGCTCGACCATATCGGTGCAAAACTGGTGTTAAAGGATGATCCTTGCCAGCACCCCAAGGGAACCAAAAACGCCATTGAGGTGGACGGCGCACGCACAGCACACAAAATCGATGCCGTAGCCCTGATCCGCTATCTGCGCTGGATGAAGACCAAGGCTGCTGCAACAGGGGCCAATGAATGGACCGCTGCCCAATATTTAGCCGCGCTGCGTCGCAACCATAACGGCCTGCGGGATTTGTCATTCCCCGTCATTTCAGCGCAGGGGCCAAATGGTGCCCTGCCCCACTATAGTGTCCGCGAAGACACCGCCCGCCCGATTAAGGAAGGGGAAATCTATTTGGTCGATTCCGGTGGCCAGTATTTTGAGGGGACGACGGATGTTACCCGTACCCTCGCCATCGGGACGCCCAGCGCAGAACAAAAGGACCGCTTCACCCGTGTGTTAAAGGGCATGATCAGCGTAAGTCTTGCCCGGTTCCCCAAGGGAACTAAGGGGGCTGCCCTTGACCCCATCGCCCGCTATGCCTTGTGGCAAGCCGGTCTAAATTTTGGGCATGGAACGGGCCATGGCGTTGGTGCCTATCTATCGGTCCATGAGGGGCCGCACGGCATCACCCCCGGCCCACGCGGACAGGTGCCGCTTGAACCTGGCATGATCGTATCGAATGAGCCCGGTTATTATAAGGAAGGCCATTACGGCATCCGTATCGAAAACCTGATTGTCGTGACGGAAGAAACAGATATTACAGGTGGCGATCAACCAATGTTGGGGTTTGAGACCCTAACCCTCGCGCCTATCGACCGCGACTTGATCGATATTGCACTATTATCCAACGAAGAACGCGATTGGCTGAACCGCTATCACACCCGCGTATTGGATGAAATTGGCCCAGCCCTTGATAACGAAACGCAAGATTGGTTAAGACAACAAACTGCGGCGCTGTAATTTAGCCTTCAATCTCTGCCAGCAGCTGAACCCATGCGGCTTCGTCAATCACCTCGACGCCCAAGTCCTGCGCCTTTGTCAGTTTCGACCCGGCACCGGGCCCGGCAATCACCAGATCAGTCTTTTTCGAGATTGATCCAGACACCTTTGCCCCAAGGGATTCAGCGCGGGCCTTGGCCTCATTCCTGCTCATCTGTTCCAGCGATCCGGTAAAAACCAACGTCTTGCCAGCGACCTTTGTATCGCTGCGCGCCGCCTCCATCGGGTTAACAGTAACCTGCGATAACAGATCATCAACAATAGCGCGGCTTTGTTCCTGCGTGAAAAAGTCGATCAAGAACAACGCAGCAGTGGCCCCGATACCGTCAATATCTGTCAGCGCCTGATAGGCATCGCTGGTTTTATCCTTTGCCTCATCAAGCGCCGCAACCAACAAGTCGATTGAGCCATAATGCCGGCCCAAAACCCGCGCTGTGGTCAGCCCAATATTGCGGATACCAAGGCCAAACATGAACCGATCAAAATCAATCCGCCGCCGCGCATCGATAGCGGAAAACAGCTTTGTCACAGATTGGCTGCCCCACCCTTCACGCGCTTTTAACGGCTTCAAATTGCCTGCGATTTTATCCTGCGCCTCAAGCCTGAAAATATCGGCAGGCGTTTTCACCAATTCCCAGTCGTAAAAGGCTGCGATCTGTTTTTCACCAAGCCCATCAATATCAAATGCGTTGCGCGACACAAAATGCTGCAACCCTTCGACGACCTGCGCCTTGCAGGACATCCCGCCGGTACAGCGGCGGCGCACATCAACCGTACCGTCGCTGGCATCTCGAACAGCCTCTGCACCACAAACGGGACAATGATCAGGGAACGCAAAGGGCACACTGTCAGCCGCCCGCTGGTCCTTCAAAACGCGTACAATTTGCGGGATCACGTCACCGGCCCGCTGTACGATAACCGCATCCCCTTCGCGGGCATCAAGGCGTTCTATTTCATCTTCATTGTGCAGAGTCGCATTTTGGACGACGACACCGCCAACAGTCACCGGCTTTAACTTGGCAACCGGTGCCAGCGTGCCAGTACGGCCCACCTGAACCTCAATCCGTTCCAACACTGTTTGTGCCTGTTCGGGCGGGAACTTATGGGCAATCGCCCATCGGGGGGAGCGTGACACCGCTCCCAATCGCGCCTGCCAATCAAGGCGGTCAATTTTGTAAACCACCCCATCGATGTCATAGCCAAGGTCAGCGCGCCCTGCAGCGATATCGCGATAATGGGACAGCACTTCTTCGACAGTTTCACAGCGCTTCATCAAGTCATTGGTCCTAAAACCCCATGACGCGAAATCAGCAATCGCCTCCATTTGGGACCCGGGGTCAAAACCAATTTGTTCCCCCCACCCATAAGCGAAGTATCGCAAGGGACGCGATGCTGTCACGCCGGGGTCAAGCTGGCGAACACTGCCCGCCGCCGCGTTACGCGGATTGGCAAATGGAGGTTTCCCCGCCGCGTCCTGACGCTCATTCAACTCTGCGAAATCCTTGTGGGACATGTAAACTTCGCCCCGCACCTCAATCACCTCAGGCCAACCTGACCCTGCGAGTTTCTCAGGTATATCGCTAACCGTTCTGAGATTTGCTGTGATATCTTCACCCACCTGCCCATCACCGCGTGTGGTGCCGGACACCAGCACCCCCATTTCATAACGCAAGTTTGCGGACAGGCCATCAATTTTGGGCTCAGCGGTAAGGGCAATTGGTTCTGTCTCGTCAAGCTTCAAAAAATTGCGGATGGTTTTGACAAAGTCATGCACATCACCATCGTCAAACGCATTTCCCAGCGACAACATCGGCGCGCCATGTTTGATCTTGGGGAAACGACCAGAGGGCGCTGCCCCGACCTTATCAGACGGTGAATCTGCACGCTTCAATTCGGGAAAACGATGTTCAATCGCCGCATTCCGCTGGCGCAAACCGTCATAGACCGCATCGTCAACGGTCGGCTCTGCCCTATCGTAATAGGCTTTGTCGTGGGCAGCCATTTCCTTGGCAAGCGCGGCAAGTTCCGCCGCCGCCTGATCATGGGTCAATGCCTCAACCGCAATATCGCGCACTATGTCAGCCATGTTATCCCTTCAGCAATTGTGCTGCGGCCGCGCGGGCCTCGTCCGTCACTGTGGCCCCGCTCAACATGCGAGCGATTTCTTCTTCGCGGCGCAACGCGTCCAGCAAAACAACATCAGACAGGCTGTCATTCTTTTTCTGCACCTTGCTGATTTGATAGTGCGCCCGACCAAGCGCGGCCACCTGCGGCGAATGGGTTACAACCAACACCTGCGCCCCGTCTGCCAGTTTACACAACCGCGCGCCAACCGCTGCGGCTGTAGCCCCGCCAATGCCGCGGTCAACTTCATCAAAAATCAATGTTTCAGCAGACCCAGTGCCCGCTAACGCCACCTTCAAAGCCAAAATAAAGCGGGCAAGCTCCCCGCCGGAGGCTATCTTGATCAAGGGACCGGGGGCTGAACCTGGGTTGGTTGCCACCTCAAACACGATGTGGTCTTTGCCGGCGCGGCCTATCTGCTCATCTGCAAGGGGGGCGACGCGGGTCATAAAGGCAGCTTTATCCAGCTTCAAGGGCGGCAATTCCGACATCACCGCAGCGTCCAGCTTCGCCGCTGCTTTCTGGCGGTTCGCTGTCAGCTTATCTGCGGCACTATTGAACGCTGCCCTTGTCTGATCTGCTGCCTGCCGCAGCTCTAGCAGGTGCCCCTCCCCCTCATCCAACGCGGTCAGCGCCTGACGCCATTTGGTAATCAGGTCCGGCAGTTGGTCGGCGGGCACTTTATGTTTGCGCGCCGCAGCACGCAGGGCGAACAATCGCTCCTCAACATTCTCAAGCTGAACCGGGTCATAATCAATTTCCCGCAGCGCAGCTTCTAGTTGGGAACGGGCATCCGCTGTTTCGTTCAATGCCTTATCGAACACAGTGGCCAGCGCTTCATACGCCCCGTCTGTTTTTGACGACGCTCGCTCTATCAGGCGCATTGCCTGCGACAGGCGGCTATCCACACCGTCCCCGCGCGCGGTCAACAGATCCATCGCATCATTAAGGTCTGAGCCGACCTTTTCAGCGTTCATCATTGTCTGACGATGAGATGCCAGCTCGTCCTCCTCGCCCGGTTGGGGCGACAGACGCTCCAACTCCTCAAGCACATGTGTCAGGTATTCCCGCTCCTCCGCTGCATCGGTGAGCTTTTGTTCAAAATCCAGCAGCGCTGCCTGCGCCGTCTGCATCTTGTCATAAAGCGCGCCAAGCTTCGTAAGCTGTCCTACATGACCGCCAAACCGATCGAGCAATGCCATGTGCCCCTTGGGGTCAAGCAGACCACGTTCATCATGCTGGCCATGAACTTCAAGAACAATCGCACCAACCGCAGACAGGAACCGGGCCGAAACAGGTTCATCATTTATGAAGGCTTTGCTGCGGCCATCGCTGGTCAATTGTCGCCGCAAAATCAACTCACCCTCGAACGGAATATCTTGCTGCGATAGCAATTCATGCACTGGATGGGATGTCGGCAAGTCGAAAACTGCTGTCACACCGGCCTTGTCCTGACCATGCCGGATCAAGCCATAATCAGCACGGGCACCGGTAGCCAACCCTAAAGAATCAAGCAGAATTGATTTACCTGCCCCGGTTTCCCCGGTCAGGACCGTCAGTCCCGCTGAAAAATCAAGATTCAGCGCATCGATCAAAACGATGTTTCGAATGGACAGATGAACGAGCATGTCTGTGTCGTTCCCGCCTTTCCATTTAGCCTAAAACGGCCATAGCTGTTGCCAGAACGATTCTGATTCATCGTCAGCTTCACGGCGCTTTGCCTCTTCAGCCCTGCGACGTAACTCACGCTGTGCAGCAAGTGCCCTGGCCTTTTGCAGCACCGGGTCTTGGTCCGTGCCAACCTTATGAACATTGGCAGGCTGATTGAAATCAGCCGGCGGCTTGATCGCCACAGGGTCAGCAGGTGATTGTACAGACGGTGCCGTGTTTTGCGGCTGTTCATCAGAACCGGTCAATTTACGCCACCAATTAGATATGCCGCCATCATCATCGTTGACAGATGTTTGCGGCGCGGCGCGGTTATCAGACGGCAAACCGACAGGCGCAGTATTCACAGGCGCAACGGGCGCAGATGCCGGCACCCTGTCATCAGTCTGACGCGGAGCGGAAACTTGTTGCCCCAACAAGGCGGCGCGTCCTGTACTAGCCGCAGAATTCTGTCCGCCGACAGCACCCTTATTGGCGCGCAATTGATCAAGCCAGTTATTGTTCAACAGCTGCGGTTGCAAATCGACATCCTGCAGTAACTCAAAACTGTCACGATACCAATCAGATCCCGGATAGTTATAGCCCAGCACCGCGGCAACGGTTTGCGCCTCGCCCGCCAGGCCGATTGTCAGGTAATTTTCTACCAAACGATGCAGTGCCTCTGGTGCATGCGTTGTAGTTTGATAAGTCGTCGCCACAATCCGAAAACGATTGATAGAGGCAACATATTGCCCCTTGTTCATATAGTAACGACCAATCGCCATTTCCTTGCCAGCAAGGTGATCGCGGGTCAGATCAATCTTCAACCGTGCATCACGGGCATAGCGCGTTTCAGGGTAACGACGCGCCACCTCTGTCAGGCGGGCCAATGCCAGTTCTGTCATTTTCTGATCGCGACCAACATCCGATATCTGCTCATAATAACAGATGGCAACAAGATAGTTTGCATAGGGCGCACTCTTGTTACCCGGGTGCAGTGCTAAAAACCGTTCTGCGGACAAAATCGCAAGATCGTAGCTTCCATCCAGATAATGAGAATAGGCACTCATCAACATGGCGCGACGAGCCCAAACAGAATATGGGTGCTGTCGCTCAACCTCATCGAACATGGCAGCGGCCTGACGATAAATACCGCCCTGCAACTCATCCAATGCGCGATTATACAAATCCTCAACAGGTGTTTCGACAAAGGCCGCGCGACGGGCGCCCTCGCCATAAGAGGGGCCTTCGGCAGCAGGATCGCCATCGCCTGCACAGGCAGCAACAACAAGGGCCAAACCAGCCACAATCAAATACCGGGGATCGAAAAATTTGCGACGCATCGAAGTCATATTAGTCAATTCATTACCGAAAATAAGAGAATCGGATCAGGGAAGATATGTGAGATTTCCCCCAAGTTTTAGACCAGTCAGCCGCCATTGACCAGCGCTTGAACCAATCAAATGACCGATTTTCGTCCCACAGGCGTCCTTCCAATGTCGTTCCGGCACCGTTCAAGTGTCGTTCAAGCGATGGTTGGGCCCCCAACACAAAAGTAAAGCCCCCGCATACAGGATGCAGGGGCCCAAATTCGACTAAAAATGCAGCTTATGCTTAGCAAAGGCCAGGCAGGCGCAGCCCCAACTCGTCCGTGACAGGCACCAGTTCATAGGCACTTTCGTCTGCAAACAGCGCATGCAACACACGGTTGTTCATGTCATGACCCGGGCGGTTACCTTCAAACCGACCCAAAATCGGTGCCCCGGCCAGTGCCAAGTCACCAACCGCGTCCAATGCCTTGTGGCGGACAAACTCGTCATCAAACCGCAGGCCATCTTCGTTCATGATGCTGTCATCTTCATCAATCACGATGGCATTATCGAGCGAACCGCCCAATGCCAACCCGATGGATTGCAACATATCAACATCCTTGCGGAAGCCGAATGTGCGTGCCCGGCTTAGCTCTGCACAGAACTGACCATTCATCAATGGCATGTTGGCGCGCTGCTGCCCAATGGCTTCGCAAGTAAAATCAATTGCGACATCAACGCTGAAAGTATCCGCAGGCACCAAGGCCGTGATCTTTTCACCGTCTTCAACCTTAACAGGCTTCAAAATACGGATGGCGTAACGGGGTGCATCCAAAGACTTCAACCCAACTTTACTCAGCGCGTCCACAAATGCAGCTGATGAGCCATCCATCATCGGCACTTCAGGGCCGTCAATTCCAATCAACAGATTGTCAATCGCCAATCCGGCAATTGCCGCCATCAAATGCTCAATAGTCGCAATACTTGCACCATGGTCATTCCCGATTGTCGTGCACATGGTGGTTTCTGTTACTGTATCAAACCGTGCAGCAACCGTTGCCTTGGCAACACCCAAGGCATCGACAAGATCGACGCGACGAAACACAATGCCGTGGCCGGCAGGGGCAGGATGCATCACCAAGGTGACGGGTGTTCCCTTGTGCAGGCCAATGCCATCAACACGCACTGTTTCGCCCAGCGTGTTTTGACGGACCAAGGATTCGGTCGCGGTCAAATCGCCTTTAAGCTCACTTGATGTGGGTTGCAGCATGTACATTATCGGCAGCTTTCACAATTGTCGGTGCGGTCCCGCTTCACGGGATAAATCTAAGCCTGTGTGTACTAACCTGCCGGGGCAATAACAAATAAAGCATTGTTGCCCATTGTTTCAGAACAACTATTTGAAATTAAAAGAAAAAAGGCACGCCCACGGCGCGCCCAAATTTCATTGGTCAAGACTGTCGCACCCGACCGTCCCCTGTAGGGTCGCTCAACCCACAGGGAACCGGCCAGATATTACGTCAGGTCAGTTGGACTGACGGCGCAGGAACGCAGGAAGTTCGATATCTTCCTGTTCTTCAGGTGCCGCAGCAGGTGCGGTTGCAACAGCCGCCTGCTGTTGTCCGGACACACGCACTTGCGGTTCAGCAACCGGGGCAGCCGGTGCGTGGTTCATGACAGGTTCACGCCGTGCAACAGCTTCTTTCCGCTCAGCCTTGTTACGCCCAAGACCAAAACCTGCCACGCGCTCCAACAAGCCGGGCTTGCGTTGCGGTTCAGGCGTAGTGGTCACCTGCTGCTGTACAGGTTCCGCAGCAACAGGTGCTTGCGGTGTGGGCGCTGTTTCTGCAGTTTGTTGTGCCGCTTCTTGCACTGGTGCATCGGCCAAATCACCGAACAGGCTGGGTTCCTGCATCGGGGCAGGATCAGCATGTGTCATCTGTGCCCCGCCTGATGCCGCTGCGCCAACATTGGGGCGCGCAGGTTCCGGCGCGATAAAGGCATCATCGTCAATTTCTGCCTTGATCTCTGTTGCCGGGCGTGTTGCAGCTGGTGCTACCAGCGGTGCAGCTGGTTGGTTGCCTGACTGGGCTGCGGGACGCTGGGCCGGGGCCGCTGTTGCCGCAGGACGTTGCTGCTGTTGTTGGGGCGCAACGACACGTAAAGACGGGCGCTGGCCTTGGGACAGTCCTGCCTCCAACTCAGCCTCAATCCCTGTTGCCACGATGGAAACGCGCATACGGCCTTCCATGGCATCATTAAAGGTTGAACCGACGATGATATTTGCATCAGGGTCAACTTCTTCGCGGATACGGTTTGCTGCGGCATCAACCTCATACAAGGTCATGTCCATGCCACCGGTGATATTGATCAGCACGCCGCGCGCACCCTGCATTGACACATCATCAAGCAAGGGGTTTGAAATTGCGGATTCCGCAGCATCAATGGCGCGGTTCTCGCCCTCTTCTTCGCCGGTGCCCATCATGGCCTTGCCCATTTCCGCCATCACGGTTTTGATGTCTGCAAAGTCAAGATTGATCAAACCGGGCATCACCATCAAATCGGTGATCCCACACACGCCTGAGCGCAGCACATTATCGGCCATCGCAAAGGCGTCAGCGAATGTGGTTTGTTCATTGGCCAACCGGAACAGGTTCTGATTGGGAATAACAATCAATGTATCAACATATTTCTGAAGTTCAGAAATACCTGATTCAGCTGATTCCATACGGCGCTTGCCTTCATAGGCAAACGGTTTGGTGACAACGCCGATAGTCAGGATACCGCGATCTTTCGCAGCCTGCGCGATAATCGGCGCGGCACCTGTACCGGTGCCCCCGCCCATACCGGCGGTTACAAACACCATGTGAGAGCCGTCAAGATGCGCATTGATTTCATCAATCGCCTCTACCGCGGCTTGGGCACCAACTTCAGGGCGGGCACCCGCACCCAGCCCTTGGGTCAAATCCTGACCAAGCTGGATATGGTTCTGGGCAAGAGATTGGCCCAGCGCCTGTGCATCTGTGTTGGCAACGACGAACTCGACACCTTCGAGCCCGGCATCAATCATATTGTTGACCCCGTTACCCCCGGCACCGCCGACCCCGAACACTGTAATCCGGGGCGACAAATCCGACGGTTGGGGCATACCGATATTGAGCGACATGGTCTGCTTCCTTCCTTAACGTACGACAATGGTTGTTGGGTTTACTTGCATCAAAAGGCCCTCTTTAACCATTGTCCGAAACGGGCAAAGGCAGAATGACCACCCGCGGCATCCGCGGCGTCCTTCAATTCCAATGCCTCAAGAGGGCTGCGCACTGCATAGCTGAGCAGTCCGCCGCAAGTTGCATAGCCGGGTTGATTGGCAATCTCCGGCAAATTAGTCAGCCGCACGGGCCGGTGGGCGAGCCTGACAGACTTGCCCATAATACGATCCACAAGACGATCGACACCTGCCAACTGGCTGGCACCACCTGTCAGGACAATATTCTGCCCCGCCAGCCTGTGCAGGCCCGCAGCCTTCAGCGTGTCATAAACCGCCTCTAATGTTTCTTCAACGCGCGGCCCGATAAAGCCGGGCAACGCCGATGCATCAATTTGATAGGGCGGGTCATTGGGATCATCGCCATCTTGACGATACTCAACCTGTTTGCGCCCATCATTGCCGATCAGTTCTGCACTGCCGTGCCGCACCTTGATCCGCTCAGCCTCTGCCAACGATGTGCGTAACCCATATGCTAAATCGCTGGTCACATGGGCACCGCCACGTGGGATCGTCGCGGTATAAAGCATGCAGTTTTCGTAAAACACACCGATCGAAGTCGTGCCGGAACCCATGTCGATCAAGGTCGCCCCAAGGTCCATTTCGGTTTCGCTCAACACTCCCATGCCGCTGGCATAGGCGGTGGCAATCAGGCCATCCACGCCCAATGATGCGCTGTGAACTGCTGCCACCAAATTGCGCACAGGCCCTTGCGATGCCGTGACGATATGAAGATTGACACCCAGCTCGCTGGCAAACATGCCGCGCGGATCGCGGGAGCCTGAATGCCCATCAACGGTATAGCCAGTGGGGATCGAATGAATGATCTGACGATCTGTTGTGCTGGCGGCTGCAACCGCATCACGCAGCACACGCGATAGGTCAGCGTCACCAATGCGGTGGCCACCAACATTCACGCCGACCGAAACGGTATGGCTGCGGATATCGCCGCAACTGACATTGACGAAAACCGAATCGATCTGCGTACGCGCCATCACTTCGGCATTGTCTACTGCCGCACGAATGGCCATCGCCGTTGCGCCGACATCAACCACAACGCCGTTCTTCAAGCCCTGACACATTTGATGACCAACCCCTGTCACCCGAATAGAGGGGCCGTGATCTTCCATCCGCTCGCCCGCAATGGCGATAATGCAGGTCACTTTATAGCTACCCACATCAAGCGCAGCGATTTGCACAGGACGGTTGCCACCACCCTGTCCGGCAAGACGCATGTGATATGTGGTCGGGGCGCGGGCCATTAGGCGTCCTCCCCCCCCGCCTTGATGATCTGCAAGCGGCTTTCACGGCCCGGCTTGCCATCAACTTTTTTGGCACGAATGGTAATGCGCGAGTCCTGCCGCAAATCAATCATGTCGATTTCGCGGCTCAACAAATCCTGTTCTTGCTGCAAGTCCGACAGGAACGCCCATGCCCGTGCTGGATCAACTTCGGGCAGGGCAATGGTCACACCATTTGCCAGACGCACATTCCAGCGCCGATTGCCAACACGCACAGCAGCATCAACCTTTGCGCCCAATTGCGGTTCTGCCCGCAACAGGTCAAGAATTTCAGCGGCATGGTCCGGCGCACCGTCACCTGCAATGATCGGCAAGGCAGCGTAGGGACCAAGATCAACCCCCTCAATCAACGCGCCCTCACGATCAATCAAATTCAATTTGTTCTGGCGTTGCCAAATGGCAAATGGCTCGCGCTCAATCAAAACCACATGAACCGTGTCGGGCAACAGGCGTGCAACGCGGGCTTCTTCCACCCAGGGCAAGGCTTCAAGCCGGGCCTTTGAAGCTGTGGGGTCAAGCGACATAATCGGCATATCGCGCACAATGCGTAATGCGTCCATCAGGTCATCGCGCGATGTCCGATGGCGCCCCGCAACGGTCACGTCATCAATAACGAACCCGGCACCGATAAGCGTTTGATCAACTGTTTCATTCACCCACTGCGTTGTGCGTTCAGGAATTGTGCTGTTGGCAACAGCAACACCCAGTGCACCCGCGGTCAATGTGGCGAGGCAGGCATAACTGGTCCGGCGCAACAAAACCGAGCGGCCCCACAGGCGGACAAATCTGGACCACAGCCCCGGCCCGGTCACGCCCATCTGCGTGCTGCCCGGCGTCGCGACCTTGGACGCGCGCGCGCCTGCGCGTTGCGGCCGTTGCGGTGCCTTGCGTGCCTTGTTTTTACTATTGCCTATCTTGCGCATGAGGCGTCCTCCACCATCCAGCGGCACAAGCGTGCGAAATCATACCCCTTGGTTACAGCAAGTTCGGGCACCAAAGATGTTGGCGTCATACCCGGCTGTGTATTTGTTTCCAGCACGTAAAGTGCAGGCGTCCCGTCTGTCAGTTCGCCCGCTTCATCAAAGCGAATGTCAGTGCGGGTCACGCCGCGACAGCCCAGAACCAGATGGGCCTTTTCGCCCAACCGTTCCGCCTCGCGATAGGTATCACCGTTAATAGGCGCCGGAATAATATGGTCAGAACCACCAGCCGCATATTTGGCATCAAAATCATAAAATCCTTCAGCAGGAATAATCTCAACCACACCAAGCGATTTACCGTCCATGACCGCAACAGACAATTCACGCCCCGGCACGAATTGTTCGACCAACACTTCATCACCATAATGCCAGTCAGGGTCGCTTAATGCCTTGGCCGCAAAGTTGTCGCCCTCGCGGACAATCATCACCCCAACGGATGAGCCTTCGGCAATCGGCTTCACCACATAGGGAGTTGGCATAACATTATCATTGGCGAATTCTTCACGGCGCACGGTCCGGCCATCAGCCACCTTGATATTATTGGCGGTAAAGATCATGCGCGCCCGCGCCTTGTCCATGGCCAGCGCCGACGACAATACGCCTGAATGTGTATAGGGAATGCGAAGTGTTTCCAGCAACCCCTGCACCTGCCCATCTTCGCCCCACGGCCCATGCAGACCGTTAAAGACAATATCCGGGTTCAATGATGTCAGTTGGTCAATCACGTCATCGGCGGCATCAACCTCGCTAACGCGAAAGCCTGCTGCGCGCAATCCATCTGCACAGGCACGTCCCGTGATCAACGAAATTTCACGTTCCGAAGATGTACCCCCCATCAGAACAGCGACGTGGGTGTCGGGGCCAAGTGTTGTTGTGTTTGTCATTACCCCTCCCCCTCAATCGCGGCATCGCCGATGCGTTTAATTTCCCAATGAAGACTGACGCCGGACTGTTCTTTCACTCGCGCCCGGACGGTCTCTCCCAATTCTTCAAGATCAGCAGCGGTGGCATCACCAGTATTGATCAGGAAGTTACAGTGTTGAGTGGACACCATTGCGCCCCTGATTCGCAATCCACGACATTGGGCTGCGTCAATCAATTGCCATGCCTTTTTGCCCTTGCTTTCTGCCAAATCAGGGTTCTTGAAGGTACTGCCCCCGGTCCTTTCACGAATCGGCTGGCTGTCTTCCCGCGCCGCCATGATTTTATCCATGCGGGCCGTGATTTGTGCCCCATCGCCCGCCGTCCCGCGCAGCAACGCGCCGGTCCAAATGACCGGCAATGGTGGGTTGGAATGACGATAACTATAGCCTAATTCAGCGGGCGAAAATTCATGCCGTTTGCCGGAATAATCTATACCAAAAGCCTTAACCAATTGATTTGACATGTCATTTTCATAGGCACCCGCATTCATGGTCAGCGCCCCACCAATACTCCCGGGGATGCCCCGTAAAAATTCAAGTCCGGCGATACCTGCCTTGACAGCACCCTGTGCCACACGGGCATCAAGGGCAGCGGCACCGGCGGTCACTTCATGAGTTTCCCGGTCACAATCAATCGCTGCGAAGCCCCGTCCCAGACGAATCACGACCCCACGAATACCGCCATCACGGATAATCACATTGGAACCGACGCCCAAAACCGTCGTCGGCACATTTTCGGGAATGGCTGACAACAGCGCCGCCAATTCATCTTCGGTCTGCGGATTTGCGAAAATATCTGCGGGGCCACCAACCCGGAACCAAGTAAACGGAGCCAGCATCACATCACGTTCGACCCTGCCGCAAACGCCTTTCAGCGTAACCGCCAAATCATCAAGATCAGATTTATGAAGACCGACACTACTCACAGGAGAGCGCCTCCAACGTATTGGGCAGTTCATACGCCCATTGGGTTATGGACCCTGCGCCCATCAAGACAATGACATCAGCATCATTTGCATTCTGGCGAACCGCCTCGCCCAGCCAGCTTTCGCTTTCCAGCGCAATGACATTGCGATGCCCACGGGCCTTCAGCCCGTCAACCAATGACTGCTTGTCAAAACCGGGAATGTGGCTTTCGCCTGCCTCAAACACATCCGCGACGATAACAAGATCGGCATCATTAAATGCTGTGCAAAACTCATCAAACAAGTCGCGCAATCGCGTGTAACGATGCGGCTGCACGACCGCGACCACCTTGCCGTCATAGGCCTGGCGCGCCGCGCTTAACACCGCCTTGATTTCAACAGGGTGGTGGGCGTAATCGTCGATGATATCCATCTGCCCGTATGTGCCAACCTTCGTGAACCGTCGCTTCACACCGCCAAACCCGGCAAGACCTTTTTTGATGGCCACAATGTCCATCCCAAGCTCAAGCGCAACGGCAATGGCCCCGGTTGCGTTTTGCACATTGTGCCGTCCGGGCATGGGAAAGACCAAATCCTGAAACAGATTTTCGTCGCCTGTGCGCGGGTCACGATGCAATAAGTCGAAATGGGCCGCGCCATTCTTGAAAGTCAAATCTTGAATGGCAAGGTCAGCCTGCGCCGAAAACCCATAAGTCGTAATGCGCCGATCATGCAGCGCCCCCATCATGGTTTGCACATTCTCGTCATCGATACACAGGGCCGCGAAACCGTAAAATGGAATTGTCGCGACGAAATTATGGAACGCCTGCTTCAACGCATCAAAGCTGCCATAATGATCAAGGTGTTCGGGGTCGATATTCGTGACAATTGCAGCTGTGTGCGGCAGGCGGTTGAATGTGCCGTCAGACTCATCAGCCTCAACCACCATCCACTCACCCGCACCCATGCGGGCATTGGTGCCATAGGCATTGATGATGCCGCCATTGATCACAGTTGGGTCAAGGCCGCCCGCCTCCATCAAGGCCGCGACAATTGATGTGGTCGTGGTTTTGCCGTGCGTGCCGCCAACAGCCACTGACCATTTCAGGCGCATTAGTTCAGCCAGCATTTCAGCGCGGCGAATAACAGGAATGTTTCGTTCACGGGCGGCAACAACTTCGGGGTTATCGCCCTTCACAGCGGTTGACACCACAACCACCTCAGCCTCGCCCAAATTATCACCGTGATGACCTTGATGGATCGTCGCGCCCAGCTTTTCCAAACGCTGCGCGTTAGCATTACGTGACAGGTCAGACCCCTGCACCTGATAGCCAAGATTCAACAGCATTTCGGCAATACCGCTCATCCCAATGCCGCCAATGCCGACAAAATGGATCGGTGCTAAATCACGAGGTAATTGCATCATCGGCCCAGTCCCATAATTGAAAAGCCGCCAAGCCCGCCACCAGACGGTTGCGCCAAACGGCCAGGCAAGCGTCGGCGTGTTAGGGCCAGCAAGAATCCCATTCCAATGCCCAAGGCCAATAATGACGAGCCGCCATAGGAAATAAACGGCAGGGTCATACCCTTGGACGGCACGAGGTCAAGATTAACCGCAAGATTGATCGACGCCTGAATACCAAAACTGACCACCAGTCCACCTGTTGCCAACTGCACAAACAGGTCAGATGAATCATGCGACAAGGACAATCCACGCAACATAATGCCCAGATAAACCAACAGGATCAGCAGGCACACAATCGCGCCGAGCTCCTCACCTGCGACGGCGAAAATGTAATCCGTATGGGCGTCAGGTAATTGTGATTTCACAACCCCCTCACCGGGACCTCGGCCAAATAATCCACCGGCGGCAAAGGCATCATAGGCCCGCTCCACCTGATAGTTTTCGCTGGATGGGTCCAAAAACCGATCAATTCGTGCCGTGACGTGGGGCATGAACATATATACCAGAACCAAGCCGCCAACAGCGGCAATGCCAAGGCCAATGACAATAAGGAACGGCAGGCCCGCCATGAATAGCTGGGCACCGAAGGCGATTGAGATCAAAACCGTTTGACCAAAATCCTTTTGCGCCAAGACCAAACCGGCGCACACAGCATAAAGCAAACCGATAACGACATATCCCGCCTTTTCATCTTCGCGGCGGGCAGCAGCCAACAGCGCCGCGGTGCAAATGATCAGGCCGGGCTTTAACAGCTCTGACGGTTGTAAAGAAAACGGTCCGATAAACAACCAACGGGTCGCGCCATTAACCTCTGGCGCAAACAAATGCGTCGCGACCACCAGCGTCAATGCAGCAGCAAGTAGGGCCAGTCCGATACGTTTTATTTCCCGCACATCAAGCATGGATAGGACAAGCATCACACCCAACGCGGGCATCAGGAAAATCATTTGTCGAATAACAAAATGCCAAGTGCTTAGGCCCAAGCGTCCTGCAGCGCCCGGCCCTGCAGCGAAGATCATCAGGATGCCAATCATAATCAACAAGGTCAGCGCCCCCAACAAGGGGCGGTCAATGGTGCGCCACCATTCAGCAATTCGGCTTGTATCGCTGCGTAAAAAGGGCGTCATGACGCGGCTCCCGTTTCGGTTTCCTGTAGTTCATTGACGATGGCGCGGAAGGCATCGCCCCGCGCTTCAAAGCTGGCATATTGATCAAAGCTTGCAGCGGCAGGTGATAGCAGCACAACGGGGGAAGCTGTTTTGTCAGTACGGGCAGCGTGGAACGCAGCCTTGGTTGCTGTTTGCAATTCATCGAACAAGGCCACCGGCGCTTGTGTCCCAATTTCGTCACGGAAACGTTTTGCGTCCTCACCAAACAAATAGGCCCCACGCACGTCAGCCATCAACCCGGCCAAGGGCGCCAACCCATCAGTTTTGGCGCGACCGCCCGCCAGCCAATAAATCGTGTCAAAGGCCGCTAATGCATGGCGCGTTGCCTCAGCATTTGTCGCCTTTGAATCATTAACAAACCGCACGCCGTCAATCTCGCAAAGATATTCCAGCCGATGGGCAAGTCCGGGGAAGCTCTTAATGCCGCTAACAATCAGTTGGTCTGACACGGCCAATGCCTTTGTCACCGCATAGGCAGCGGCGATGTTCTGTTGATTATGATCACCGGGCAGGCGCGGCGCATCCGCAAAGGGCATAACCCGCCGCCCACCGTCATCAAGGTCGATCAGCACCTTGCCATCGGTGCAAACGCCGTGTGTTGCCCGGGTGTTCAAACTTAACGGGACAAGGGTCAACCGGCCGTCCTGCGCCAATTGCGCTGCGATTGGTGTTACAGAATCGCTGTCAACGCCCAGCACCGCCAGCGCCCCATCAGGCGCCATGTCAAACAGGCGTGCCTTGGCCGCCACATAGCCCGCCATATCACCATGACGATCCAAATGATCAGGCGTCAGATTAAGCAATACGGCGATGTCTGCAGCAAAGCTTTGACACAAATCGATCTGATAGGACGACAGCTCCAGCACATAAACATCGACGTCATCAGGGGCTGGCAAATCAAGGACCGCATGACCGATATTGCCACCCACAGCGGTGCGCAAGCCTGCCTCAGCCAATATATGTCCAATCAAGGCAGTTGTTGTGGACTTGCCGTTCGTGCCTGTGATGGCGATAATTTTCGCATTATCTGATACCGCCTGCGCAAACAGTTCCATATCGCCAATGACAGGGCAGCCCTTTTCCCGCGCAGCCAGCACAAGCGGATGGGGCGCCGGATGGGTCAAGGGGACACCGGGCGATAAAACCAATGCGGCGCATGACGCCAATACATCGTCGTTCAATCGCGCGACAGTCAATCCTGCAGCGCGCCCGGCTGTCTGGCCTGCTTCCCCATCATCCCACGCGATAACATCGGCCCCGCCGGCCGCCAATGCCTTGGCAGCAGCAAGCCCGGTCCGGCCAAGGCCAAAGACCCCGACACGTCGTCCGCGATATGTGGTGACTGCGATCAAGCCGTTACCTCAACTTCAATGTCGAAAGACCGATCAACGCCAACACCACAGCGATGATCCAAAAGCGCACGACAATGGTTGATTCCGCCCAGCCTTTTTGTTCATAATGATGATGCAGCGGGGCCATGCGGAACACGCGCTTGCCCGTCAGTTTGTAAGAGGCGACCTGCACAATCACCGAAACGGTTTCCAGCACGAACAACCCGCCGATGATCGCCAGCACAACCTCATGCTTGGTCGCGACACCAACCATCCCCAGCGCCCCGCCAAGGGCGAGCGAACCGGTATCGCCCATAAACACCATGGCAGGGGGCGCATTGTACCAAAGGAAGCCAAGCCCCGCGCCAACCAGCGCGCCACAAAACACCGCCAACTCACCCGTGCCGGGCACACCGGGCACCTGTAGGTAGGAGACAAAAACGGCATTACCGACCAGATAGGAAATCACACCGAAACTGGCAGCAGCAATCATCACCGGGACGATCGCCAAACCATCAAGTCCGTCTGTCAAATTGACAGAGTTAGAGGCGCCGACAACAACAAAAATGGCGATTGGAATGAAGAACCAGCCAAGGTCCATCAAGAAATCCTTAAAGAACGGCAAGGCCAAGGCTGTTGCCTGCGGATTGCCGGACAGCTGCGTCATAACAACAATCGCCCCGCCAGCCACGGCAACTTCCAACAAAAGTTTCATCCGCCCGGGCAACCCGTCTGAACTTTTGCGCGACACTTTCAGATAGTCATCTGCAAACCCGATGCCGCCAAAGCCGATTGTCACGATCAGCACCGACCAAACATACACATTCGACAAGTCGGCCCATAACAGCGTTGCGACACTTAACGCCAACAGAATCATAAAGCCGCCCATTGTCGGCGTGCCCTGCTTTTCAATCAAATGGCGCTGCGGGCCATCCTCGCGGATGGGCTGGCCCTTGCCTTGCACACTTTTCAACCATCTGATGATCGGCGGCCCGGCGATAAAGGCTACGAATAACGCCGTCATCACAGCGCCGCCGGACCGGAACGTCAGATAACGGAACAGATTGAAAATCTGATAATCATCCGCCAATGGAGACAGTAAGAGATACAACATGATTGGTCCGCTCCTATAAAAGCTCGTCTGACGGGGTTTGTGCGGGATAGGCGTCGATGAAGTGATCGACAATGCGAGACAGGCCAATGCCATTTGACCCCTTCAACATGACAACATCACCCGCGCGTAAATCGCGTTCCAGTCTTGATTGCAATTCTTTGGTATTCTCAACACACAGGGCCAATCGCTCACGCCCCAATTTGGCAGCAAGGCTTTTGACCGCCGCACCCACAAGATAAACCCGGTCCACGCCTGCCTTATCAATTGGGGCAGCCAATGCCTCGTGCGCGGAAACGGTTTCATCACCTAGTTCCAGCATGTCACCCAGAACGGCAACCCGGCGCCCTTGACGACCGACAGGTTGCGCAGCCAAGATCTCCAGCGCCGCCCGCATACTTGGCGGGCTGGCATTATAACTTTCATCAACCAGTTGAAGGGCCCCGCCCTTGAAATTCAATGTATGATGGGCACCGCGCCCCTTGGGCGGCACCATCCCGGCAAGGGCGATACCAGCCTGCCCCAATTCGCCCGTCAGCAACTGGGTTGCCGCCAGCACTGCCAGCGCGTTCGTCACCCAATGATGACCGGGCATGCCGATTTTGAATGTGACGTCCTGCCCCAACACACGGGCGCGGGCGCAACTGCAATCAGGGTGATAGGAAACCTTTTCCAACTTAACCGCGGACTTTGCCCCCTCCCCAAAACTGACAACATTCGATGCCCCGAATGACAGGGCATAGTCGGTCAGAATACCAAAGAAGGCATTGTCAAAAGGCAGAACAGCCATCCCACCGGGCACAAGCCCCTGAAATATTTCAGCCTTGGCACGGGCAATGTCATCTATGTGATCAAAATTTGCCATATGCACACCGGCGATGGTGGTGATGATCACCAAACGCGGCTTGACCATCTTTGCCAGCGGCGCAATTTCGCCCGCATGGTTCATGCCAATTTCAAACACACCGAATTGGGCATCGCGGGGCATTCGCGCCAATGTCAGCGGCACGCCCCAATGATTGTTGAAGCTGCCCACGGGGCAATGAGTTTTGCCGTGCTGCGATAAGACAGCCGCCAGCAGCTCCTTCGTGCCTGTTTTACCAACAGACCCCGTAATGGCCACGATGTCTGCATTGGTACGGGCGCGGGCCGCATGGCCCAAATCATTCAACGCACTAAATGTATCATCAACGATGATCGAACATGCCCCGTCGGGAAGCCCATCAATAGCGCGGTCCAACAACAGGGCTGCGCCTTTTTCTGCCGCCGCCCTGGCAAAATCATGGCCATCATGGTTCGGGCCTTTGATGGCGATGAACAAGTCGCCCGCACCCACAGTGC
>SPJK01009066.1_pt1 | contig 43328 bp, 37 predicted proteins | sample 3741771 | NCBI WGS metagenome assembly SPJK01 (sample SAMN10925997, study PRJNA522277) | cold seep metagenome | isolation source: Elba SIP-enriched marine methane seep metagenome, extraction at timepoint T2 | place: Italy: coast of Elba, Mediterranean Sea
CTGTCCCCGTCGCGATCTGGAACCGGATGGTCCCCGCGCTCGCGTTCACGCGTGAGAAGGCCGGGGTGTTTGCGGAGCGCACGGCGTCGTCCGCGAACGCCGCGACGGATCGCGCCGGCGCCGAGACTCGCAAAGCGGGCGGCGGGTTCCTCGCGGGTCTGCGTTCGATGATGCAGAAGAAGCCCAAGCCCGTGATGGTCCGCGTCAACGACATCGATGAAGAGATGGTCGAGGTCAAGCCGATCGACGACGAGACCAACGAGCGCGAGCTCAAGCGGAAGTCCAAACCCAAGACCCGCGTGCGTCCGGTCCCCAAGCCTGTCGAAATCGAGGACGAGCACGAAGAAGAGGACGACACACCCGGCGCGCCCCAGGTCTTCGACAACGAGGACCTGCGTGAGAAGATCGCCAAGCTCCCTGTCCGCTTTGCCCAGCAGGAAAAGGAGATGGCGACCGACGAGGACCTCGCGGAGTTCCAGAACGTTCAATCGCTCGAGGGGTACAAGTTCCCGACGATGGAGCTGCTCGAAGAGCCAGAGATCGGGTTCAACGAGAAGCTCGAATCGCTCGTGCGTGAACAAGCGGAAGCGCTCGAGAGCGCGATGCAGGAGTACAAGATCAACGGCGAGGTCGTCGACATCGAGTCCGGGCCCGCGATCACGCTCTACCACATCCGTCTCGCGCCGGGCACCAAGGTCGCGCAGATCAACGCGATCGAGAGCGATCTCGCGCGTTCGCTCAAGGCTGTCAACATCCGAGTCGTATCCAACATGGAAGGACGCGACACGATCGGGATCGAAGTCCCGAACCCAACCAAGGAGCGGGTGCGCCTCAAGGAACTGATGAGCAATCGCGAGCGCTTCGAGGGTATGAAGCTCCCGATGTTCCTTGGGAAGGACGCGTCGGGCGATCCGTTGATCTCCGATCTCACGAAGATGCCTCACATGTTGATCGCGGGTACAACGGGCTCGGGTAAGTCCGTGTGTATGAACACGATCATCATGTCGTTCCTCTACACCAAGAAGCCCGACGAGCTCAAGCTCGTGCTCGTTGATCCCAAGATGGTCGAAATGTCCCAGTTCAAGGACATCCCGCACCTGATGTGCCCCGTCGTGACGGAGATGCCCAAAGCGGCTGCGATCCTCGAATGGGCGGTCACCAAGATGGACGAGCGGTACGAGCTGCTCGCCAAGGCGGGGTGCCGCGATATCTCGGGGTACAACGAGCTGGAATGGGACGAGCTCAAGGAACGTTTGGAAATCAAGACGGAAGAGCAGGCGATGCGGGTGCCCAAGAAGCTCCCCTACATGGTCTTCATCATCGACGAGCTCGCGGACCTGATGATGACAAACAAGGAGGTCGAGGGCTCGATTATCCGCATCGCCCAGAAGGCGCGTGCGGTGGGCATCCACCTCATCCTGGCCACCCAGCGCCCCCAGGCGAATGTTGTGACGGGTCTGATCAAGTCCAACATGCCTTGCCGTATCGCGTTCAAGGTCGCGTCGGGCATGGATTCGCGCATCGTTCTCGATCAGAAGGGCGGCGAGCTGCTCTTGGGACAGGGCGACATGCTTCACCTGTCCCCGAGTTCGCACAAGCTCTCGCGTGCGCAGGGCACCCTTGTGGACGACAAGGAAATCCGGCGCGTCGTGCGGTTCCTCAAGGAGATCGCAGCCCCGAGCTTCGAGCGTTCGCTCATGCAGGTCAAGGGTGGGATGGATGAGGACGAAGAACGCATCTACCTCTCCGAGAACAACTCTTCCGCGTCGCTCAAAGCTGCGCAGGAAGACCCGATGTTCGATCGTGCTGTGGAGATCGTCCTCGAAACCAAGCGCGGGTCCGTATCGCTCTTGCAGCGCCGTCTCGCGATCGGGTACACGCGTGCGTCGCGCCTGATCGACCTGATGGGCATCGCGGGGATCTTGTCGGATCACAAGGGGTCCGTCGCGCGAGATGTCCTGATCTCGATCGAGGAATGGGACGCGATGAAGGAACTCGTCGCGGAGGATCAGCGCCGACAGGCACTCGCGGGCAACGGCGTGAGCGAAGAGCCCGAGGACCCGCACCAGACGACGATGTTCATCAATGATGAATCGGGCGAGCACGATGAGGAGCCGCCTTTCGATACGGATGAGCCCATCGCGGGTGTCGTGGTGCACGGCACACTCGATTCCGACGAGGACGAAACGGACGAAGAAGAAGCGTACGATATCGAGGAAGACTCACTCGAAGACGACGAGGGGGACGAAGAGCCCAAGGAAGACGTCGACGAGGAAGTCGAGGCGGAGTACGAAGAGGCCGAGGAAGAGCTCGAAGACGAAGACCCCGAAGCCGAGTACGAAGATGATGAGGAGTCCGAAGAAGAGGACCCCGAAGCGGAGTATGAGGAAGACGAGGAGGAGGTCGAGTACGAGTACGTCGATGAGGATGGGAACCCGATCGACCCGGAGGAACTTGAGGAAGAGGAGTACGAGCTCGAGGACGCGTCGTCTGAGGATGAGGACGGCGACGACGAAGAGTACGAGTACGAGGAAGACGAGTATGAGGAGGATGAATCAACGACGACCGAGCCGGTCCGCTGATTCTATTCTTCATCTATATACAGCTTGTGAAACGTTCCCTGGCACCCCTGTTTTGGGGTGTTTTTTGTGTTCTGGGGACTTTAACTGAAACTGGGGTGGGAAATGCCCTAATCATTATGCACACCACCTGACCCGCGAGGGTGGGTCTTGTGTGCACACGATGAAAGGACACACCACATGCAGCGTTCTGCACTCCGTTTTTCCCGCTCGATGCTTTGTTGCTCGCTTCCGGCGCTGATCGCGCTCCCCGCATTCGCAGGTACGCCCCAGGCGCTTGATCACGTCCCCGCGGACGCGCAAGCCGTCGTCGTGGTGCCCGCCCTGGGTGAGCTGCTCAACGATATCAACACGATCAACCGGATCCTCGGCGACAACGGCGAGCCGATGATCAACATGGTGACCGCGATGGTCCGCGGGATGCCCGGGATCAACCTCGACGGTTCGATGGCGGCGGTCCTGAGCATGGAAGAGCATCAGGAAGAACCCGACATGGTCTTCCTCATCCCCGTGAGTGATTTCGAAGCATTCACCAACGGGCAGGAAGGCGTCAACGGCGTCCACGAGATGCCCATGGGTGACCAGACCATGTTCCTCCGCAATATCGGTGGCGGGTTCGCAGTCATGGGCGAAATCGCGGAAGATGTCCGTGAATACAACGGCGAAGCAGGGAACCTCAAGTCCCACGCCAAGGCGCTCGGACGCGCTGGTTCGCGGATCGCGGATCACAACGATATGTTCTTCTATGTGAACGTCACCCAGTTCCAGGACGTCATCGACGCAGGACTCGCGGAGATGGAAGCACAGGGCGAGATGATCGAGATGATGGGCGGCGCGGAAGCCGCGCAGGGCTTCGATCAGATGCTCCACGCGATGAACACGATCGCGAACGACGCGATGAGCTTCGCAGCGGGGATGAGCTTCGATCAGAACGCGGGCGTCACGTTCGATTTCGGCCTTCAGTTCAAGGACGAATCGAGCTCGTCGGAGTACCTCAACAACAACGGGAACGCGGGTAAGTACTTCTCCAACGTTCCCAATATGGACTACTTCTTCGCAGCGTCGTACGACATGTCCGGCGACGGGATCCAGCGTTTCCTCGGCGAGTACATGGATCTCATCAAGAAGATGGACACGACCGGCGCAATGGGCGGGTTTGATCTCAAGGGCATGATGGCGGATATCAAGGGCGGGATCCAGGTCATGGGTGCTTCCGACAACATCATGGGCGGGCTCTTCACCAACACGCTCTACTACGCCGAAGTTGACAATCCCAATGCGTTCATCGACTCCACCCGTGACATGTACGCGGGCATGGGCGATCAGATGGCCGACGCGGGTGTGCAGATGACCGCGACGATCGACGAAGACGCAACCGAAATTAACGGCGTCCAGGCATATGGGTTCCGCATGGACATGGACATGTCGCAGATGCAGGGCATGGACGCCATGGGCGGTCCCAACCCCGCGATGGTGATGCAGATGATGTTCGGCGGCAACGGCCCGTCCGGGTACATGGCACCCGCGGGTGATCATGGGCTCGTCGTGACGATGTCCCAGAACCCGACCTTCCTGAGTAAGGCCGTCAGTGCTGCGAGCGGCAAGGACTCGATGGGTAGCGTTGCGGCGATCAAGCAGACCCGCAGCATGCTCCCCGAAAACCGTGTCATGGAGATGTACATCGCTGCGGATCATCTCGCGAATACCGCCGGTCCTATGGCGATGATGTTCGGGCTCATCCCCGAGTTTGAACCCATCGAATCCCTGCCCCCGCTGGGGATGGGTCTGACCGCGGACGGCGGCGGGATGCTCTTCCGTACTGTTGTTCCGATGCAGACCATCAGCAAGGTCATGGAAGTCGTCGAAGAGATGGAAGCCATGACCCAGCAGGGCGGGAACCAGATGGATTTCTGATCCGATCTGATTCCGCCTTGATCCGGCGGTAATGCTCGGCACAATTGCCCATGAGCACCACCCCCGGATCAATCTGGAAACTCAATCACGAACGGGCGATCCCTTTGGATCGCCCGTTTCTCGTTGGCATCCTGAACATCACCCCGGACTCGTTCTATGACGGCGGACAAGTCTACCTCCCGCGTGCTGCTGCATCGCGTGCCGTTCAAATGAGCAATGACGGTGCGGACGCACTCGATATCGGTGGTGAATCGACCCGCCCCGGCGCGCAGCGAATCGACGCGTGCACCCAGATCGATCGCGTCGTTCCTGCGATCAAGGCCATCCGGAATCATCGGGTTGATCTTCCGATCACGATCGACACGACCAGTGCGGAAGTCGCACGCGCAGCGATCGAAGCAGGCGCAAACGCGATCAATGATGTCTCCGCAGCAACAGAGGACGACGGGATGCTCGCGCTCGCGGCGGAGATCGGGTGCGGGTTGATCCTGATGCATCGCGAACTGCCTCCGGATCGGGATCAGTATTCAGATCAATATACCAATGCGCCGGTGCACGGATCGGTGACCAATCGGGTGGTGGGGGCGCTGCGGGACGCGCGCGATCGCGCCATCGGCGCGGGGATCGACCCGGGGTGCATCATGCTCGATCCGGGTTTGGGATTTGGGAAAGACATCCGCCAGAATCTTGAGCTGATCGCAAATACAGGCGATCTTCTCTCGCTCGGGCACCCCGTAATGAGTGCGCTAAGCAGGAAAAGTTTCGTGGGGCGTGTGGGACTCCGACGCGATTCCGAACCCTCAGAGCGTCTCCCCGCGACGATCGCGCTCTCCGTCATGCACCTTCAGCGCGGAGCGCGAGTGTTCCGTGTGCACGATGTGGGGGCGCACCGGCAGAGTCTGGACGCGGCGTGGGCGCAGATGCGGTGTGAAGAGGCGATTTCTGCGATGGAATCAGCGAATTAATTACTTCGCCATTCCCGGCGATACGGACGCTGGCACCTACGATACCCGTGCCTATGAGGGCACTGATCGAGCAGAAACTCGACGATTGACGAACGTTTGAAAGGATCCAACGCGATGGCGAACGCGAATGTGAAGGAGTTCACCGACAGCAACTTCGAAGCCGAGGTTCTCGGCGCGAGTGAACCCGTGTTGGTGGATTTCTGGGCGGAATGGTGCATGCCCTGCCGCATCCTCGCACCCACCATCGATGATGTTGCGGACGCGAACGAAGGAAAGGTCAAGGTCGGCAAGGTCGACATCGACTCCAACCAGGAGATCGCGGTCAAGTACGGCATCAGCGCGATCCCGACCGTCGTGATCTTCAAGGGTGGCGAGGTCGCGAAGAAGTTCGTCGGCCTGACCAAGAAAGAAGACCTCGAAGAGGCAATCGCAGAGCTGAGCTGAGTGCTCCGTATCGGAAACCACTCGCGACACATCCACGCACGAAGGTGCGGAAACGAGAAACAATATGAGTACTGAGTCTTCGAACAACCGTCCGCTCCGCTGTGGCGCGGTCGGTGTTGGTCGCATGGGTCGTCACCACGCGCGTGTCTACGCGGAGATGGAGGGGATCGAACTCGTCGGCGTCGTCGACGCGAACCTCGAACGCGCACAGGAGTACGCAGAGAAGTTCGGTTGCAAGGCATTCGCGACGGAAGAAGAACTCCTCGCGGAGGGTGTCGACGCGGTCTCGATCGCGGTGCCCACGACCTTCCACCTCAAGAGCGCCGAGCCCTTCCTCAAAGCGGGCGTCGCGTGTCTCATCGAGAAGCCCCTCGCGCAGGGTGCGGACGAAGCCGAGAAGATCAAGAAGATCGCGGAAGAGCACAACGCGTGTCTCATGGTGGGGCACATCGAGCGTTTCAACCCGATCATGCGTGCGATGCAGCGTGCCACCGAGAGCTTCGGTGAACCCATCACCCCGCGATTCATGGAAGTGCATCGTGTCTCGCCGATGACGTTCCGCTCGATCGACATCGGGGTGGTCATGGACATGATGATCCACGATCTCGATGTGGTCCTGATGCTGATGAACGGGCGCGAGCCCGACGAGGTCAGCGCGAGCGGCGTCGCCGTCGTCTCCGAGTTTGAGGACCTGTGCAACGCACGTCTCGTCTGGAACCTCTCGGAAGAAGAGGGCGGCGGACAGTGCGTTGCGAACATCACCGCGTCGCGCCTCGCGATGAAGACCGAACGCGTGACCCGCATCACGGGCGAGAACGGGTACATCAAGATCGATTACGCCGCGAAGACCGGGACGATGATCCGTCGGACCGCGAACGAGCTCCAGATGCGTGAGGTGCGTGAGCAGCTTCGCGCGGGCGCGGACCTGACGGACATGGACTGGACGGAGTTGATCAATATCGAGCCCCTCGAGATCGACGACGGCGAGCCCATCGTCAAGGAGATCGAGGCCTTCCTCGACGCGGTCCGTGACGGGACCCAGCCCGCGATCGATGCGGAGGCCGGGTTCGTCAATGTTCGCACGGCTGAGCGGATCGTCGAAGCGATCCAACTCTCCGTCGGTGCCCAGCAGGCAACCGCCCTGAGCTAACCCCAACTTCGGTTTTCGATCTCCCAATGACCATTCGGATGAGCAACCATTACCCACCCTCGACGCCCGATCGCGTCGGGGGTGTGTCATTGATGTGTTCAACTTTGTTTTGACCCTTGTACCTCTGCCTGATCTGACTTAGGATCGGGTTTTCAACCCTTTGCCCGGGCAATGTTGCCCAACGACACCACAGGATTCGCGACACATGAGCGATCAGAACCAGACGAACCCCGACGCACCCACGACCCCGACGAGTGTTCCCCCATCCGCGCCCGCGATGAACGCGACCGCGGAGATTGACGCGGAGACCAACGCCGAGATCGAGGCCGCGATGTCCGATCTCGCCGCGGCGGGTGCTGCGGATGCACCAGAGTCCGGATCCAAGTCGATCAAGGGCCCACGCGTTGTCCGCGGCGGGCGCGAGCACCGCTCGGGCATGGTGGTCTCCGTTGGCGCGAGCGATGTCTTTGTTGAGTTCGGACCCAAGGAACTCGGCGTCGTCGAGCTCGCCCAGTTCAAGGACACCCCGCCGAGCGTCGGCGATCAGATCGAAGTTGCGGTTCAACGCTACGACAGCGCCGAGTCGCTCTACATCTGCGCCCTCCCCGGCGCGGTGCAGAAGGCTGATTGGGAAATGCTCGAACCGGGTCAGGTCGTCGAGGCACGCGTCACCGGCACCAACAAGGGTGGGCTCGAGCTCGAGATCGCGAACCATCGCGCGTTTATGCCCGCATCGCAGGTCGATATCGATCGCGTCCCGGACCTCTCCGTCTTCGTCGGTGAGAAGATGACCTGTGAAGTCCAGAAGGTCGATAAGCGTGGGCAGGGCAACATCGTCCTCTCGCGCCGCGATGTGCTGCAGAAGGAACGTGCCAAGGCTGCCGAGTCGCTCAAGGAAGCGCTCAAGGAAGGCGATACCGTCACCGGCACCGTCCGCAAGATCATGGACTTCGGCGCGTTCGTCGATCTCGGAGGCGTCGATGGTCTCATCCACCTCAACGATCTCTCGCACGAACGCGTGAACCACGGCGCCAAGAACGTCGCGCGTCACGTCTCCGAAGGGCAGAAGGTCTCCGTCCAGATCCTCAAGCTCGATTGGGAAGGCAACCGCATCGGTCTGGGTCTCAAGCAGCTGCAGGCCGACCCGTTCGCGTCCGCGGCGGAAGAGGTTGTCGAGGGCGCCGAGCTCTCGGGCAAGGTGACCAAGATCCTCGACTTCGGCGCGTTCGTCGAAGTCGCACCGGGTGTTGAAGGGCTCGTGCACATCTCCGAACTCGACTGGCGCCGCGTCAACGACGTCAACGAGGTCCTCAAGGAGAACGAGGTCGTCCAGGTCAAGGTCCTCAAGGTCGACCCGAGCGATCGCAAGATTTCCCTTTCCATCAAGCAGCTCAAGGACCGCCCGCAGCAGCAGGGCGGCGGCGGCGGCGGACGTGGACGAGGCGGACGCGGTGGTCGCGACGATCGCACCCCCGAGGAGATCCTCAAGGAAACCCCCGAGCTCCGTCGTCTCCGCGAGCAAGCAAAGAAGCAGCCCAAGAAGGGCGGCGGCGGCCTCGGCGACGCCGGCGGCATGGGCATGGGGCTCGGCGACCTCAAGCTCTAACCCAACTCGCATAGAACAATCCACGCAACGCACCGGTTTCAATCGGTGCGTTGTTTGTTATGATCCCTGACCCATGAAGTACCGAGCCGACAAGTTCTACCCCGATCTCGATCCGAGCAAGCCGATCCCCGAGATCGAGCTCCGTTACGACGCGTTCAAGCGTCAAATGATGCGGTACGCAATGCCGATCGCGATCGTCACCATCGTGATGGTTGTGGTGTTGTCGATCGTACTCACGACGCGTGATCTGTCGTTCGGTGTCTTTCTCGCGTTGATACTCTCGGCCATGGGGTTGGTGATGTTGCCACAGATCATCGCGTTCACGCGTCTGTCCAAGGACGATCGCAAGCGTCTGATCTACCAGAACAAGAACGACCCGTGGGGCATCCCGGCGCACCAGCAGGTGCTCTATCAGTCATACTACTTTGGGATGATGGTGATCCTCATCAACCTGCCTTCGCTCTCGGGTGGGTTCTCCGCGTTCGAGACGCTCATCGGGTTCTTCATGATCCTCGGCGGGCTCGTGTTTACCGTCATGACCCGGTTCATGCGCCAGCCCGGGCAGATCTCGTGCGAGAAGTGCTCGTACCCACTCGTCGGGCTCACGCTGCCCTGCGAGTGCCCCGAGTGCGGGATCGCATTGCGTGATCTTTCGTACACCACCGATCGCCCACGCGTCCGCGACTCGCGCTACCTCTTCGCGGGGATCATTGTTGCCCTCGCCGGCGTGCTCGTGAGCTACGTCATGATCAAGCACAAACCGATGGTGTACGCCGCGATCCCCAAGGGCACGCTCATCTCCCTCGCGCCCAACAATACCGATGCGTTTGAAGCGCTGACGAGCAAGTCGCTCACGCCGGGCGAGGTGGATTCGCTCGAAGACGCGCTGATCAATGCGATCGAGTCGGGCAACGTCGCGGGGTTCTGGAGGCATCAACAGGGGGACTGGTTGAGCAATCAACTCGCGAACGATCAGCTCTCCACCCAACAACTCGATCGCATGATGGCCGCGCTCGGGGATGTCTATATCGACGCGCCCGATCGGGTGCGGGTGGGTGAGCAGGTTGCGGTACTCTTGCGTGCGCCCGAGTCGCGTCTGCCGAGCGCGGAGCTCTACCCGAACTATTACTTCAACGGGTATGTCCTCTCGACGGACGACACAGTGTACCTGCATTCCGATGTGTCCCACCGTTGGAGGCCGTTGCAAGACGGGGTAGTCTCTCTGGAACCGAACGGCACGGAGAGCCCGTACTATCGGTTCATCCCTGAGAGCGCAGGGCGGATCACGATCCAAGCGAAGCTCGTCATGGTGTTGTACCCGACTCTGAATGAACTGGACAACGTGGGATTCACCTGGAATGAGGACGGGACTTACGCATTCGTCTCGGATCCAATCTGGTCGCGCGTGATCGAACTCGAGCACACGATCGAGGTTGTCAACGAATGATCAGCGAACGCCTGTTGACCCGAACCCGCGATCGCCGCGGGCGGTGTAGTCGAGTTCGCGGACTTCGCGGATCGCTGCGTGCGCGACGGGCGCAATGACGAGTTGGGCGATCCGATCGCCGTGACGGATGGTGTAGGGTTCCTTGCTCAGGTTGATCAGCGCAATGAACATCTCGCCGCGGTAATCCGAATCGATCGTCCCGGGCGCGTTGGGCAACGAGATCCCGTGCTTCGTGGACAAACCCGAACGCGGGCGGACTTGCCCCTCGAACCCGATCGGGATCGCGCACGCGTACCCGAGTGGGACCTTGACGATCTCGAATGGTTCGATCGTGACCTCTTCGCCGAACTCGTGGCGCGGGAGGCAGGCTGCGAGATCAAGACCCGCAGCTTGCGCCGATTTGTACTCAGGGAGGATCGCCCGATCGTCGAGACGTTTGACGCGGAGGACCGCCGCGTTGACCCGCCCGCCGTTGGGGAGTTTGATCTCCGCGCTGAGCTCGGACGGAAGCGGGGGATACATCACTCGCGATGGGTTCGATTCACTCATGCACGATCATACCCAGATGAAAAAACACCCGCAGTAAAAGCGGGTGCATGATTCAGTCGTATTCAGATCGCGTTAGACGCTCAACGAGGGCTCGAGTCGCCCTATTAACCGTAAGTCCTCTTCGCTCAGGTTCCGACGCAGATCGTCGAGCACACGATTGAACGAGTCGATCAATCGGCGGGTTGACGCGATCGCGTTATCCATGCTCGAGCGCCCCGTGACCTGCTTGATCAGGTCGGGCTGCTGGATCGCTTCGAGGTTCCGCTCTGAGATCGACTTTGCATCCAACAACGATTTGAGGAGTGCGACCGCATCGTCACGACGCTTGGTTGTCTCCTCGATCATCCGTTGCTTGGTGTTGTCCATCATGAGTTCGGCCTCCTCTGCCTGTTGTTCGCGAATGAGGAATCCAGTTTCCATACCGATCCAATCGGCTCCGACACTGTTACGGGTCCTCCCGTAGGGTCGTAATTGTCCCATTCTCAACCCGTTCCGTCAAGTTGCCCCGGCATTGGGGTGCCCAAGTCGTGGGTCAATCGTCGTCATCTTCGTCGTTTGTTCGGGGGGTGTTCGATTTCTTGGTGATAAAACCGAGTTGGATCATCAATCCGATCCCCGTGAGGATCACCCACACGATCGCGAGAACCGTTGCGGATTGGTTGAGGTATTCGGGGCGTTCGCCGTTACTCGCGGTAAGGAGCGCACTCGTTGATGCCATGCACACCGCGGACCCAAAGAGACTCGTGACAAGCGCCGTGGTGCGCTTGGGCAGGACCACTCCGATGAGCAATCCGAACGCGAACCCCGCGAACCCTGCGGAGAATCCGATCATCTTGTCGCGTGTCGGGCGCTGCTCAAGCTCGTCGGAGATCGTGGTGCTCAGGTCGCTGAGGAACTGACGCGAGCGCTCCGCTGCGTCCTTGAGTTGTTGTTTGGTATCCTCGTTGAGGATGTTGCCCTCAGGGTCGAGGCTGTCCACGCTGCGTTCCGCAGCTTCGCGTGAGATGTCATCGCCGAGTGAGTTCGCCAGCCCGTTGAGCGTGCTCTCGCCCGATTCCACGAGCGCTGATTCGTTCGCGCTCGGGTCGCCGTCTGCGATCGTGGGGTTGTAATGGAGGAAGATCAGCGCACCGACAACACCCGCGACAGCGAACGCGCACGCGGACGTCATCGCGATAACCAATCGGAACATCGCGAGCGCACAGAGCGCGCCGATGATCCCGCCGCAGATCAGTCCGATCACAGATGGTGAGATGGACAGCCCGCCCAACTCGAGGTTCGGGAATCCGATGAGTGGAATGAGCGTGGTCCCCACGAACCCACCGATCGCGAGCCCGAACAGGAAGAACACAGGTTTGATCACCCGCGCGCCCATGATCCAGAGGAGCAAGCCCGCCATCAGGGCGACCCCAAGCGGGACAGAACCGCCCTCGGGGAGGGATTGGGCGAGTGTCAGTGGTGCAATAGAACAGATCATCCGTATATTGTTGGGAGCCCGCGCCTCAGTTTTCAGCCGATCTCCTCGATCCTCTCAGATCTCAATATCGGACAATCCTGCGTGAACTCCGCACCCGGGCTCCACCCAACCCCATTTCTGGGCGATAATCCGGTATGCCTGAGGATCAGACACCCAACTCGCCCGGCGCTGAGCGCCCCGAAGACAGCGCCCAACTCGCAGAACTCCGAGACAAGATCGATACCCTCGATCAACAACTCGTTGATCTGCTTAATGCACGCGCGAAACTCGTTGTCGATGTCGGCGCGTTCAAACGTGGATCCAATACCCCGATCTACGCGCCCCACCGCGAAGCCCAGGTCCTCGCCAAGGCGCTCGAACGATCGCAAGGCCCATTGCCGAATCGCACGGTCGAAGGCGTCTACCGCGAGCTCATGTCCGGGAGCTTTGCGCTCGAGCAGCCCCTCCGCATCGGGTTCCTCGGCCCGCCCGGTTCGTACTCGCATCAAGCATCCGTCAAGCAGTTCGGCTCGAGCGTGGACTATGAGGATCTCCAACTCATCGGAGGCGTGTTCACCGAAGTCCGGCGCGGGCACGTCAACTACGGGCTCGTCCCTATCGAGAACTCCATCGGGGGCGGGATCACCGAGACGCTCGACGCGCTGGCGGAGAACGCCGGGCATGTCTGGGTGTATGCGGAGGTGCAGATCGAGATCAAGCACATGCTCCTGACGGACTGCAAGCCGCACGATGTGCGCCGCATCCATTCCAAGCCCGAAGTCTTCGCCCAATGCCGCAACTGGCTCAACACCCAATACCCAAACGCGGCGCTGCTCCCCGACGCGTCCACGAGTCAGGCGGTGCAGACCGCAAAGAAGGAAAACCAGACGGCGATGGAGATCGGCGCCGAACCTGGGAGCGCCGCGATCGCGTCCGAACTCGCGGGCGAGCTCTACGGGCTCCCTGTTTTGTTCTCCAACATCGCGGACAACCCCGACAACATCACGCGTTTCTACGTCATCTCCCGTGAACAGGCGCTCCCCTCCGGAGACGACAAAACCGCGATCCTGTTCGCGACGGACGACAAGCACGGGGCGCTCGTCGAGGTCCTTCAGGCGTTCCACATCCAAGGCGTCAACCTGAGTCACATCGACAAACGCCCGAGCGGACGCGAGAACTGGAGTTACACGTTCTATATCGACGCGCTCGGGCATCAGGACGACGAGAATATGCAACGCGCGATCGCCCAGGCACGCGGGCATTGCAAGGAACTCCACGTCCTCGGATCATTCCCGAGAAGCACCCGGATCCTCTGATTCCTGCGTCGTGCGACGCGGACGCATATGATCCGTGATGCCGCGCAAGCCGACCATTGCGATCTCTATGGGTGACCCGGGCGGGATCGGGCCCGAAGTGCTCGTTTGCGCCCTGAGCGACAAAGCACGACGCAACAGCGCCCGATTCATCATCCACGGCTCATCCGCGGCGCTCAACGACGCGGCTCATGCATGCGATGTCGAACCCTTCTGGTGGCGCGTCGATGCCCGATCCGAACTCGTCGGCACCCTCGCGTCCCACGACGTGATCCTGCTCGATAACGATCCGCGCCTCGAAGAAGAAGGACGCGTCGTCGAGTTTCCACGCAAACCCAACAAGCTCGCAGGCACACTGAGCTTTGATTGGGTCCTCCGCGCGATCGACGACACCAAGCGCGACGAGGGCGACCCGCTCCGCGCCGATGCGATCGTGACTGCACCCATCAACAAGGAAGCCTGGTCACTCGCGGGGCGTTCCAAGTACCCCGGGCACACCGAACTGCTCGCCCAGCGCCTCAACGCGAAGCGCAGCGCCATGATGTTCGTGGGCGACAAGCTCCGCGTCATCCTCGCGACGGTGCACATCCCCCTCAATGAGATCCGCGACAAACTCACGATCGGGGTCGTTCACAACGCGATCGATCTGGGGCACGAGGCGTGCCTGCAACTCGGGATCCCGCGTCCCCGCATCGCCGTGTGCGGGCTCAACCCCCACGCGGGTGAGAACGGATTGATGGGTGACGAGGAGCAGCGCCTGATCGATCCCGCGATCGACCTGGCCGTCAGTTCCGGGATGAGAGTCTCAGGCCCATTCCCTGCGGACACAATCTACAACGCCGCCGTCGCGGGCAAGTACGATCTCGTCGTTGCGATGTACCACGATCAGGGCTTGATCCCCGTCAAGCTTCTCGAGCGCGATCTCGCAGTCAATATCACGCTCGGGTTGCCCACGGTGCGTACCTCCCCGGATCACGGGACCGCCTTCGATATCGCGGGTAAGGGCATCGCCCACCCCGGATCGATGGGCAACGCGATCGACCTTGCTGTCCGCATGAGCACGCCTCGCGCCTCCGATACGCATCAAGTTTCGCATAACTAAGACCCGGTTTGGGTTCCTGAGTTGACAAGCACTCATATCTATGCAACACTCGGGGCACTATGAACACCCTCAACTGACAACAGACCAGTTCTTTCCGTTCGCGAATCGTGAATGAAATGAACAGTTATCGCATCCCAGATTTAATCGATGCGGTATCACTCCCCGGCAGATCTGCCGGATGCTTACGGGTTCATACCACAGGCACAACCAGATGACAGAACAAGGCAACCCCCTCGGGGTCGAGCGCCGGGACCCTGCTCACGCAGAGACCATGCCCGCCGCGGCTCCCCCTCAACAAGATGTTTCTCCACCCGACACGCCGCCGGATACCTCAGCGCTCGCGGAAATGCTGCGCATTGCGATCCCCTCCGTCGCGACCATGGCGTCCTACACCGTGATGCAGTTCGCGGACAAGCTTATGGTCTCGCGCATCGGGCCCGAGCCCGTCTACGTGTCTGCGCAATCCAACGGCGGGATTCTGTCATGGACCCTCATCGCGTTTGTGCTCGGGATGACGGGTGTCGTCAACTCGTTCGTCTCCCAGAATCTGGGCGCAAACAAACCAGAACGCGGTGCTGCATACGCGTGGAACGGGCTCTGGATCTGTCTCGCGTACTACATCCTGTTCATCATCCCGGCGATCTTCCTCGTCCCGATGTACTTTCAGTCCATCCACTCGGGCCCGATCATGAGCACGCTCGTTGAGCTCGAGACGGACTACGCCGTCATCATCCTGATCGGATCTCTGGGTGTGATGGGATCGCGGACGATCCATCACTACTTCTATGGGCTCCATCGCCCGTGGGTGGTGCTGATCAGCGCGCTCGCGGCGAACCTGGTGAACGTCGTCCTCAACGTCCTCCTGATCTTCGGCGATCAACCCCTCACCTTCTCTGGTTGGGCGGGTGACATCGTCAACCCGATCACGACGGGGATCGCATCGCTCGCGGAACCACTCGGGATTGCGCCCATGGGTGTGATCGGCGCTGCGTATGCAACCGTCATCGGCGGTTTCGTCGAGTTCCTCATCCCGCTCGCGTTGTTCGTGTCCCCGAGATACGCACGCAAGTTCGGAACACTCAAAGCGTGGAAACTCAGCGCCGAGTGTCTGAAGGGACTCTGGAAAGTCGGGCTCGCGCCGGGTCTGATGTTTGTCAACGAGATCGTGTGCTGGAACATCCTCATGGTCTGGCTCGTTCCGATGGGTGGCAAAGCCGCGGGCGATGATCCCGTCCTCCACAACACCACCGGGTGGATCGCGCTGCAATACATGCACCTGAGCTTCATGCCCGCTGTTGGATTGTCGATCGCAGCCCAAGCCATGGTGGGCAAGTGCATGGGCATGAAACGCCCCGATCTCGCGACCAAGCGTGCGATGCTCGCGCTCTACATCACGCTCGGGTACATGGGGGTGTGTGCGCTGGTGTTCGTGCTCTGTCGAGCGGAACTCATCGCGGTGTTCATCGATGACGCGACCCCGCACGACCAGCGCGCGAAGCTGATCGAGATCGGGTCCGCCGTCATGATCGCTGCGGCAATCTTCCAACTGTTCGACGCGCTCGCGATCACGACCTCCGCCGCCCTCCGCGGCGCGGGCGATACCGTCTGGCCGGGCGTTGCAACAATCGTCCTGTCGTGGACCTGCATCATCGGGGTCGGGTACGGGCTCGTGTATTTCGTCCCGAGTCTGGGGTCGATGGGCCCGTGGATCGGCGCGTCGTTGTACATCATCATGCTCGGCGTCGTCCTCGGGATCCGGTTCGTGCAGGGTAAATGGAAGACCCTCTCGCTCGTGGACCCCGAGACCCCGCCGGACATCGACCCGTTGGACGATCTGCTCCCAGATCCCACCATCGGGGCCGTATAACCATCGCTTTGGCATGGGTTTGGGGCGGTTTGCGCGTCCCTGACCCGTGCCGCGAGGGTGGAGTCCGCGTGGTTCTTTGCCTAGAATCCCATTCCGCCCGATCCGCCGGGTGGGCAACCGATCAGGAGAACTGAATGTCGAACGATCCCATGGACATGGTGGTCGGTGCCTCGGGCACCTCGACCGTTGACACACAAGCCGCGACCGATCTGCTCGAGCAGGGTCAGAAGGCCTTCGAAGAAGGCGATCGCGTTGGCGCGATCGATACATTCCGCAAGGCGCTCGCCGCGGATCCCACCCACATGGACGCCGCGTTCAAGCTCGCGTACGTCCTCGATCTCTCGGGTGAGGAACAGGAAGCACTCGCGCTCTACGAACGCGTCTGTGATAACTCGCCAGCGCCGATCAACGCGCTGATGAACCTCGCCGTCATGTACGAAGATCAGGGCGATTACGTCCGCGCGGAGCGCTGCTTGCGTCAGATCCTCGATACCAACCCGAGCCACACCCGCGCACGCCTGTTCATGCAGGACGTTATCGCGTCCAAGGGCATGATCATCGAAGAAGAGAACGAGCGCGACATCATGAAGCGCCGTGCACTCCTCGACACCCCCGTGACGGACTTCGAACTCACCGTTCGTGCACGCACGTGTCTCAAGAAGATGAACATCCGCACGCTCGGCGATCTCATCCGCATCAACGAAGCGGAACTCATGAGCTACAAGAACTTCGGCGAGTCCTCCCTCGACGAGATCAAGCGCATGCTCTCCGCGAAGGGTTTGCGTCTGGGTCAGGGACGCGAAGACGCGCACCGCGTTGCCCGCCGCCAGATCCTCGAAAAACTCAAGGGCACCGGCAAGGAAGGGCTGCTCAACAAGCCCGTCTCCGAGCTTCAACTCTCCGTGCGTGCACGCAAGGCGCTCCAGATGCTCAATATCCAGAGCATCGGCGATCTCTGCTCACACACCGAAGCAGAGCTCATGGGTGTTAAGAACTTCGGCGCCACCTCGCTCGTCGAAATCAAAGAGAAGCTCGTCAACTGTGGGCTCTCATTGCGTGAGCTCGACGAAAACGAGATGTAATCGCTCGAACCCAGATCCACACAAGCACCCGCCTACTCGGCGGGTGTTTTTTCTTGCACCCATCCCGCGTGATCTGTATACTCAACGCGGATGCATAAAGCCATTGCCTGAATCCCGACCCGAGTTGTACTGAGTACTCGACGTGAGCAACCATGCTCACCTGACCTTTGAGCGTCACGCGATCGCGTGCGCCGTAAGGGATTCTCCATTGAAACATCACGACAAGCACGCCCGCAACACCGGCGGGTTCACCTGTGTGCACTGCAAGTGCCCAATCTCATATCAATCGTTCGGCACCCGCCAACGCAACCATTGCCCGTCCTGCCTCTGGTCTCGTCACGTCGATGACAAGATCGGGGATCGACGCTCGCCGTGCAATCAACCCATGGAACCCATCTCCATCGCGACCCGATCCGACGGCGAATGGTCCATCGTGCACAAATGCGTCGGGTGTGGGCAACTCCGCACGAATCGCATCGCGGGTGACGACGACGAACTCGTGCTCCTCGCACTGGCGCTTCGCCCGATCAGCGCCCCCGCGTTCCCGCTTGATCAGTTCCCGCAGATGCGAAGACGCGGGTTCTGATCCGTCATCTCTTGTCTCATTCCTCAGACCCGGGTTCGCCCGGGTTTTCTTCTGCGCTCGGTTCGTCCCGCTCGCCCGTGGCGCGGAACCTGGCGCGTCCGCTCGCGTAATCCGCTGCACTTCCGATAATGTCGGGTTCATTGCGACCCTCGCAATGCTGCTTGTGCAGGTGCTTGAGATAGGGCACGCACCACCCGCACCCCGTTCCCGCGCCCAAGCACTCGCTGATCAATGACGCAACGGGCGGATCTTCCCGTCGTAGGTAGTTCACGATCTTCCGTTTGGAGACACGAAAGCACAGACACACATGATCATCGGGTTGCATGCCCGATTCTATATCCAAACCCGCACCCCGACGCCGTTTACAGGCGAACAGTGGGGAAGTCGGCTACTGTATTCATTCAACGATTCGAGTCCCCGGAGCCTGCATGGTCCTTATCTTCACACTCACGGTTTTCCTCTCCGCGTGCCTGCTCTTCTCAGTGCAGCCGATGGTCGCCAAAACCCTTCTCCCCGTCTTCGGCGGCGGCTCGTCCGTCTGGACGACCTGCATGCTCTTCTATCAATCCCTCCTTCTCCTCGGGTACCTCTACGCCCACATCCTCATGACCCGATTCGGACGTGTGCCGCAGATGATCATCCACACGAGTGTCCTCGTGCTCGCACTCGTCGCGGGGATCATGTTCGACACCCCCGAAGCGCCCCCTACCGCGTCGACCTTTCCGGTACCCTGGTTGATTGGACAGCTGCTGCTCGTCTCGGGATTGCCCTTCTTCGCGATCTCCAGCGCGGGCCCATTGATTCAGGGGTGGTTCGCACGCACCGGGCACCATCGCGCCAACGACCCGTACTTCCTCTACGCCGCGAGCAACACCGGAAGCCTGATCGGCCTGCTCGCATACCCATTGGTCTTCGAACCCAACATGGGCGTATCGAGCCAGCGTGAGATCTGGCTCATCGGGTTCGGGATCTTCACCGTTCTTGCGCTCTTCGCCGCGTCACGCACCAAGGGCAAAACCAGCGTCAAGCTCTCGCCCAAAGAAGCCAAACGCCAACGCAAGCTCGAAAAGCGCAAGGAACAAGAACTCGAAGCCCGCGCCCCCATGGTCACCCCAACCCCAGAGAGCGATGAGCACGCGCCGCACATAAACGACGCGATCACATGGAAGCGCCGCCTCTACTGGATCTACCTCGCGTTCGTCCCGAGCTCGATCCTCCTGGGTGTCACGAGCTACATCACGACCGATGTTGTGTCGTTGCCCCTGCTCTGGGTGCTCCCGCTCGCGCTGTACCTGATCACGATGATCATCGCGTTCAGCTCGCTCGTCGAACGAGCCGTCAAGGACTTCACCCGCCCCATGGTGATCCTCGTCATCGGCGCGATGGTCCTGATCATGGCCAACGAGCTTAACGCGGAAGGACCCATGGCGCTGATCGTCATCGTCGAGCTCCTCCTGCTCTTCTCGATCGGTGTCGTGTGTCATGGGCGCCTCTCGCTCGATCGACCCGACGCCAGGCACCTCACGGAGTTCTACCTGCTCATGTCGGTGGGGGGCGCGCTCGGGGGGATGTTCAACGGGATCTTCGCGCCGTTGGTGTTCAACACGAACCTCGAGTACCCCATCGCGCTCGTGCTCGCCGTTGCGGTGCTCCCGTGGAGCCGCGACCTGATCGACATGAGCATCGAGAAAGCAAAGCGCATCAAACTCACCCGGCGCATCGTGCTCCCCTCCATCGCGCTCGTGTACGTCATGGGCATGGGGTTCTTCGGGCAAGATCTCGCGGCGTTCATCGACGAGCTCCTCAACGGCCAATCCGAAGGCCCACAACCCGTCAACATGACCCTCGTCGCGTTGATGTCCGCCGTGCCGCCGTTGCTCGTGTATCTTACGTGGAAGGACGGGCTCGCGTGCGCGCTCACCCTCCTCGTTCCCATGATCGCGATTCAGTACACCACCGCGACCGATTCACGCACGATCCATCGCAAGCGCACGTTCTACGGCATCCACGAGGTCACCCGCCAGAATCTCTACGACGCGTTCAACGATCGATGGGTCAACATCCACGTCATCCACCACGGCACCACCATCCACGGGATCCAATACAACGAGCCTGACCTCGAGCTCGAACCCCTCGGGTATTACCACTTCGAAGGCCCGTGCGGGATGATCATGAACACGATCAAGTCCATGCGCCCCGAAGGCGCACGCATCGGGATCATGGGGCTCGGGTCCGGCGCGATCGCCGCCCACGGGCGCGAGCAGGAAGAGATTGTCTTCTTCGAGATCGACCCCGAAGTCGAAGCAATCGCACGCGACCCCGAGCTCTTCACCTTCCTCGAAAAAGCCCCCGCGGACATCGAAGTCCGACTCGGCGATGGGCGCAAACTCATCGAGGACTCCGAGGAGATGGGCGAAGAGAAGTTCGACCTTATCCACGCGGACGCATTCAGCTCCGACTCGATCCCGACCCACCTGCTCACCGTTGAAGCAATCAACCTCTACTTCGATCGTCTCGAAGACGACGGCATGGTCGTCCTCCACATTTCCAACCGATACCTCGATCTCATGCCCCTCGTCTTCGAGCTCGCGGTCCAGACCACGCCCTATGCGCCTCTGGTCGCGATCGACAACAACGTCCCCGACGAGCAGAAGATGTACCGTTTCGCGTCCGTCTGGGTCGTCCTGACACGAAACCCGGAAACCGCCGGGCGCTTGCTTGACGCGGGCATGGAGAGCTACGTCATCGATCCGGAAGACCGGATCCGCGTCTGGACAGACGATTACTCCAACATCATCTCCCTCATCAACTGGCGCTGATCTGCCATTCGAAATTCGCCGAGGAATCCGACATGGGCATCCCCAACGCAAAGCTGACCTACCAGACCGCCGGCGAATCGCACGGGCCCGGGCTCGTCGCCACCATCCTCGGCGTCCCCGCGGGTCTCACGATCGATATCGATGTCATCAACCGCGAGCTCGCACGCCGACAGGGCGGGTACGGACGAGGCGGACGACAAAAACTCGAAACCGACACCATCGAGATCATGACCGGGGTCCGGCGCGGCAAGTCCATCGGTGCACCGATCACCTTCATCGTCAAGAACCGCGACTCACGTCTCGACGATCTCGAACGCACCCCGCCTGTTTATCGCCCACGCCCCGGGCACGCGGACCTCTCGGGCAGCATCAAGTGGCTCACCACCGATTGCCGTGAAACACTCGAACGCGCCAGCGCCCGCGAGACCGCCGCCCGCGTCGCCGCGACCTGCGTCGGACGCCTGATCCTCAAGGAGATCTTCGACGTCGAAGTCTTCGGGTTCGTTCGCTCAATCCTCGACGCGCGCACTGATGTCGATGTTTCATTCGACAAGCTCGACGCGCTCCGCGCCGAACGCGATGAGTCCGACACCTACACGCTCGATCGCGAAACCACCGAAGCGCAGCGCGCCATCATCCGACAGGCCAAGATCGACAAGGACACCGTCGGCGGCGATGTCGAGTGCCATGTCTTCAACTGCCCCCCGGGTGTGGGCACCTCCATGAACTGGTACGATAAGCTCGACGCACGCATCGCGTACGCCGTCATGGGGATCCAAGCGTTCAAAGCCGTCCAGATCGGGCTCGGCGCGGAATGCTCCAAGCGCCTCGGATCACAAGTCCACGACCCGATCCACTTCGACGAGTCACGAATCAACGAACCATCGCTCGGGTTTGTCCGCACATCCAACAACGCGGGCGGGACAGAAGGCGGCATGACCAACGGGCAACCCGTCGTCGTCACAGGAACCATGAAACCCATCGCGACCCTGTTGCAAGGGCTCCCGAGCGTGGATCTGAACACCAAACAACCCGAGCACTCGCAGTACGAGCGATCGGACGTGTGCGCTGTTTCTGCTGCGAGTGTGGTGATGGAAAACGTCGTCGCGTTCGAGATCGCCAGTGCCTTCCTCGAGAAGTTCGGCGGCGACTCCGTCACCGAAACACGCGGAAACTACGACGCGTTCCTCGATGTCGCTCGCACGCTCCCGCTCGATGGGCACACGGGGCACTCCCCCGATTCGGTCATCGCCTGATCTCAATCTGTTAAAAATCACACGCATTCTCATGCCCGAGCGCGTGTTGCGTCGATCAGTCGGAAATCAGCGGAGCTGTTTTCGTTCTTCTCCTTTGGATGCTCATCAGGGATGTGATGCAACCGCGTGCATAGATCGCACGAATGTTTCCAATGGAAGAAGCACAACCCGATCTCTCTCCGAGTGCCGCTCAGCCGTGCTGTGATTCTCCTCTAGACATTGAGCCGGTACTCTCTCCAGCCTCGCCCGATCCCTCCGGGCGAGGTTTTTTATGCGCCCAATCGTTCCTGCAATTTCGCATCAATACCCGCCCATTCCTCCCGCACGATCGAGTACACCGCCGTATCACGCAAGACACCATCGGGCATAATCATGTGCGCCCGCATCATCCCCTCAAACCGCGCTCCGAGTTTCTCGATCGCTTTGCGTGATTGCGCGTTGCGCCCGTCCGTCCGCAACTCCACCCGTACCGCACAGAGCCTCTCGAACGCGTGCGACAACATCAGGTGTTTCATCGCGGGGTTGATCTTGGTCCCACGCGATGCCCTGCTGATCCAGGTCGACCCAATCTCCACCCCCCGATGCTCCGCGCGGATATTGAGATAACTCGTCGTCCCAACAGCACGCTCTGTCGCGTTGTCGATGACCGCGAACGTGATCGTGTTCGGACGTCGAACCTGAAACTCGACATACCGGCGCACCTCACTGATCGTCTTCACGCTCGAACGCATGGGCATATACGCGAACACCCCGTCATCAATCGCGTCACACAGATCCCGCGCATGCCGCACATCCATCGGCTCAAGCGTCACAACCTCATTGTGTAATGTCACGGGCTCAGGAACCATCGGCGAGAGAAGATCGAACATACGCTATGGTAAACCACAACCCATGAGCGAGCACACCCCATCCCGACTCCCAACCGCATTCGTCCGCGTCTCCAAGTGCCCGATCTGCCGCTACTCGCTCAAAGACCTCGCGGATGACGCACCATGCCCGGAATGCGGTGAGTTGATAGACAGAGCACTCCTCCGCAGCCCGAACTACATTGCCCCTATCTCCGAGACTCGATTCTGGTGCATGCTGGGATCTTTCGGCTGGATCATGATTGCATTGACACTACTGTTCTCATACCTACGCGTAAGCAATCCAGTGAATGTGCTGTCCTACGAAGGGCTCAGCGCAGCCATTCTCATCGCGACTCCGGTTCTCTTCGCAGTATCCCTGCAGATCTGGGCTCGCAAGGCGAGGTGTCGTGTGTACGAGGCACTGAAGAAATCGAAAACAGGAAGGGTTCAGGTCCAGTTGCGCGTCATGATTCTCGCGTCCATCGGGATGCTCGTCGGTGTTGTATGTATCGGGGTCTTGATCAGGGCTATAGGCTCGATGAACTGATCAGTGCAACACCCGGAACACTTCCGCCTCATCCGTCAACCCCTGCTTCACCTTCTCCATCGCATCGACCTTCATCGGCGCGAACCCGGAATCAACCGCCGCCTCATACAGTGTCACGCCGTCGGCCTGCTGCGCCGTCAACTGACGCAACTGATCGTTCATCAGCATCAGCTCATGCACCGCCAGTCGTCCCTTGTACCCCGTGCCAAAGCACGTCTCACACTTCTCGCCGTTGTGCGTCCCCGCGCCGCCGCACGTTATGCACAAACGACGCATCAATCGCTGAGCCAACACGCCCACGAGCGAGCTCGTCACAAGGTACGGCTCAACCCCGATGTCCAACAAACGCGGGATCGCGCTGGGCGCGTCGTTCGTGTGCAAGGTCGCGAGCACGAAGTGACCCGTCAACGATGCCTGAATCGCGAGCTGTGCCGTCTCCGGATCGCGGATTTCACCCACCAGGATCACATCCGGGTCCTGACGCAACAACGATCGCAAACCCGTCGCGAACGTCACGCCGCGCTTGTTGTTGACCTGCATCTGCGAGATCCCGTCGAGGTGATACTCAACCGGGTCCTCGATCGTCATCACATTGCGTGAGTCACGATCGATGCGACCGAGGGCCGCGTACAACGTTGTCGTCTTACCAGAACCCGTCGGACCTGTGACGAGCAGGATCCCGTTGGGCCGCTCGACACAATCCATAAGCGCCGTCTGCAGACGCTTGGACATCCCGATCGCGGAAAGATCAAGCTCGTTCTGCGACTGATCGAGCAGACGCAGAACGATCCGCTCGCCAAAGATCGTGGGGATTACGCTCAATCGGATATCGATCTTCTTCTGCCCGATCCGCACCGTCGTCTGCCCGTCCTGAGGCGCGTGCCGGTTCGCGATATCGAGCTCCGTCATCACCTTCAAACGCGACGAGATCGCCGACGCGAGCGACAGTGGGGGAGCAAACGCGTCCACGAGCATCCCGTCCACACGGAATCGGATTGCGAGGCGCTCCTCCATCGGGTGCACGTGCACGTCCGACGCGTTGCGTCGCAGCGCCTCGAACAGGATCATGTTCACGAGACGGATAACGGGTGTCTGGCGCGCCTGCGCGAGCAGGTCGTTGCTCTTGCCGATCGCGCCCGCTGCTTGCTCGATCGCGTCCTGATCGAGCGGGATGTCCTCGACGATCTCCGTGACCAGATCGCCGCGTTGTTCGTACCCGCGATTGATCATGCTCGCGACAGCCGCACGCGGCACGAGCACCACATTGATCGGCGCGTCGAGCACGTCTTCGAGCATCGTCAGCACACTCGGCTGCATCGGGCGGCTCGTCGCGATGACGAACACTCCCTCACGCGATTCGATGCACGCGACGCTCTGCGCCCGCGCATCCTCCTGATCGATGAGCTCGTAAAACCGAGAAGCGGACTCGCCGAGCTTGGGTTCCGCGATGTACTCCAGCCCCGTCCGCTCCGCCAAAAGCTTGAGCGCACTCGTCTCGTCGAGTGCCATCGTCTGCAACATCACGTCCCAGGGCTCATCGTCGCTCCCCGGGATCGACGCGAATGCACGCAACTGATCGCCCGAGAGCTTCAACCCCCCGAACGCGCGTGCCGCGTCGTTCCACCGATCGATCACAACCGGCGCCGCATCCGCGTCGCGCTTCGCGTCACCCTTCTTCGGGTCGCGTTTGATGATCCCATTCATCTTGCCCATGCCGTTGCGTCCTCGTTCAAACCTTAAGAACCGCTGACTTCCGTGACCTCGATCGGCGCGGGCTCCATCGAAGGCGCAACCGCGGACGATCCGCCGTCCGATTCAGGAAGCGCCGACGAAGAACTCGGCGAAAACTCCGCATCAATCACCGCGGGCTCAAGCTCCGGTACACCATCCTCGATGCCCATCTCCGCCTGAGGCCCCTGCGAGAACAGCTTCAGATCGTTGAAGTTCGGATCCGTCATAATGCGAGGCGTCAGAAACACATACAGCTTCGACTGGTTGTTCACCTTGTTCGTCCGACGGAACAACTCACCCACAAGCGGGATGTCCCCAACGAACGGCACCTTGATGATCGTGTCGCGAACATCATCAACCGTGATCCCGCCGAGCACAACCGTGCCGTTACTCGGGACCGTGACACCACCCTCAACCGTGCGTCGGTTCGTCGCGGGGGGAAGACCCTCGCCGCCGGTGCCGACGAAGTTCGAGAGCTCAACGTAGTACTCCATGCGGATGAACCCCGCCTTGGAGATCGAAGGCGTGACCCGCAGGGTCGTGCCCGCTTCCGCGTACCCGCCGAACCCCTGCAACGCGTCGCCGCCGTTCGTGCCCGAGGTCACCTCGGAGTACGGCTGTTCTTCAATCGAAACGATCTCTGACTCTTGGTTGTCGTTCACCAAAAGCTGAGGCGTCGAAAGAATCCGAACATCCGTATTCGTCTGCGTCGCGTTGATAATCAACGGCACCGCGTCCGTGCTGATCAGCGCCTGCGTCAGACCCGAGAGGTTCGGGGAAACCGACTTCGGGTCCGTGAAGTTGTCGCGTGAGCTGAGCCCAAAGTTGGTACCCAACGAGAAGTCACCGCGATTGAGCTGCGTCTCAAACGCGAGCGTGAAGTCCTGGTTGTCCGCGATCGAGACGATCATCGCCTCGATGTAGACCTGCGGGCGCTGCTGATCGAGCTCGCTGATCAAGATCTCCACGTTCTCCTGCTGCTTGATCGGTGCGTTGATGATGACCTGGTTGTTGGATTCATCCGCCGTGATCGTAATCTTGTCCGGGTCAAACGTGCCGGGCTCGTCACCGAATACCGGGAACCCGTTCACGAAACCACGATTGGTGCTTCGCCCCTGCGCACCCGAGAGAATATCGGAATCCCCCGTCTGCGATTCACCCTTGATGATTGCGTTGAGCAGGTCCGTTACCGTGAGCGCATCCGTGTGATCGAGCTTGTAATGACGGATCGCCATCCGCTCGTCCTCTGTCTTGAGTTCCTGCAACAACGCCGCGAGCTGCGCCTGCTGCTCCTCCGTTCCGTAGTAGATGATGTTCCCACGCGTCGTGTCAACCACCATCACCGGCCCGCCCTGCCCCTCATCGTTGTTCGTGCTGAACTGATTGTTGTTGTTATTGAACTGGTTGAACCCAAACTGATTCGTGGATTCTTCCTCGATCAGGATGACCTCGCCCAACCCGCGACGCTTCGCGATGTCCGCAATCTGCGCCGCCGACGCACCCGCAAAGTAATCGCGAGGCTCAAGCGTGTTGGGAACATCAATCACCGCGAGCAGCTTTCTTACATGCTCGATCTCGTGCTTTGTCCCACGGAAGATCAACGCGTTACCCTGCGGATCAACTGTCGTGCGCTCGTGCAGATTCGAAATCGTCCCGATATTCGCGCCGATCGAGACCTGGTTGTTGCCCGGGTTCCCGCCGCCGCGGTTGTTGTTCCCGCCACTGAACGTCACGCCCGACCCACTCGAACCACCCGTCAACCCGATCAACCGATCCAGCGCCGTAGGCGCCGCGAGATGATCGAGCTCAAACCGGATGTACTCCTGCTGGTTATTGATCGCGATGAGCTGTTCTGCCATCGCCTCGATCCGCGCAATGTCACGCGAACGGGCATTGATGATGAGCACACCCAGCTCATCGACCGCCTGGATCGCTGTCGATGCCCCCTGATTGGCGCTGCCCGCCGAGGTCGGGCCGTTCAACGTCGCAAGCAACGGACTCACCAGAAGACTCGGCTTGATATTGGGCGTCTCAATGATCTTCGTCGTCGCGAGCACATCACCAAAGACCGGCTTCACCTCTCCCGAAGGCTGCACAATGTAAAACCCCGTCGCGGGCTCAAAGGTCACCGTGAAGTTGTACTGATCGAGCATCGCATCGAGCAGATCAATCAATCGGCTCTTGGGCACTTCGATCGGCGCATTGAACGCGACCTCACCCGTCGGCGATCCCTTCACCACGATGTTGATGCCCATCTGCTCACCAACAAAGTTGATCAACGTCGTCAACTCGATCGGCTCCGAGAAGATCCCAGACGAGATCGTCTCCTCAGGTGCCGCCGGACGCTCCTGCACGCGGGTCGGACGCTCATTCACGACAGGCCGCTCGGGCTGCTCATCCGGGAGCGCCATCTGCCCCATCGCAGACGAGCACAACACGGCTCCAACCACGCACACCAAGGTCTTCAGATTCATCTTCTTCGTCCGTTTCGACACCGCGAACTCCTCGCCGGGCACAACGCCCGCACAGGGTCTATCGTCCAATCATCGCCGAGCCCGATTCAAAACATCGCCCGGCACCATACAGTAGCCCATACGCCGCAACTTCGGGCCTTTTTACTCCTTTCGGAGCAAGTTCATGCGCATCGTGAGTCTCATCCCATCGGGCACCGAGATCGTCGCCCTCCTGGGCGCAACCGATGCCCTCGTCGGGCGCTCCCACGAGTGCGATTTCCCACCCGAGATCACCCAAGCCCCGGCGCTGACCGCTCAGAACACGCACTACGACCCGGAATCCGGGATCGACGCCAAAGCGATCGACGCCCAGGTCGCCTCCGCGACCCAATCCGGGCAATCTCTCTACACGATCGACGAGGAACAACTCGCCGAGCTCGCGCCCGATCTGATCATCACCCAAGACCTCTGCTCCGTCTGCTCGATCGATCTGGACTCGGTCCGACGCGTCGCATCGCGTCTCCCGTCCAATCCCAACGTCCTGACCCTCAACCCCAAGAGCATCGAGGACATCCTCGACGACATCTACCGCGTCGGCGACGCGATCGGGATGAGCGAACAAGCCATGCATCAGGTCGTGAAACTCCGACAAAGAATGGATCGCGCCGAGGAGCACATCAACCCCTACGACGACGGCCCGGTCTGTGGGTTCATGGAATGGACCGACCCGATCTACATCGCCGGGCACTGGAACGTCCAACTGATCGAACGCGCCGGCGCCCGACATCCCCTCAACGCCGCCGTCGCCAAACCGGGCTCGGGCGCAGCTGTGGGACCTCAACAGGCCGAACGCCTCGCCGGGCACTCCATTGCCGTCAAGAACGAAATCTTTGCCGCCACCAAACCCCGATATCTCGTGATCGCCCCGTGCGGACTCACCCTCGACCAAGCCCGCCACGAAACAAATCAACTCTTCAAAGACCACGCGTGGTTCCGCGATCTCCCCGCCGTCCAAGACGGACGCGTCGCGATCGTTGACGGGAATCAGATGTTCAATCGACCCGGACCCCGCGTCGTCAATGCCCTCGAGTTCATGGTCGCATTCATCAACGACCGACCCAACCTCATCCCGGAAGGGTTCCCCTACGCGATGTGGACACCCGACAATCAGGATTCCTGATCGTCTTCGTCATTACGATGCTCAAAGACTTCTGCTGCCCCATCGAACATCATCGAATCGATCGGAAGCTGAGGCGGCGCAGGCATCGAGAACTTCTGCATCTGCTCCACATCGTCCTGCATCCCCTGCAACTGCGACTCCATCATCTCCGTCTCGATCGCGTGCGATTCCGTCGGCATTGATGGTTCAGCAGGTACTGGCGCCGGTGCAGGAGTGAAATCCGTCGGCGTTGCCATGGGTGCGGGAGCGCTCGCCGCCGTGGTCGTCGTGAAATCCATCGACCCCGCCGTTGGCATCGACGCACCAAGCGCCTCCGCACGCTGAATCAACGTACCCAGCCATACGCCCGCCTGCTCCACGCGCGTCGAGAGCTTGTGCAACGACCCATCCAACAACGCCTGCAACTGACCCGAGTGGTTGCCCATCCGATCCGTCACCTCGTTCGCGATCTGCGACGATGCCGCAATCGTCTCACGCAACGTCTTCTGTGCGATCTGCAGCTGCGTCAGTTCCGTCGACGCGAGCTCGAGCTTCTGCTCCAGGTCCGGACCAAGCTCATGGATCGTCTTCGCCGCGTCCTGCATCGGACCAACGACTTTTTCCTTGCGTGCCTCGAGGATATCCAGATCGTCCGCCGCCTCGACAAGCCAGTTCCCAAACGCGCTCCGCACGCTCTCTGCCTGCGATTGCAGGTCCTCGATCTGCCGGTACACGCGATCAAGCGACGCGAGCTGTGTCTCGCCGCGATCAACGAGCGACTCGATCCGCGCCAACGGCGAATCATCAAACGACGGGTTCTCCGGGTCCATCCCGAGTGTCCGCATCGCCCTGCTCGCCGCATCAATCAAGGGCTCAATCGACGCCCCGACCGTATCCACGCGCGACTCGATCCGGTTCATCATCTCGTCCGTGCTCAACCGCAACGCGTGCGTCGCTTCGTGCGCTTTCTCAAACGCCTGCGCGATCGAACGATCGATCTCTTCACGCGCCTCATCCACGCGTGACTTGAGCGCCTCGATCCCCTCGCCGTTGATCTGCTCGCTCTGCTCGATCGATTCACGCAGCGCCGCAAGACGCGCGTCGATAGACTGACCCAGCGCCTCAAGCTCACCCGCGTGCTCTTGCGAACGCTCGATCGCCTCGTACGCGCGACGCTCAGAGATCTGCACCCGCTCTTCCGCGTTGCGGATCAACTCGTCGATCTTCGCCTCGCTCGCGGCAAGACGCTCGTCGATCACCCGATCGATCCGCTCGCTCACCGCCTGCGCGTCCGGGAGCGCCTGCTGCACCTTCTCCAAGAGCAGGTCCGTGCGCTCCGCACGCTCGTCGATCATCTTGAGCATCCGGATCCCCGCCTGCAGGCGCTTGTTCACCGAATCGCTCGTCTCGTTGCATCGCCGGATCATCGCGTCCGCGTCCGTCGAGAAATCCTCGAGGGTCCGTCCCTGGGCGCTCGCCTGCGCGATAATCCCCTTCAGGGTCTCCGCGTACTTCGCGAACGCGCTCGCATCTAAAACACGAGGCGTCAGGAACATGTCGTCCGTCTCGCCCTTCTCAATCTTCGTGCGAGGCTCAACGATCGCGCCATTCGCCTTCGTCGTGTCCGTCGTCATCCGCAGGGTCGTCTGGTGTGTTGCGCCATCATTGCTCATGGATCGGGCTCCCGCCCCGTCTCATCGGGGCATCGCAGCGCACTTCCCGCGCACCTCTGGCGCGAACGAAACGCAATGCGTCCTGATAACTTCGGCTCAATCCCCCTCCACGCTCAAGAATCGCCGCCCAATCACTCAATTCCCGCGCGATTTTCACGCCCACGCATACACTCCTGTGTGAAGAAACGCAACGACAAGCCCGATCTCACCGACGCAACCCGCGGCAAAAGACTCCAACGCGTCATGGCAGACGCCGGTGTCGGGTCACGACGCGCCTGCGAATCCATGATCGAACACGGAGACGTCACCGTCAACGGCCACCTCGTCACCACCCTCCCCGCATGGGTCGATCCCGAGGAAGACCGCATCGTCGTCGCCGGCAAGGTCCTCCCCCAGCCCGATCGCAAGATCTACGTCATGCTCAACAAACCGCCGCGGACACTTTCGACCGCGAAGGACGAGCCCGGCGCCGATCGTCGCACCGTCACCGAGCTCGTCGATCACCCCGCCGCGCCACGACTTTTCCCCGTCGGGCGTCTCGACTACGACACCGTTGGGCTCATCCTCCTCACAAACGACGGCGAACTCGCCAACCGACTCACACACCCCCGATACGGGGTCCCCAAGACCTACCGCGTCGCCGTCAAGGGCTCACTCGACGAGGAAGCCATCCAGGAACTCGAACGCGGGATCTACCTCGCACAGCGCAAAGCAGGACGCACCGAGGGCGCATCGCGAACCGCGCACGTCGAGATTGCCCTTGTTGCACGCGAACGCGACAAAACCGTCATCGAGCTCACCCTCCGCGAAGGCCGAAACCGACAGGTCCGACGCATGCTCGCAGCAGTGGGGTACCCCGTCAAAAAACTCGAACGCATCGGCATGGGACCCGTCAAACTCAAAGGGCTCGCCCGAGGCGAATGGCGCGAACTCACCCGCGAAGAGATCCGCGCCCTCAAACGCGCCGCCGCAGACCAACGCGCCGACAAGAAGAAATCAGAAACCGGATCATCCAGCGGCTCCCGCCGCGCCCGCGCTCGCAAAAAGGGTCAACAACAACCCCACGAACGCAAACAGCCCTACATCGCGCCAGACGCCGCAACAAACAGCGCCCAGATCCGAAAGAGAAAGATGAAGAACGCGATCAATCGCGCGACGAAACCCGCCGCCGATCGCCCAACTTCACCCAAGACGCCGCGAGAAGACGCCGAATAACGAGATAAAGACCCTCAGGGCACGCCGCGTTGTATGAGTTGCCCCGCCCGCGAGCGCAACCACATCACCCATATGCCCGAAACAACGCCTCAATCCGAAGACACGCAAACGTCCGAATCCCGCGACTGGAAATCGGAAGCCCATCGCATCTTCATCGTCACCAGAATCGGCGTCGTCGGGCTCTACAGATCCCAACTCCCCCGCATGGCCGCCGCACTCGCGTTCCGGACCATCTTCTCCATCATCCCCGTCATGGCTATCGGCCTCCTCATCTTCGGGTCCATCGTCTCCGAAGACCAAGTGGAGTCAGGCGTCCGCCGCGTCCTCGACTTCGCTGGGATCTCACAGATCTCCACCATCAACCCCGCCGAGCCCGACTCCCAACTCGTCACCGGCGAGATGCCCCCCGACGAAGTCATCGAAACCATCGAACAAGCCGCCGAAGAAGAAACCATCGAGAATAACGACCCGTTCGCCGACGCCGATCTCGAACAGGTCATCACCGATCTCATCAACCGCGTCAACACCTCCATCCGCAACGTCCCAACAGGATGGATCGCGCTGACCTCAGGGCTCGTGCTGCTCTACGCCGCGATGTCGATGCTCATCGAGATCGAGAAGTCCTTCAATCAACTCTGCGGAGCCCCAGGTGGGCGCCCCTGGCTCCGCCGCATCATGCTCTACTGGACGATCCTCACCGCAGGATCCCTCCTGCTCGCCGCGACCTTCCTTGCGGGCGACGCGTTCACCCGATGGGTCGTCTCCATCGCCGGACAGGACTCGCTCGTCGGTGCCGTCATGGCCGGATACGGCGTCTCCGTCCTCATCTCCACCCTCCTCCTCCTCGGCGCCTACACCACCATCCCCAATACCCGCATCAAACTCCGCACGGCCCTCGCCGGCGCGTTCTTCGCCGCTGTTCTCTGGGAGCTGGGCAAGCTCGGGTTCACCACCTACCTCCGGTACACCACGACCTACTCCAAGTTCTACGGGTCCGTCGCCATCCTCCCCCTCTTCCTCCTCTGGATCTACCTCACCTGGCTCATCGTCCTCTTCGGCGTCCAAGCAAGCTACGCCCTCCAGAACTTCCAACGCCTCGTCCAATCCAAGCTCAACCCTTCGACATCGGACGAATCCGAATACCCCCTCATGGACCCGCTCGTCGCGCTGAGTGTCGCCTACGCAATCCAACGCGGTTTCCAGAACGGGAAACCCGTCACCGCCGACCAGGTCGCTCAACAGACCAACCTCAAACCCGCCCAGGCAACCCAGGTGATCTCCGTTCTCCACCGCGGCGGATTCATCCACCGCGTCGAAGAAGGGGATCGAGACATCGCCTGGACCCCCGCCCAACCAGCGGAACAGATCAAGCTCGAGGACATCCTCCGCAGCGCCCACCGACTCGACGCGTTCCGCGTCTCCACCGCAGACGACCTGCTTCCAGAGTCCGTCCTCAGCGCCGCGGAAGGGTCATGTTCGGGCATGTCCCTCGCCGATCTCGGGTCCCCAAACACCCCCGAATCACCCGACGCGTGAACCATTCCTTGATCTCGCTCCAACGACCTTTTCCGGGGTTCTGCCTATACTTCCCGTCCCCATGAACTACATCCAACTCACCGAGTTTTCCATCTATCTCCAACAGCGCCCAGGCGAACTCGCCGGGCTCCTCGATGCTGCATTCGCTGCGGGCGTGGAGATTATCTCAATCTCCACCACCGAGCACCTCGATCGAGGATGCGCCCGATTGCTCGGCCACCCAGAAGAGTCCCTCCGAGCCGTCTGCGAATCAATGGTTGAATCAGGCGTCGGACCCGTCGTCGAAGCCCCCGTCATCGGCATTAACGTCGAAGACCGCCCGGGCGTCGTCCGCGACCTCACCGTCCTCATGGCTGACAACCGCATCAACGTCCGCTACTGCTACTTCGTCCCCGCTTCAAAGGTCTCCCCGCAGACCCTGTGTGTCTTCCGATTCGATGAGCACGAAAAAGCCCTCGAGATCATCGAGAGCGCCGATTGGCCAACCGACATCATCGACGCCAATACCGATTCCCCCGACGAATCCGCCGCCTGATCGCATCAACCCCGCGCATCAACACGAATACCCGCGTATACTCGATCAAATCGCGCATCCCGCGCGCACATCGACCCCACACCGGAGCAACACATGGGAATCGAAGGCGCCATTACCACCGACAACGTCCTCACGACACAGTTGCGCCGTGTCGTCAACTGGGCACGTCGTTCCAGTCTCTGGCCCATGCCCTTCGCGACCGCCTGCTGCGGGATCGAACTGATGGCCACCGCATCCTCACGCTACGACCTCGCCCGATTCGGCGCAGAAGTCATGCGCTTCTCCCCTCGACAAGCAGATCTGATGATCGTCGCAGGACGCGTGAGCGTGAAGATGCTCCCCGTTCTCCAGCGCATCTACGAGCAGATGCCCGAACCCAAGTGGGTCATCTCCATGGGCGCATGCGCCTCAACCGGAGGCGTCTTCGACACCTATGCCACCGTCCAAGGGGTCGACCAGTTCATCCCCGTTGATGTCTACGTCCCGGGTTGCCCACCGCGCCCCGAGATGCTCATCGAAGGCGTCATGGCCATCCAACGACACATCGACGAAGAAGGCATGCCCCCAACCGACTCAGGCGGCAAGCGCGTCCCCTTGGGCATCACCGTCCAGGCACCAACGCACGCCCTCAAGCCCCAACCAATCGGACTTAACTCGACGAACTGAGTCTCGATCACCAGCAATCATCTCCAATCGCCTGTGCCACGCACGGGCGTTTTTTTATGATCGAAACAGGGTATTCAAAAACGAAGACCCCCCGGGCGAACCCGAGGGGTCTTGATAGTTTGGTTGATGCACACCCGATTAGATCGAGTGGATCATTCCAGTCATATCGCAGCGATTAGCGGCGACGACGACCAGCAACCAAGCCACCCATACCGAGGACTGCGAGAGCACCTGGTGCGGGGACGTAGGAGATGGTGATCGAGGAGCCAGCCTCGTAAGTCGAGTCGATGCCGCCAGCGACGTCGTCGAAACCAACTTCGTGGACTTCGATGGAGAGCATACCGTCAGCGCCGAGGACGAGCCCCGAACCGGTGTTGCCAGCGTAGTTCGCGTTGGAGACGGTGAATGCGTCGCCTGCTGCAACGTTGATGGACTCAGCACCATTGAAGGTCATGGTGTTTTCGTCTGCCCAGCTGACGTCGAAAGTGGTGAGGTTCACGTCCCAAGCGATGTTGGTGATCGAAGCACCAGCACCGAGGAATACGTTGATGAACTCGTTCTGAGCATCGCCCTGGAAACCCCAGGAGTTAACGCCCGAAACGTCGATGGTGAGGCTGCTCTGTGCTGCTGCGGTACCAGCGAGTGCTGCGACTGCTGCGAGTGCGATCGTCTTCTTCATGGTAATTCTCTCTTTCTTGAACTCAGTTCGTTGTCAACGCTCCGCACGCTGACAAATTAACCCATTGTTTCAGGGAGCATTCAAAGCGAAAGAACAACATGCGATGGAGGTATGTGCTGCGCTTCTACCCAAGAAACGCGAGGGCAGTTCGATCGAACCGCCAAACCCTTCTCTCTGCTCTCTTTCGCTGGGAGAAACCCCCAACTGTCCCGAGTGTAGTGGATCTGCCTCACTAGTCAATACCCAAGAAAGACAATTCAGAAGTAATTCTTTTCAGTAAAGTAGTTTGTGAATCTGGGAAAGCTGACAAGCTCAAACGATCAGTATCCCGCACGCGAGCAGTTAGTTACGAATCTCATGCGACTGCAAATCACAAACCCACACAAAAAAACGAACGCCCCGGGAAGATCCCAGGGCGTTCATATTTGTGATCATCTGGCGGGCTTAATAAGGCAAACGATGCCAGTCTGTGGGTCAGGAAATCAAGCCCAGATGATATCTGCTGTCAATCCCGAAGGATTAGCGGCGACGACGACCAGCGACAAGACCGCCGAGGCCGAGGATCGCGAGCGAACCGGGTGCAGGAACGCCTGCGACCTGGAGGAAGAGGACCGAGCCAGCTTCGAAGAAGTTGTCACCGGTACCGCCGTTGTCGACGAACGACTCGAAGAACTCGATGTCGAGGGTGTCAGATGCACCGAGGGTGTCGAGGGTAATGTTGGGAAGCGAAACGTCATCGGTGAGGTCGATGATGCCGGAGCTGTAGTTTGCGGAAGTGACGGGGAAACCGTCGCCCGAAACGGTGAGGAAGATCTGGTCTTCGAAGTTGATGACTGCTTCGTTTGCCCAGCTTGCACCGATCGAGGTGAGGGTGACGTCCCAGCCGATGCCGGTGACGACTGCGCCGTCAGCGAGAGCGATGCTGAGCATTTCGTTCAGAGCGGAGCCCTGTGCGTCGTTGAACTGTGCACCCGAGACGTCGATTGTCAGGGTTGCGGTTGCTGCACCAGCGTTGCTCACGCTGTAGTCAGTGAGGCCCGAAGCAAGGTAGGGGCTTGCTGTTGCGAGGCCAGCTGCTGCTGCCAATGCGGTAAGTGCGATTGCTTTCATTTCTCTTCTCTCTTTCGTTTGACAAACTCAAGATCGGCCGACGCACCACACGCCGTACCAAGACATTCCATAGACAAACCGGCAACCCTTGCCGGATATGGCATTTTCCGTCGAACACATCGAGTTTGATCAGGGTCTCTTTCTCTCCCTGTCCTACTCGAAGAAGCACCGGTTTCTCACGCCAGGGCCCCTCATATGTCAGATCGACACCGATCAACAGAGGCAAAACCCCTGAGGACCAAGATCTAGCGTAGTGATTTCGATCGATCTGTCAATATCCCCACCCCTGAATTTCCGTAGAAACACACGCAATTCGCAAATTCAGACCTCTCAGACCGATAACACGAAAAAACGCCCCTCAAAGGGGCGTTTTCGGACAAGGACTCAGTTCCGATATCCATGTTTAACGTCGCCGACGTCGAGAACACATCACCCCGGCAAACCCAAACACCGCCAAAGGCCCAGGGGTCGGCCAGACATTCCCAACAACGATGTACGATCCCGCCTCATAAAACGCGTCTGGGCCGTTCGCGTTGTCATCAAACCCAGTCTCATGAAGCTCAATCCGCATCATACCGTCAGTTCCAAGCACCAAAGACGTGCTTGCAGTCCCCTGATAGTTCATATTCGTCACCGTAAACGCGTCACCCGCCCCAGGGTTCACAGAGAACACATCATCAAACGTGATCGTCGCTTCATCCGCCCAACTGATCCCGACCGACGTCAGGTTCACATTCCACCCAACCGAGTTGATTATCGCTCCCGCGCCAATGAACACGTTGAGCACCACGTTGTCCGGATCGCCCTGAAAATCGTTCGAAGACAATCCGGAGATATCGATCGTCAACCCCGCCCAACGCGGCGTTTCAGACTGCTCCGACGGATCACCGACCAACTCAGACCAATGCACAATCTCCGCGTGCGCCGTTCCGCTGACCGCCATCACGCATGCCGCTGGAATCAATCTCTGTTTCTTCACTGCATTCCCTTTCTCATAAGAATCATCAAATCAGAACCCAAAGTTGATTCTGACACGCCCACGAAAAAAGCACAAGCAAAATGCTTGTGCTTCATCAGTTCAACAATATATCAACGACTCAGAGCGAGTTCACCTTCCGCCCAATACGACGGCGTGCGTTGATGATCTTGCGACCGCTCTTGGTCTTCATACGAGCGCGGAAACCAACAGTGCGACGGCGCTTCACATTGCTCGTGCGACGGGGGTAGTGCATTGCCATGTCGGTAATCTCCTATCAATCAAGGCCCAAGCTCATACACCCAGACCGGCTCGCCCAAAGTTCAGGGCGGACACTCTAGCCCAACACCCATCCCCCGTCCAATTCAAACCACGCCCAACATCCAGAATTCATTGGACTTGGCTCGCACAATCCATGATACTACACCCGTCGTGCTGGTGCGAAATGCCGCGCAGACTCCGTTCTCGGCCCTTTGTTCGGCGTTTACTCAGGTAAACCCCAAATAACGGTCCGCGACAGGCCACCCCGCACCAGCAAATCCAATCCCCTCGCCCATGATCCACCAATCGTGGGCCGCGCCGATCCCTCTGCACGATCCGCGCCGCCGGTGCTGTCAATGAACGAAGAAATACGTCGCAAAGCCCAATCCATCCTGGGATACACCTTCAACGACATCAACATCCTCGATCTCGCGCTCCGCCACGCCTCCATCTCCGAATCCCGACTCGACTCAAACGAACGACTCGAGTTCCTCGGCGATGCAATCCTCGGCATGATCGTCTGCGAACGCATCTACAACCGATTCCCAACCTATCTCGAAGGCGAGATGACCAAGATCAAGTCCCTCGCCGTCTCCCGGAAGATCTGCGCTAAAATCGCCATCCAACTCGGGCTCGACGAGCTCATCGTCGTCGGCAAGGGCATGCAGACCCAATCCAAGCTGCCCCAGTCCCTCGCCGCCGCCGTCCTCGAGTCGGTCATCGCCGCGATCTATCTCGACGGGGGGATGCAATCCCTCCGCGACTTCCTCGAACCGCTCCTCGATCCATTGCTCGACGACGCGGTCCGCTCTGGGCACCAGCACAACTTCAAAAGCGTCCTGCAACAACACGCCCAACGCGCCCTGAGCACCTCGCCCAACTACCGGATCCTCGACGAAAAAGGCCCGGACCACGCCAAAGCCTTCTTCATCGCCGTTGAACTCGACGGCGTCCGCTACGAACCGTGCTGGGGCAAATCAAAGAAAGCCGCGGAACAACAGGCAGCCCTCAACGCGCTCCACGGGCTCGGGCTTACCGAGATCAACGGCGACGGCGACACCCGCATGAAACCCGAAGCCGCCCTCACCCGCATCCCGAACGGGTTCGACGAGGAAGAGTAAGCACTCAGTTGGACCGAACCAGATCCACAACCATCGGCAGATGATCCGAAGCCGTCGTATCCCCGCGCTCTAATCCCATCGCGTCCAACGACCCATACGTCAACACACGCGTATCCAACATCAACGCGTGGACGAGATCACTCCGCGAATCGTCATACAACAACCAATCTAACCGTCCCGGACCGAAACGGCTTTTCTCGTCCACCCACGTCACCACAGACGGATCGCCAAGCACCGGCGTCAGCGCCGAGTCCAAGTCGTCGCCGTTCACGCCGAGTCCCCGCGCCATCACATCCAACGGAGTACGCGACCCGACAAGGTTGTAATCCCCCCCGATGATCACCATCGCGTCCGGGTGCTGCGCATGCACATGATCCACGAACGCGTTAATCGCCCGCGCCTGATCGATCCGCGTCAGGTCCTCATCCGACCCCGCCGAGCCGCAGCACTTGAGGTGCACGCTGATCGCCAGGAGCTCGCCCGCTTCCGTGTCGATGAGCGCGGCGCACGCTCGCGCCGGGCGCCCCTCACCCGAAGGCGGTAGCGCCTCGTCATACCGCGCCACGATTGGATGGCGCGTCGCGATCGCCACGCCTGCACGCTCGTCCGGGAAGTGGAGGGTCCAGTCCGACCCCGCGTACTGCTCGATCCACCCCTCAACCTTGTCGCGCTCCGTGCGGAACCATTCCTGATACAGGATCACATCCGGATCGATCGCATCGAACACCCGCTTAAACGCCATCGGCTCAGTTAAGGGAGACGAGAACAACACGTTCGCGCTCATCACTCGCACCCCGTCCGCCGGACGCTCGGGAATCGTCGCATCGATGACCTGCTTCTCTGCGTCCCGCTCAGGAAGATCCACCGTGAACCGATCAGACCAGAGCAACTCGCCCGCCGCATCGACCTGATCAACGATCACCTCGATCGGACCCGACGCACGCAACACCTCGCTCTGAGCCGCCAATCGATCAATCCGCAACTCATACTGCTCGCTCGCATATGTCGGGAGACATGAAACACCCATCGCGTAATGCCCGATCGAATCTGGATTCCCATCCGCATCAAATCGCGTCACGCCTGTGCCGATCCCGACCCCGCCCTCATCGTTCTCCGGAGAGAACGCGATCAACACATCCACACCCTGCGGACGCTCCTGCATCGCCTCGTAACCGACTCGGGGAATCTCCATCGACTTGCCCGTGGACGCATCGCCGTCCGCGTCGATCCGCACCCGCGTCGTGTACGGCGCCGCCTGGATCGCCTGTGTCGGGCGCGTCTGGGGCGCAAAGCGCAACCACACCCATCGCCCGTCCGCGTACGCCTGCTCATCCGACGCCCAATCGCCGAAATCGCCATCGAGCAGCTTCTCGCCCCCCGATCCGGTGCGTGCGTGGGTCGTCTGCACCCCGCCCGTCACCTCCGCGTCCTGCACAGAACACCCCGCCGCGACCAAACACCCCATCATCAATACGCTGATTCGTTGCATACCCAACGATACGCCCAATCACCCCCCCTCAGAACGCCCGAGCGTGTTCAGAAAATATTTGTCAGAACAAATAACTGGGCGCCCCGTGGAATAGACTCGATATCTGCGTCGTTCACACAACACGCAACGAAACCACAAACCCAACGCCCGATTCCGGGCACACGACAGGAGATGACGACATGAACCGATTCACCAAAGCAACCCTTGCCGCATCACTCATCACCCTGAGCGGCTCTGCCCTCGTTGGATTCGGACTCAACAACTCCGGCGTCGCCGTCGAAACCAGCGCCGTCGAGTCCATCAACGCCGCCGCCGGTGAATACGCCGTCGACATCGTCCACTCCAACATCCTCTTCAAAATCCGCCACGGCGGGCTCGCCTACTTCTACGGCCACTTCGACACCTTCTCCGGCTCAATCGACATCGACCCCGACAACATCGAGAGCGCCAAGTTCAACATTGTTGTTGAAACCGGTTCAGTCGACACCAACAACAAGTCACGTGACGGGCACGTCAAGAACGCGGACTTCTTCAACGCACGCCAATACCCCAAAGCAACCTTTACCTCCACGAGCATCAAGGAAACATCCAACGGCGTCTACGAACTCAAGGGTAACTTCGACTTCCACGGCGAGACCAACCCTGTCACCGCAACCCTCACCGATGTCACCTTCGGGTCACAACAGGGCAAAGACGCGATCGGGTTCCACGCCGTCTTCTCCATCTCACGAACCGACTTCAACATCACCTAATACGTCGATCCCGACAACCCCGAAGGCGGCCCCCTGGGCGACACCGTCGAAATCATCATCAGTGTCGAAGCCGTAAACGACTAATGCGAGACCCCATTCTCCGCGAGCGCAGCGTCTGACTCGGCGCTGCGCTTTTTTCACGCCCATTCCGTATCCTGTAACAGGCACAAACACGCAAGGAACACGCGCATGGACCCCCAACTCCAACAGAAACTCATGCTCTTCGCCGGGTTCATCCCCGGCGGGATTGCCTTCGCCGCGCTCCTCATCGGGTGGTACATCCACGCGTTCCGCGACTCGCGCACAGACCTCGACGACACAGAAGAACCACGCAAACCAACACCCGGACCTCGCTGGCTCCTCCCCATACTCCTCGCGATGGGTGTCGCCGGCGCAGAATACGCCATCAACTCAAAAATCCACCTCTGGCCAGACGACAACACTTACCGATATACCCACGCCATCACCCTCATCGCCCTCATGGCCGTTGCCGAAGGCCTCGTCGCGCTCCCCCTCTTCGCCGCATTCCTCATGCGACTCCTCGCATACGGCGGCACATTTTGGATGCTCTCTGAAGGGTTCACCGACACCGTGCTCGGGGGATCGACCAACCTCGTCGCCTACACCCTCTTCGCTTCGTTCGCCACCGCCCTCGTCGCCACCGGCGCAGATCGAGTTGCGACTCGAAACCACCACGACCGAACCCTCGGCTGGCTCGACGCCATCACCTGGCTCCTCATCATCGCCGCCATGATGCCCGTCCTCTTCGCCAACCACTTCGCCACCGGCGCCATGATCCCCGGTGGGATCATCGCCGTCCTCTCCAGCGCCATCATCGTCGCCCTCATCTTCCGCTCATTCACACTCACCCAAGGCGGCATCACCGTCCTCGCCGGGTTCGTGATGATGCTCCTCACCGGATCGCTCGTCCAAGCAGGCGCCGACAACCTCCCGAGCGTCCTCCTGATCACCCTGCTCCCCCTCATCACCCTCATCCCACTGCACACCCCATCACGCATCAAGCGCCTCATCGCCCGCGTCGTCCTGATCGCCGCGGTGGGGGGGACGGGCGTCCTCTTTGCCATGGGCCCTCAACTCGACGCCTGGCCAGGCAACTCCACAGACGCCGACACATCCGAAGACGCATCACTCGAAGACTACTACAACAGTCTTGAGTAACCTACTGACATGGATTTACCCACGATCATCGCCCACTCCGATCGCGTCATCCTCCGCTACCCAATCGAATCCGATCGAGATGAGTTCGTCGCGCTCCGCCAGTCCTCCCGCGCCCACCTCCAGCCCTGGGACCCCATCCCCCTATCCGGGCTCGATCTCTACTCATCCGCCGCCTTCGATCGCGAACTTGAAACCCACAACACCGATCGCGAACAACGCTGGCTGATCATCGAACGCGCGACCCACGCAATCGCAGGCCGCATCGCCCTCACCAACATCGAACGAGGTGTCTTCCAGAACGGACGCTTCGGGTATTGGATCGGCGCACCATTCCAAGGCAGAGGGCTCATGTCCGAGGCTCTGGCACTCGCGATCACCCACTGCTTCCGCCCATCCGAACAAGGAGGCATGGGGCTCCACCGCGTCTGCGCCAACATCATGCCCACCAACACCCGCTCCCGAAACCTCCTCGAACGCATCGGATTCACCAAAGAGGGATACTCAAAGAACTACCTCAAAATCCAAGGCACATGGCAAGATCACGAACGCTGGGCGCTCACGATCGAATCGCACAACACCAACGCGCACTAACTACATCATCCACACGATCGCCAAGACCACGCTGATCACGCTCAATCCCAGGCAACCCCAGATCTGAATCACCCGGATCCGATTGAGATTGTGGTTCATGTTCGAGACGATCAACACCGCGTACCCCATCACCCCCGAGAATGCCGCGGACAGAAACAAAACCGGAACCATCGCACCGCGCACCGCGTGCGTTGTCTCCAACACCCACTTCGTCTGAAACGTAGGCACAAACGTCGTGTGCGCAAACGAGATCACAATCGCACCAACGCCCAACAACAAAACAAACCCAGACAGAATCAACGTCACATCGAGCACCCTGCTGCTCCCATCAAAGAGCAACTTCCGCTCGACGCACCCGCATTCCGGACACATCTCACCAAACCGCGTCCCACGCAGGCTGTACCCACAATCCAAACACTCAGGCTTCGTCAAAGGCATCGCACGCGTTCACTCCTCTCTGAAGACCACTGTTACGATATCAATCGTCAAGAGTTTGGTGCCGTATGAAAACATCCACCCCGATGATTCTGAACACCCAATGGAGGACAATACAATCAGACTCGTGCGACCATGACAACCGTATCAACCAATGAACGAGCATCTCACCTTCAAAATCCCACTGCTCCCACGCCCCGTGCCCTTCTGCATCGGCCCATCAAAGCACAACGGCGA
>SPJK01003127.1_pt1 | contig 42943 bp, 34 predicted proteins | sample 3741771 | NCBI WGS metagenome assembly SPJK01 (sample SAMN10925997, study PRJNA522277) | cold seep metagenome | isolation source: Elba SIP-enriched marine methane seep metagenome, extraction at timepoint T2 | place: Italy: coast of Elba, Mediterranean Sea
ACAGATTCCACAGATTCCACAGATTCCACAGATTCCACAGATTCCACAGATTCCACAGATTCCACAGATTCCACAGATTCCACAGATTCCACAGATTCCACAGATTCCACAGATTCCACAGATTCCACAGATTCCACAGATTCCACAGATCAGCGACCTAAGCTGGACGTAGAGGTTGAACAAGGCATTCCACCATTTGACGTGGCTACCCAGCCGGAGTCAGTACAGCAACAAACTCAGTGCCTGCTGGTTTATGGGTTCCGTAAACAGGCGCAAATTACCCGGTTTCTTGCGGATAATCAGTTAGCAGAACACATGACTGAAGCATTACCGGTGATCATAGAGAGTGAGAAAAGCTACCTGGTATATTATCCTGCCGGGGTAAACTTTGCCGCTTCGCGAGAAAATGAAAAGATGTTAAAAGCCAAGGGCATAGAGGATTTATGGTTGTTCAGAAAAGGGAAATTACGCGGCGCTATTTCTATGGGATTGTTCAAGCGACAATCATTTGCTGAAAAGCTGGTGCTTGAATTACAGGAAAAAAACATCAATGCCATCATCACGACATTTGAGTCTGAAAGTGAAAGCTTTGGAATCAGGCTGGAAAACGTGGCTAAAGAACTTCAGTTCGGCAAAAAACTGCGTGTTCAGAACTGTTATTGAGTCACTTTTTCATGAGGTGAACAAGCCGCTGCTTTGATGGCATAGGTCGCACAGATAAACAAAAAAAACTGCAATCCGAAAATAATATTGGCAATCAATAAATGGATGGGTTGAGCGATCGGGGGCATGGCCAGTCTGTCTAAAACGACCCCTGCAATAATGGCAATGATTGTCGCTATGTTCAAAGTAATGGACGAACGTAGAAGTAATGGCGCACCCGGTTTAATCTTCAGCGTTTGCCAGCCCAGCCACAGGTTGCAACATAAAATGAGTGATGAAAATGAGCGGTGGACATAGAAAATTAATGGAAAACTGTCACGCCAGAATTGTCTTTCGATGTATTTATGTTGATGGGCAATCAAATCTACGGCTTCACGCACCTGGGTGCCCATGGCGATTTGTACCAGAGTTAAAAGCATGACAATTTTCAGGACGAGGGTATATTTTGAATGAAGTCCCGTTATGTTGATCTGTTCCAGCAACGGCTTTTGTGAACGCGCGATGATATAGATCAGCAGGGCAACAATAAAAAGTGCCATCAGCATGTGGAGCGTGATCATATAGGGCTGGAGATTACTGGCGACGACAGCAGACCCCAGCCAGCCCTGAAAGCCGACCAGCAGAAAAAGCGTGATCGACAAAAAAAAGATAGGCTTGTCTTGGTTCAAATACACCCGGGATGACCAGGCGGTCAGCATGATTAAAATACCTACGCTGACACCGACCAGCCGGTTGACGTATTCAGTCCAGGTTTTGACCGGATTAAAAGCGGTATTTTTATAGCCTCTTTCAGCATAGATGTCCTGATAATTGGGTGGAAGCTGGGATTCAGCTGTAGGAGGAACCCATTGGCCAAAACAGGTGGGCCAGTCAGGGCAACCCATACCCGCTCCGGTAGCGCGGACGATGCCGCCGACAAGAATGACAAAATAAACGGCAAATAGGGTAAGACTTCCCAAACGTCTAAAGCGGGAAGCGGCAGTGTTAGCAATCATTAAATTCAGGAATGTGTCGCGTTACTTAGAAGGATCGTGTTTTCGTTCTTGGTGTTATCGGAACGAATGATAATACACATTCCAAACGATCAATTGATCTAAGTCAACATGTTTTGAGCCATTTCAATCTCTTCTGACACGCCTTCGATTTCCAGAATTTCAGCATCACCGGCCAGACCCAGTTTTGAGAACGATGGAACAGTATTCCAGTCGACCCGACAGGCCGGATGACCTGTACCCGCAATGCTTTGTAAAAAGGCCACCTGAACCAGGTCGATATAATCGGCTTTAGGCCCTGATTCACGTTGAAAATTGATATATTCGGAGGCGACCAGTTTGAGCTCTTCAGGGAAATCCCAATTATCCATGATTAATTTACCGATGGCGGGATGCGCTTTTTCTAGTAATTTATTCAGCCGGGAAGGACTGTCTTTAAATTCTGGGATGTCTTCAACCAACATCAGAATAGGCAGTTTGCCTATTTGGTGAATCAACCCCGCCAGCATCGCTTCATCAGGATTCAGGTGTGGCGTAAAGCTGCACAGCGCACGGCTGATAGCAGATACATTAACACTTTGTTCCCAAGTCTCTCTGAATTGTTCTTCCAGAAGAGGCGAGGAGGGTTTGAACATTTGCTGCATAACCAGGCTGGTAATCAAGGTGCGAATGGTTTGATTACCTAATCGAGTCACTGCCATCTGAATATTACTGACTTCAACGGTGCCTCGATAAAGAGGGCTGTTGGCCACCTGAATCAGGCGTGTAGACAGCGCGGCATCAGTGATAATCATGTCGGCCAGTTTTTGCGCGGTCAGGTCGCCTTGAGAAACGGCGTCTCTCACCTTGATTGCTACATCAGGCAAGGTTGGTAAAATCAGACGATTGGCATCAAGCTCAGCTTTTACATAAACAAGAAAATCCTGGACTGATCGATACTGCATATTTTTTTCCGTTATTGAAAAGGAAGAACTTCAATTGCATCCTGGTTCTCATTGGCCAGGGCAAGTAAGTGTTGGTTTGTTTCAATTGCTGATAACACAAATAATAGATGACATTCACCGTCTTGCCTGCTAAATGTCAAAATTTTGCCAACAGATTCCTGTGTATTACGCTTGATAATTGCAGTTTCGATTGAAAATTCGGCGTTTGCCGAACATCTGCCGAGTAACATTTCCCGCTTGGCTTTGCCTAAGTAGTGAGTGCGGGCGACAATCTCCTGACCGGTATAACACCCTTTATCAAAGCTGATGCCCCCCAGTTTGTCGATGTTTAACATTTGCGGAATGTATTGTTCACTGTTGTTTTTATCAATCCATGGCATTCCGCAAGTAATGTCGTCATCAGTCCACGCCGCTGAGCTGGTCGGTGTTAGCCGGTACCTGGTTGATATGTGTTGCCAAAGCTTGGCCGCATGATCACATTCGGCCAATAGTAAATAACGGTTTAGGGTTTGCCCAGGAAGCTTGATGCAAGCGGTGTTATCAATATCAACAATGGAAAACGCATGTTCAGGCAGTTCGTCAGCACTTGCTTTTTCCTCGGACAAGGTAAAGCCGATCAAGCAGTGTTGCTCAGTAACTGAGGCTAGAACGACTTTACTGCGTAATATATACATTTGAAGCCGTTTCGCGACCTGTTCTTGCAAAGATTCGGGAAGCAAAAGGTAAAACGAGTTGGCGTGTTTATATATTAATAATGTTGAAATGACACGTCCCTTGGCATTACAAAATGCGGCTAATGAGGCTTGCTGGTGTGTAATTTCTTTGATGTTGCAGGTCAATTGACCTTGTAGAAAGGTTTCAGCATGTTCTCCTGATACGGCTATGATTGAGAATGAAGTGATTGGGCATAATTGATTACGGTCAGGGTGAGGAGGAAAGACGAATCCATTATTCGTCTGGTAGATGCCTCCCAGGTCAGATAGAAAATTGATCCAGCTGTTTTGCATTGTGCTTACTCAAAGATTCAGATTATAGACTTTTCTTCGTCAGCAAAAAAAACATTATCTGCCCATGCAACCCCTCATCTGTAAACTCGGCACATCGTACATAAAATGTCGCTTAATCGGCGGTGTGCACCTTTTAGCGCTCTTCGCTTGCTGGTTTAATGGATTGGATTTACTCTGGCAAATGTTGTTGAGCATTCTTCTGTTGACTAGTTTTGTGATGCATCTTGCTCATGAAAGAAGATGCACACCTGTTTCGATCTGTTATACAGACAAAAATGAGTGGTATGTGTTGGAAAAAGATATGAAGCGGACAAAAGTAGTGATCAGCCCAAATACGGTGGTGACCCGCTGGTTGATCATAGTCTATGTCGTAGCTCAAAAAAAACACTGGGTTGTCCCTGTCTTTAGGGATGCTGTGACGGCGGATATTTTCAGGAGGTTGCAAGTGGCGCTAAGGGTATCTATCAACTAGTTTGCTGCTTTCATAAGGTACTTTGGTCCTGAGAAATTTATGCATAATTCAGGTCGAATATTATTAATGCACTACACTTATAAGCTGTTGTCCTACTCAAATTACTTTAACTCATTAATCTTTATTCATGGTGGAAGCTAGATCTGTTAACCCGGGAGAAGCGATAAATCTAGATTATATTTTTGTAGATTTACTCAATTCGCTGTCGGCTATCAAACATCTGTCAGAACTGGATTGCAGAGTAGATTCTGAAGAAGAATTGCTGAAAGCAGCATTGACGATTCTGATTCAAAATCAGGATATGGATCGCTGTTCATTCTTTTTGCTTAATCAAAAGAATAAATTGGTAAATGTAACTGGGTTAAGTTATTCGGAGACGCAACAGGATTTGTTTGATAATTTCAAACCACAGGAGTTTGATATCGGGGAAGGGATCATCGGGCTGGCTGCAGAAAAACGTGCATTACAACATTGCCAAAACTGCCTGGATGATGAACGCTTTGTCGATAAAAAACAATGGGCCGGGAAAAAAATACATGGCTCTATTATCAGTGTACCTGTCATAGCCTCTGATCAGGAATTGCTTGGCGTGTTGAATATTTCCCATCCTGAACCTTATCATTTCACAGAGTGGCATATACGCTTGCTTGAGATTAACAAAAATCTGATGGGTTTGTTAATCTCAAATTATCGTATGTTACACAACATGGAACAGTTGCTGTCAGAACGCACCAATAAACTTGAACAGGCCTTTGTGGAAATTAAGGAATTAAAAGAGCATTATCAAAATATCTCGATCAAGGATGCGTTAACCGGATTGTATAACCGGCGTTATTTTTATGATCGTGTGGAAAGTACATTGGCGGGATTTGATCGTTACGGGCAGTCAATGTGTTTGCTGATGCTGGACATTGATCATTTCAAATCCATTAATGATACCTACGGTCATGCGTTTGGGGATGAAGTGCTGGTAGATGTTTCAGCTTCATTGAAGAGCCAGGTCAGGAACACAGATGTGCTGGTTCGTTTTGGCGGAGAAGAGTTTGTCATTGTGTTTACCAATACGGACTGCCAAAAAGGGCTTATTTTTTCCGAACGTATTCGAGAAACTATTGCTGCATTACGCTGGCAAAGAAATGGCAACGTCATTGGAGTGACATTAAGCATTGGCTTGTATTGCCTTGATAACAAATGTTGTCCGGGAGAACAAAAAGCCAACATCGATAAAATTATTCATTTTGCTGATCTTGCGCTTTATCAGGCCAAAAAGAGAGGAAGAAATCGAGTGGTTGAATATTTTTCCGAGATGGAAGAGATGTGATTAAGCTTAATCTTCTTTATCTAAATGCACTATCAAATGAAGCGCCAGTTTTAATCTGGCAGTCGCTAACGTTATAATCCTCCAATTTTTACAGCGTTGAGCTGACATTTGCCCGCTCGGTAAATGTAATTTCATTTGGTTGCGTATGTCGCATCCTTGACCCAACTTACCTAGAGAGATTTATGGCGCTTCATTGCGGAATTGTGGGTTTGCCAAATGTTGGTAAATCGACCTTGTTTAATGCGTTGACCAACGCAACTATTGCTGCAGAAAACTACCCTTTTTGTACCATTGACCCAAATGTCGGCGTGGTTCCCGTACCCGACCCAAGACTGGATAAACTGGCAGACATTGTCACACCTGAAAAAATCATCCCGACCACGATTGAATTTGTCGATATCGCCGGGTTGGTTGCTGGAGCATCTAAAGGGGAGGGACTGGGAAATCAGTTTTTAGGCAACATCCGCGAAACCGATGCGATTGCCCATGTGGTACGTTGTTTTGAAGATGAGAACGTCGTGCATGTGGCGGGTAAGGTTGATCCAATCGCTGATATTGAAGTGATTAATACTGAATTGGCGCTGGCAGATATTGCCTCCGTAGAAAAAGCCTTGCACAAAGCGGCCAAAAATTCAAAATCCGGCAACAAGGAAGAGCAGGCTAAAAAAGTCTTGTTGGAGAAGGTTGCAGCGCATCTGGATAATGGAGAGCCGGTACGTTCCATGGAAATGTCGGAAGATGATGTCCTTATCATTAAGGATTTACATTTGATTACAATCAAACCGACCTTATATATAGCAAATGTGCCGGAAGATGGATTTGTAAATAACGACATGCTGACCAGAGTTGAGGAACATGCGAAGCAGGAAGGTGCAAAAGTCGTGGCTGTTTGTGCAGCGATAGAAGCCGAGATTATTCAGCTGGAGGAAGAAGAGAAACAGGAGTTTCTTGATGAACTGGGGTTGGAAGAACCAGGTTTGAATCGGGTTGTCAGAGCGGGCTATGAATTACTGAATTTGTCTACTTATTTCACTGCAGGCGTGAAAGAGGTTCGGGCCTGGACTATTCCTGAGGGCGCCCTGGCTCCACAAGCTGCGGGAGTGATTCATACCGATTTTGAAAAAGGATTTATTCGTGCGGAGATTGTTTCTTATGATGATTATGTGACGAATAATGGGGAACAGGGCTCTAAGGATGCCGGAAAATGGCGTCTGGAAGGTAAGGACTACAGCGTTCAAGATGGCGATGTCATTCATTTTAGATTCAATGTTTGACTTTAAAAATCGAAATTTCTATAATGCCTGACTCTTCGGGGCAGGCTGTTTCGAAGTTCTTCTGTGGCGACATAGCTCAGTCCGGTTAGAGCGCGGGATTCATAACCCCGAGGTCCCAGGTTCGATCCCCGGTGTCGCCACCATTCACCTATTTTCTAAATCACTGTTGCTTATTCAACAAGGCATTTTTATCAAGTCGAGACTAAAGCAAAATGGGTCGTTGATATCTGTAATTTTTGGCGATCATTTAATTCACTTGATGTGGGGCAATAATTTTTCTGAAAGGTGTAACAAAAATAGTTGAAATTTTTTTTGTGAGATAGTTAACAAAAAATTATTCACAGCCTGTTTGATTTTTTGGAAAGCCTCAATTTTCCTTGCCAGCCAATTTAAAATAAGATCAAGTTAAAATAAAAAAGGCTTGAAATTTTATAACCTGTTGATTTTTATAAAGCATTATAAATTGTGTAAAAAATATGCAATTTAACAAGCCTGTAATGTTTATGCGGCCTGTAGAGACTTGTAAATAAGTAATTCACAGAGTTATCCACAGCTGTTGTGAGCAAGTCGACAAATGTAACAATGAATGTGACAGTTTTGTTATGCCTGCTTGAATTTAACGTTTTTGCTGCTAATTAGGCACTCAAAAATGGTCTTGGATAAATTTATGACGTGCTTATGAAGTTTAACTGCATCCTGCTAAGCTTGATGAGGCTGCAGTTAAAGTTTTAGACAACATTCAATAATTGATGGAGATTTAATCTCATGATTAGACGACTGGTTGCACCCGTCTTAAGTGTGTTACTGATTATAGGTGTGGGAGGGGCTATCTATGTGTCTGTGCAAGAGCAGCAGCTCATGGGTCACCAGCAACCTGTAAAAGGATTGTCCGGTTCGGAGAAGCTGCCATTTTTTAAAGATAGCGAAACCATTTCACTATTATCTGAGGAACCGCATTTTCTTCACGTCGATGTGGAAAAAGCCGGTTCTCGCCAGATTGCGACCAGTTTTAATCTGGCTGAATATGATTTTGCGTTTCCGGCTGGCGTACCGGCAGCGGAAAAAATTCGTCGGGAACACAAGGTTTCCAAGTCATTTCAGCCTTTTTTCACTCCGATGGTGATTGCGTCCTGGAAGCCCATTGCAGAAATACTGATTGCCAATGGCATTGTTAAGCAACGTGACAATGCCTATTACATTGTTGATATGAATAAGCTGTTTCAGCTGATTATTTCCAAAACACGCTGGAATGAGCTACAAAACAGCGATGCCTATCCGGCAAACAAATCCATTCTGGTGACGACAACGGATATCAGAAAATCGAATAGTGCGGCTATGTATCTGGCGTTGTCCAGCTATGTGTTGAATGGCAATACCATTGTTCAGAATGAGGCCCAGGCCGACAAGATTATCAAGCAGCTTGCCGAACTGTTCTTGCGCCAGGGGTTTACCGAAAACTCATCAGCCGTTCCGTTTCAGGATTATCTCACTATGGGGCCGGGTAAAACGCCGATGGTGATGATGTATGAAGCCCAGTTTTTGCACGAGGCGATGAAGCCGAATAGTGCAATCCGCAAAGATATGCTGCTGTTGTATCCTGAACCCACCTTGTTTACCAAGCATGTGTTATTGTCGATGACCGAGGCTGGCAGCAAGCTGGGTGAGGCATTGCTCAATGATGAAAAGATCCATTCAGTGGCAACCAAACACGGGTTGCGTACGGAAAATATTGGCATGTTTCGCCAGCTTGTCCAGGAAAAGCAACTCAAGGTACCGGATATGCTGGTCAATATTATTGAGCCGCCCAGTTACGAAGTGCTGGAGGCCATGATTCAAAAAATCGAAACCTATTATCAAAACAACCAGGTGAATTAATAGCAGAAGATTAGATCGTGTCGGCTCATTGCACATGTAGTGAGGACGCTGTTTATGTCTGTTTGAGATTTACTTTTCTTTACAAATTCCGGAGTTTGTATGAGCGAGACCCTGACTGCACCTACGATTGAATTAACCCCGCCCGAGCCTGTTGCTGTGATCGAAAAAGAGCAGGCATCGCAAATGATACCGATCACAGATGATCAACGTGTCAAACTGGACCAGAAAGTACAGGCGTTCATTGATACGGTTGTGTCTGTGGATGTAAACAGCGATCAATTTAAAGAAAAACTGAGATCAATCCATACTATGGGTAATCAGGAAATACAGGATACAGCAGGCATGTCAAATCGTATGCTTGAACGTCCTGTTAAATCCATGAATGAAGGTGTGTTTGATGATCAATCACCGGTCGGCAGTTCGCTGATTGATTTGCGCAAGACGGTCGAACGGCTGGACCCCTCAAAGCAGGGCGATTTGTTTTCCGCAAGAAAACTGCTGGGCTTTATTCCATTTGGTAACAAATTGAAAAATTATTTCATGCAATACCAATCAGCGCAGTCGCAAATTAACGCCATCGTTGAAGCTTTATATAATGGACAAGACGAGTTGCACAAAGACAATGCGGCAATCGAAACTGAAAAAATGCGCTTGTGGGAAACTATGGGAATGCTGGAGCAGTACGTGTACGTGGGAAAAACCATCGATGCGGCACTGCAGCAGCGCATTAGCGAGATTGAAAGCCAAAGCCCTGAAAAAGCCCGCGTGGTAAAAGAGGAAATGCTGTTTTATGTGCGTCAGAAAGTGCAGGATTTGTTGACCCAGCTTGCGGTTAGCGTCCAGGGCTATCTTGCTCTTGATATGATCCGCAAAAATAATCTTGAGTTGATCAAGGGGGTGGATAGGGCGACGACGACCACAGTGTCTGCTTTGCGTACCGCGGTCATCGTTGCGCAAGCCTTGACCAATCAAAAACTGGTGCTGGACCAGATCACTGCGCTGAATAAAACCACCAGTGACATGATTGCGGGTACAGCCAGCATGATGCGCCAGCAAGCGGCTCAAATTGGCGAACAGGCGGCCAGTTCAACAGTTGAGCTGGACAAACTCAAATCGGCATTTGCAGATATTTATGCCACGATGGACGGCATGGCGGAATATAAAGTGAAGGCGCTGGAAAATATGCGGGCTACTGTCAATACACTCAGTGAAGAAGTGGAAAAGTCCAAAACCTATCTCGATAAGGTCAGACAGGAAAGCATTGCTGATGAAACAATGCCTGAGCAGGCCGCCGACAGTAAAGAAGTCAGTATTTAACCTGAATCCGTATTGAAATAATGGATTCAAATTAACTATTTCATCCCGAAGCGGACTTGGAATTTTCACGGGGAGCAAAATGATGCATCACTGGGGTAAACGAATTTTACTGTTAATGTGGCTGATTGTGCTGGGTGGTTGTGATCAAATATCCCAGCCGCGTGTCGAGCTGAGCGTGATTGCAGGGTCTGAGCTTAAAGATATCGAGCCGATGCTGGATGAAATTGCCAGCCAGACAGGCGTGCGCTTGAAAATGCATTATATCGGCACGCTGGATGGCGCGGAAAAGGTGGTGCTCAATCAGGAGCATTATGATCTGGCCTGGTTTTCACATGCCAAATATTTAAGCTTATTGCAGGGGCAGAACAAGCGCATCCATGCACAGGAAAAGATCGGGCTATCACCGGTGATTCCTGCTGTGCGCGAAACGCTGGCCAGACAATGGGGGTGGCTTGATGGCGCTAATGTGACCTGGGGCGATATTGCAAAGAAAGCGGCATCCGGCGAATTTCGCTATGCGATGACGGATCCGACGGCCTCCAATTCCGGGTTTTCGACCGTGATGGGCGTGCAGGCCGCTTTTTCCGGTTCCAGTGATGTGATTACAGCACTGGATGTGGATACCGAACAGCTGAAAGCCTTTTTCAGTGGCCAGAAACTCACGTCAGGAAGCTCGGGCTGGTTGGCTGAATCTTATGTTAAAGACCAGGCAACGCTGGATGGTTTGTTTAACTATGAATCGGTCTTAATGCAATTGAACCAAAGCGGCCAGCTCAGGGAGAAGCTGGTGTTGCTGTACCCGAAAGAAGGCATGGTGACAGCAGATTATCCGTTGATTTTGCTGGATAATACTAAAAAAGAAGCCTATCAGGGGTTGGTCGAATATTTGACGGCTTCGCCATTTCAGCAATGGATGATGCAACATACCAATCGCCGCCCGGTGATTCCGGAGGTCGCGTTGTCCGCCAAGTTCCCAGCCGGATACCTGATGGAGCTGCCTTTTCCAAACAGTATCTCTACGGTAAATGAAATTCTGTTTGCCTATCTTGATGAGCACCGTCGTCCCAGTCATTCATTTTTTGTGCTGGATGTGTCCGGCTCAATGACCGGGCAGCGAATCCAATTGCTGAAACAGGCGATGAATAACCTGACTGGCAATGACAATTCGATCAGCGGTCAGTTTGCCCGTTTCCGCAAGCGTGAAAAAGTGACCATTATTGCCTTCAATACCAGAGTGAAAAGTGCAGTCAATTTTTCAATTGATAATACGGTCTCCAGCAGTGACAGCATGTTGCAAATCCGGCATTATATTGATCAGCTTAAAGCCGGGGGAGGAACCGCTATTTATGATGCGCTGGGCTATGCCTATAAAATGGCCGGGGAGGCAAGAGCCCATCATCCTGACCGGTTTTATTCGATTGTGCTGATGAGTGATGGCGACAATGTGAGTGGAGGCAATTTAAATGATTTCGAGATGTTCTACCGGCAAAATGCGGATGATGTCACCGGAATAAGAACCTTCCCGATATTGTTTGGTGATGCAAATGAGTCGGCAATGAAATCTCTGGCGCAAACAACCGGTGGTCGTGTGTTTGACAGCCGCAAACATTCACTCGCCAGTGTGTTCAAAAAAATTCGCGGCTACCAATAACAAGGAACAGTTGAATGCAGAAAAAGTTTTATCTGTTTGTTTACAGCACGCCGAATATTGTCGGGTGCAGCCTGGCATTGCTGGGGTTGCTGGCTTTTTTTACCGGATTTATTCGCTTGTACTGGTTTTTGATTGTGGCAGGCCTGTATTTGCTGGGGTATGTCATCACGCCAAGACGCAAGCATGAGTCACTGGTTTTAAAAGGGCGTTTGGCCAATAAGGACATTGAGAGAGAATTGAATGAATTAGTCGGTAAGGTAAAAAAGCGGGTATCCCAGCCGGTGTTTCAGCGGGTCAATGCCATTGCAGATAAAATTATCAGCATTCTTCCACAGATGGAAAAAATGCAGCATGGCGATAAAAATCTGCATGTGGTTAAACAGACCGCGACTGACTATTTGCCGCAAATGCTGGAAAACTATCTGGCATTGCCTCCTGCATTTGCTACCATGCACCCGTTGTACGGAAAAAAAACGGCGCGCGAATATTTGATTGAACAACTGGATTTGCTTGATCAGGAAATGCAGGAAATTCTCATAAAAATTCACAGCAAAGACAGTGAAGCCTTGATTACTCATGGGCAATTTCTGAAAAACAAATTCAGTAAGGGCGAAAGCTGGCTGGATTAGGTGGTCTTCATAATTCTGGCTTTCAATTCAAGGCCAGATTATCTCTGGTTTAGGTCATTAATTAGTCAGCTTTAACTTCGACTAAATAACCCCCATTTGGTACAATGCCCCTTTTGCCTTTCAGGCTTGAGTGTGTCTTTGAGCATGCTCCAAAGTGTAAAAGAAAGGTTCACGCAGAATCTTGCCCAAAACTTGCAAGGATAAATGACAGAGTTTGCCAAAGAAATAATTCCCGTCAATCTAGAAGACGAGATGAAGCAGTCTTATCTCGCCTATTCCATGAGTGTTATTGTTGGGCGTGCATTGCCTGATGTCAGAGATGGTTTAAAACCAGTGCATCGCAGAGTTTTATATGCGATGAATGAGTTGGGCAATGATTGGAACAAGCCGTACAAAAAATCAGCACGTGTAGTCGGGGATGTCATCGGTAAATATCACCCGCACGGTGATACTGCTGTGTATGACACCATTGTACGCATGGCGCAGCCGTTTTCCATGCGTTACATGCTGATTGACGGGCAGGGCAATTTCGGCTCGGTGGATGGTGATTCGCCCGCCGCGATGCGGTATACCGAAGTCCGCATGGCCAAGATTTCGCACGAAATTCTGGCTGATCTGGACAAGGAAACTGTCAATTTCATTCCCAATTATGATGAGTCGGAATCAGAACCGACAGTCATGCCGACGCGAATTCCGGCTCTGCTGGTCAATGGCTCATCCGGGATTGCAGTGGGCATGGCAACCAATATTCCCCCGCATAACCTGACTGAAGTTATCAGCGGTTGTCTGGCGTTGATTGACAACCCGGATCACAGCATTGCAGATTTAATGGCATTTATCCCGGGGCCGGATTTTCCGACGTCCGGAATCATTAATGGTGCCTCGGGTATTTACGATGCCTACGCCACAGGGCGTGGCCGCATTTATTTACGTGCACGCTGCCATTTTGAAGATATAGGTGATGGCGGGCGCCAGGCAATTATCGCAACTGAGTTGCCGTATCAGGTTAACAAGGCGCGATTGCTGGAAAAAATTGCCGAGATGGTCAAGGACGGCAAATTGGAAGGTATTTCCGGACTGCGTGATGAGTCAGACAAGGACGGCATGCGCATGGTGATTGAATTGCGCCGCGGAGAAGTGCCGGAAGTGGTGCTGAATAATCTGTACAAACAAACCCAGTTACAGACAGTGTTCGGCATCAATATGGTGGCGCTGTATGAAGGGCGACCGCATTGCATGAATCTGAAAGAGATTTTGCATGCGTTTGTTAACCATCGCCGTGAAATCGTTACCCGTCGAACCATCTACAACCTGCGCAAAGCCAGAGAGCGTGCGCATGTGCTGGAGGGCCTGGCTGTTGCACTGGCAAATATTGATGAAATGATCGAATTGATCAAAACATCTGCCAATCCGGCGGAAGCCAGGCAGGGCTTGCTGGCCAAAACCTGGGAAGCAGGACTGGTGTCTGCATTGCTGGAGCGTGCGGATGCGCAGCGTTCTCGTCCGGAAGGCTTGTCGAAGGAATTTGGATTGTTGGGCAGCGAATATCGACTGTCTGAAGCTCAGGCCCAGGCCATTCTGGAATTGCGTCTGCACCGTTTAACAGGTCTTGAGCAGGAAAAAATTGTCAATGAATACAAGGAACTGCTCGAGTTGATCGACAGTTATCTTGAAATTCTGGGCAGTGACGTGCGCCTGATGGAGGTGATTCGTGAAGAGTTGGAAGAAATAAGAGAAAAGTTCGGTGATGAGCGCCGCACCGAAATCGTGCAGGATCATTTGAACCTGACTGCGGAAGATTTGATTACCGAAGAGGATATGGTGGTCACCATGTCACATGAAGGCTATGTCAAATCCCAACCATTAACCGATTACAAGGCGCAGCGTCGCGGCGGTAGAGGCAAATCCGCAACCGCGACAAAACAAGAGGATTTTGTTGAAAAACTGATTATTGCTAACACACATGACACGATTCTGTGTTTCTCATCACATGGCAAGGTTTACTGGCTCAGAGTATTTAATTTGCCAGTCGCCAGTCGTGCATCGCGTGGCAAACCGTTTGTAAATTTATTGCCGCTTGAGCCGGGTGAAAAAATCAATGCCATGCTCCGGGTGCGCGAATATAATGAAGATCAGTACGTGTTTATGGCGACGGCTTCGGGCACGGTGAAAAAAACACCGTTGAAAGAGTTTGAACGCCAGCGCGCAAACGGTAAAATTGCTCTCGATTTACGCGAGAATGACACGCTGGTCGGCGTCGCCATTACGGATGGCAAGCAAGATGTCATGCTGTTCAGCAGTGGAGGTAAAGCCATTTGTTTTGAGGAAAGCGATGTGCGATCCATGGGGCGCACCGCAGCCGGTGTGCGTGGCATCAAGTTGCCGAAAGACCAACAGGTGATTTCACTGATTATAGCCACCGAAGGCATGGTGTTGAACATAACCGAAAACGGCTATGGCAAACGTACCCGAATGGAAGAATACAGTTGTCAGAAACGCGGCGGTCAGGGCGTGATTGCTATTCAGACCAGTGAACGAAATGGTGCAGTGGTGGGCGCTGTGCTGGTCAATGATAATGATGAAATCATGCTGATTACCGATGGCGGTACCCTGGTGCGGACCCGGGTCAATGAAATTTCCATTGTCGGTAGAAATACCCAGGGCGTGATTGTTATCAAGCCGGATGAAAATGAAAAAGTGGTAGGCGTTGATCGTATTGATGGCCTGCTGGATGATGAAGAGATTGAAGAATTTGACGGAGAAATCGATTAATGTCGCGAGTTTATAATTTCAGTGCAGGGCCATCTGCTTTGCCGGAAGCTGTTTTACTGAAGGCCCAGCAGGAAATGCTGGACTGGAACGGGACCGGAATGTCGGTGATGGAGATGAGTCATCGCGGTAAACATTTTCTGTCTATTGCCGAGGCTGTCGTCAGTGATTTACGTGAACTGATGGCTATTCCGGACAATTACAAGATTGCGTTATTACAGGGCGGGGCAACGGCCCAGTTCACATATATTCCGGTAAATCTGTTGAACGGCAAGACATCGGCTAATTATATCAAGACCGGATCATGGTCAGGCAAGGCGATTAAAGATGCTGGCAAGGTCTGCCAGGTGCAATTGGCAGCAAATTCAGAAGATTCCAAATTTACCACCATCCCGGATATCAGCCAGTGGCAGATTGATACGGAGGCAGCCTATCTTCACTATACCAGCAACGAAACCATACACGGTGTTGAATTTCAGGAAATCCCGGACGTGGGTGATATGTTGCTGGTTTCAGATATGTCATCCAACATTCTCTCTCGCCAGATTGATGTCAGCCGGTTTGGATTGATTTACGCCGGAGCTCAGAAAAACATGGGGCCAGCCGGAGTGACGGTGGTGATTGTGCGTGAAGATTTAATTGGGCATGCTGATGCTTCTGTACCGGGTGTGTTTGATTATCAACAGCAAATCAACAATGATTCAATGTTGAATACTCCGGCAACTTACAACTGGTATTTGCTTGGTCTGGTTCTGCAATGGTTGAAACAGCAAGGCGGCGTTGAAGCAATTGAAAAAATCAATATTGCCAAATCCAATCGTCTGTACCAGGCGATAGACCAATCCAGTCTGTACAGCAATCCGGTAGATGAAATCTGCCGCTCACGTATGAATATTCCATTTGTACTGGCTGACAATGAACTGGACACGTTGTTTTTGGCTGAGGCCGAGAAAAACAGCCTGACCACGTTAAAAGGTCACCGTTCTGTAGGTGGTATGCGGGCAAGCATCTACAATGCGATGCCGGAAGCCGGTGTCGATGCATTAATTGATTTCATGGCTGAGTTTGAGCGTACTCATTAAGACTCGACATGACCGACATAATTCCTCTGACAGAACTGCGTGATCGTATTGATTCGCTGGATAAGCAGATACTTGAACTGATCAACCAACGTGCGCAATGTGCAATGGAAGTGGCGCGCACCAAAATGTCAGAAGGGGAAGCGGGGACATTTTACCGTCCTGATCGTGAAGCCGAGGTGTTACGCCGCATCAAGGCGTTAAACCCCGGGCCATTGTCCGATGATACGGCTGTGCGTTTTTTTCGTGAAATCATGTCCGCCTGTCTGGCGCTTGAAAAACCGTTGGAAGTGGCTTTTCTCGGCCCTTCGGGGACCTTTACCCAACAGGCGGCGCTAAAACATTTTGGGCATGCGGTTAATGTTGTGCCCGTCGTCACAATCAATGATATTTTCGATGAGGTGGAAAAAGGTCATTGCCAGTTTGGCGTAGTGCCGGTGGAAAATTCCACTGAAGGTGTGATTTCGCATACGCTTGATCGTTTTATGAGTTCCTCCCTGCAGATTTGTGGGGAGGTCGAAATCAGAGTACATCAAAACCTGATGGGGAAAATTCACGATTTATCTGAAATCAACGAGGTTTTTTCACATCAGCAATCATTGGCGCAGTGTCAGCATTGGCTGAATAACCATTTGCCCGGCGTTCAATGTACTGCGGTCAGCAGCAATGCGGAAGCGGCACGCATGGCAGCGGATACGCCGGGAAAAGCCGCTATCGCAGGTGTTGTGGCGGCAGAACTATATGAACTTAATATTCTCTTCAGTAATGTCGAGGATGATCACAACAATACGACGCGATTCATTGTTATTGGCCAGCAGGTTTCTGCACCTACAGGAAATGACAAAACCTCTGTCGTGGTTTCTACCGGTAATAAACCGGGGGCATTACATCTGATATTGCAGCCTTTTGCTGCATATGGCATAGGCCTGTCGAGAATAGAATCCAGGCCCTCCAAAAAGCAATTGTGGGAATACGTATTTTTTATTGATATAGATGGGCATAGTCGTGATAAAGGCGTTGCTGATGCGCTTGAGTCATTGCAATCCAGCGCCAATATGGTGAAGATTCTGGGGTCCTATCCGAGGGCGGTGATCTAAAGTGATCGTGGAAAACAGGTGTGACCTGGCTGTGCCTGGAGTTCAGAAGTTGGTGCCGTATGTTGCTGGCAAGCCGATGGAAGAACTTGAGCGGGAACTGGGTCTTACGAATATCATAAAACTGGCATCCAATGAAAACCCACTTGGACCCAGCCCAAAGGTTTTACAAGCTATCCAGGATTGTTTGCCAAATTTAAGTCGATATCCGGATGGTAGCGGATTTCGATTAAAAAATGTATTGTCTGAAAAGCTGGGGATAAGGTCCTCTCAGATTACGTTGGGAAATGGATCAAATGAACTTCTCGAACTGGTCGCTCGTACTTTTTTAACGCCCGAGCATGAAGTTGTGTTTTCCCAGCATGCATTTGCGGTCTATCCTTTGGTGACACAGGCCGTCGGCGCGACAGCAAAAATCGTCAAAGCGTTAAATTACGGGCATAATCTGGATGCGATGCTGGCTGCAGTCAATGAAAAAACGCGTCTGGTTTTTATTGCCAATCCCAACAACCCGACCGGCACCCTGCTGGAAACAGAACAACTTAAAACTTTCTTAGCGGCATTGCCTGAGCATGTAATTTGCGTGCTGGATGAGGCCTACTATGAATATGTTGCAACTGAAAAACGTGCAGATTCAATTGCCTGGCTAAAACAATTTCCAAACCTGATGGTGACGCGGACTTTTTCTAAAGCATATGGTCTGGCAGGATTGCGGGTGGGGTATAGTGTATCTTCCATGGAGATTGCTGATTTACTTAATCGGGTCAGGCAGCCGTTCAATAATAATATGCTGGCATTGCTCGCTGCTGAAGTTGCTGTACAGGATGAAAATTATCTGAAAGAATCGGTACTAGTTAACCAAACAGGAATGCAACAATTGACAGATGGTTTGGCATCATTGCATTTATCATGGCTCCCATCTTCTGCAAATTTCATTTCAATTGACATGAAACAACCCGCTGTTCTGCTGTATGAAAAACTGTTACGTGAAGGTGTGATCGTCAGACCTGTTGCCAATTATGATATGACCAATTTTTTACGCGTCAGTATCGGGACGGAAAATGAGAATGGTATTTTTTTACAGGTACTAGAGCGTGTCTTGAATCATGTTTAAAAAATTATGCCTTATTGGTGTTGGATTGATTGGCAGTTCAGTTGCGCGTGCAGCAAAAAAGCACGGGATGGCAGAAAGTATCGTTGCATATGGACGCAAAGAAGATCTTGATAATCTTCAAACTGCACAATCATTAAAGGTAATTGATCATTACTATCTGGATATGCGTTCTGCGCTGGCCAGTGCTGATTTTGTAGTGATTGCCGTACCTGTCGGCGCATTTGAATCCATTTTTCGTTTATTACAACCGCACTGGCGCGATGATGTGCTCTATTCGGATGTCGGGAGCACCAAGGGGAGTGTGATTGACGCAGCTCATCTGGTGTTTGGCCAGATTCCAGGTAATTTTATTCCTGCTCATCCGATTGCCGGTGCAGAAAACAGTGGTGTTGAGGCAGGTAAAGAGGGTTTATTTGACAATAAGCGCCTGATTATCACGCCATTAGAAGATAGTAATTGTTTCATGCTGGATAAGCTGACCCGGTTCTGGGAAGGTATCGGTGCCAGCGTTTCATTAATGAATGTCACTCACCATGATGCGGTATTGGCAGCGACCAGTCATTTTCCTCATGTGCTGGCGTTTTCTTTGGTTAATATGCTGGGTCGTGAAGATGAACAGGCAGAGATCTTCAAATACGCAGCCGGTGGTTTTAAGGATTTCAGTCGTATAGCATCGAGCGATCCTACAATGTGGCTGGATATCTGTATGGCAAACAGGGAAAATATTGTCAGCTTGATTCAGCAATTACAAAATCAATTAAGTGAAGTCAAGCAGATGTTGGAAGGAGAAGAGAATCAACATCTTATGGAAACTTTTAAATACGCCAATGAGGCGAGACAACGATATCTTGATCAATTAGAAATTTAATATGACACAAACCATAACTTTTACCGTCCAACCCGGCGGCAGTTTGCGTGGAGAAATACGCGTTCCGGGTGATAAATCTATGTCGCATCGCTCAATTATGCTGGGTTCTCTGGCTGATGGCGTGACTCATGTGCGCGGATTTTTAAATGCGGAAGATGCATTGGCCACATTACAGGCATTTCGAGACATGGGCGTTGAAATTGAAGGGCCAGAAAATGGTGAAGTTACGATTCATGGGGTTGGGAAACATGGGTTGCAACAGCCCAGTCAACCTTTATATTTAGGTAATTCAGGTACTTCAATGCGTTTGCTAAGCGGATTATTATCTGGGCAGGCGTTTGATACGGAATTAACGGGAGACACGTCGCTTGAATCCCGTCCCATGCGACGAGTGACTGAACCTCTGGCAAAGATGGGCGCGGTGATTGAAGCACAGGCAGATGGAACGGCACCGTTAAAAATTAAGGGAAACACACCGTTACAAGGTATGCATTATGAAATGCCTATTGCCAGCGCCCAGGTAAAATCTTGTCTGTTATTGGCAGGTATGTATGCGGAAGGCGAGACCAGTGTGGCTGAACCTGCACCCACACGTGATCATACCGAACGCATGCTGAATGGTTTCTCTTATCCGGTGACACGTGAAGATAACAAGGCGACGATTGACTCAAGTGGTTCATTAAAGGCCTGTGAAATCGATGTGCCGAGTGATATTTCTTCAGCAGCTTTTTTCCTGGTAGGGGCCAGCATTGCAGAAAATTCTGAGGTGACCTTGAATCATGTCGGCATCAACCCAACCAGAACCGGCGTTATTGATATCCTACGTTTGATGGGCGCTGATATCACGTTAATGAACGAACGCTCAGTAGGAGGCGAACCAGTAGCAGATATCAGGGTTAAATCCAGTCAATTGCAGGGGATTGATATTCCTGAAGAGCTGGTACCGTTGGCGATTGACGAATTTCCGGTGTTGTTTGTTGCAGCGGCCTGTGCCCAGGGTCAAACCCGGTTAACCGGGGCCAAAGAATTACGCGTAAAAGAATCTGATCGCATTCAAGTAATGGCTGACGGTTTGCAGGCATTAGGCGTAGATGCGGTAGCCACTGAAGACGGCATGATAATTAATACCAGTCCAATTGGAGGGGGTGTGGTTGATTCGCACGGAGACCACCGGATTGCCATGGCGTTTTCCATTGCCGGTTTGCGTGCATCCGCACCAATCACAATACAGGATTGCGAAAATGTAAATACCTCATTTCCCGAATTCCGAACATTGGCTACCCGCTTGGGCCTGGTGCTGGAAAGTCAATGAGTATCCCTGTTTTAACCATTGATGGGCCGAGCGGTGCGGGAAAGGGTACAGTGTCTCGCTATGTTGCCCGTCAGTTGGGGTGGAATTATCTGGACAGCGGTGCAATATATCGTGCTCTAGGGATAGCGATACAAAATGCAAGTATTGATCTTGAAGATCAAGCAAAAATCAGTGAGCGTGCGCTCAGTATGGATTTGGCATTCAAGTGTGATGAGGTTTTGCAGGTTTTTTTGGCGGGTGAGGAAATCACAGATCAATTAACGCTTGAAAGTACGGGTAAAACGGCGTCAATCATTGCCGCTTACCCGGAAGTCAGGGCCTCTTTATTACAAAAGCAAAAAGATTTTAAACAAGCCCCCGGCTTGGTGGCTGATGGAAGAGATATGGGAACAGTTGTGTTTCCGGATGCTCAATACAAAGTTTTTTTGACAGCCAGCGCGGAACAAAGAGCAAAAAGGCGATATAAACAGTTGATTGAAAAAGGGATTGATGCTAATCTTTCACAGATTACCAAAGAGGTTGAGGCGCGCGATCAACGCGACCGAGAACGGGCAACCGCACCTCTGGTGCAGGCTGGTGATGCTCTCTTGCTGGACTCTACTGATTTGACTATAGATGAAGTGATTGCAAAAGTCATTAGCTTGGTGGTTTAAAGGATTTACAACGTCATGCTGCTTGGAAACAAGTGGCTTTTTTTAACTTTAGAATATTGAAATTAAGCCTGTTTGCCTTAAAGCAGGCTGGGAATATGATATGAGCGAAAGCTTTGCTGAATTATTTGAAGAAAGTCTAGCCCAGACGGAAATGCGTCCTGGTGCAATGTTAATGGGTACTGTTATCGATATCGAAAATGAATTCGTTATTGTAAGTACACAAGCCAAATCTGAGGGTGTTATCCCTAAATGGCAGTTTTTGAACGCAGAGGGTGATCTGGAAGTTGAAGTAGGCGACGAAATTGAAGTTGCTCTGGACTTGTTCGAAGACGGCCTGGGTTCTACACTGCTTTCGCGAGATAAAGCCAAGAAAAATAAAGCATGGGCAGAACTGGAAGAAGCCTTTGAAAAAGAAGAAACTATCGTTGGCCGTATCAATGGCAAAGTGCGCGGTGGTTTTACTGTTACCGTTGGCGCATTAAGAGCATTCCTGCCAGGCTCACTTGTTGATGTTCGCCCGATTCGCGATACCACTTTCCTTGAAGATCGCGATCTTGAATTCAAAGTCATTAAAATTGACCAGAAGCGTAACAACGTCGTTTTATCTCGTCGTGCTGTTGTTGAGAAAGAATACAGTGCAGAAAGAGAAGAGTTGATGAAAACTCTGGAAGATGGCGCTGTAGTTACCGGTATCGTCAAGAATCTGACCGATTACGGAGCCTTCATTGACTTGGGCGGTATTGATGGATTGTTGCACATCACTGATATGGCATGGCGTCGTGTTCGCCATCCTTCCGAATGTGTTGAGATCGGTCAGGAAATTAAGGTTAAAGTTCTTAAGTTTGATAAAGAAAAAACCCGCGTTTCACTGGGCATGAAGCAAATGGACGAAGATCCATGGCAAAACATTGCCCGTCGTTATCCTGCCGGTACACGAGTATTTGGTAAGGTTAACAATCTGACTGATTATGGTTGTTTCGTTGAAATTGAAACAGGCGTTGAAGGTTTGGTTCACGTCTCTGAAATGGACTGGACTAACAAAAACGTTAATCCAGCAAAAGTCGTTCAGTTGGGCGATGAAGTAGAAGTTATGGTATTGGAAATTGACGAAGAGCGTCGTCGTATTTCTTTAGGAATGAAACAATGCCGTACAAATCCATGGGATGAATTCGCAGCGACTCATAACAAAGGCGATAAAATCTCCGGAAAAATTAAATCAATCACTGACTTTGGTATCTTCATTGGTCTTGATGGTGGCATTGATGGTTTGGTGCACATGTCTGATATTTCATGGAATGAAAATGATGAAGAGGCAGTTCGTAAATATAAGAAAGGCGACGAAGTTGAAACAGTCATCCTGGCCGTTGACTCAGAACGTGAGCGTATTTCCCTTGGTATCAAACAGCTTGAGCAGGACCCATTCCAAAACTATATTGCCATGAATGAAAAAGGCAGTCTGGTTAAAGGTACAGTCAGAGAAGTTGATGCAAAAGGCGCTGTCATTGAGTTGGGCGAAAATATCGAAGGCTACTTGAGGGCCTCTGAAATTCAGCGCAACCGTGTTGAAGATGCACGCACCTTGCTGAATGAAGGCGACGAAGTTGAAGCCAAGTTTGTCGGTGTTGATAAAAAAGCAAAAACTATTTCCTTGTCGATTAAAGCGAAAGATATTGACGAAGAATCGAATGCGATTAAAGATTATAGCCAAAAGTCTGCAGCTTCTAACACCGCAACATTGGGTGATATTTTTAAACAAATCGATAAATAAACTGAGAAAAAAAGGAGATGCACACTACCGCATCTCCTTTTTTTTGCTTCAGGAACCAGTGTGACAAAATCAGAATTAATCGAAGCGCTCGCAAAATCTCAACCGCATCTTGCACTTAAAGATGTAGAGTTAGCCGTTAAATGTATTGTTGACCAGATGTGCGATACCCTGTCCAGTGGTGGAAGGATTGAAATTCGTGGCTTTGGCAGTTTTTCATTACACCACAGACCTCCGCGTGTGGGTCGAAACCCCAAGACGGGGGAATCCGTGTCTCTTACAGAAAAATATGTTCCACATTTTAAACCTGGCAAGGAATTACGTGACAGGGTGGATGCATCCAGAGAAGATTGTAAAATTATTGACTGATTGATAATCTGTAACTTTATTCATCTTTAAAGGCAATAATGAAATTACTTGCATCGTTTGTTTTATTTATCGTATTCATTATTGCACTTGTTTTTTCTGTGCTGAATTTTCAGCCTGTCAGTATTAATCTTTATTTCTTCAGTATTTCATTGCCATTGACTGTGGCGTTGATGATTGAATTATTGTTCGGAGTAGCCATTGGATTTTTAGGTGCTTGGGTCAATATGCTCAAGCTAAAATCTCAATTTGCTCAAGCGAACAAAAAATAATTCAAATTCCTCCTATGGGACTGTCGGAGTATGGATAAGTCTACAACGGCGATATCCCACTCGCCTCGCGACGAACCCCATAACCCGACAGCCCCCTAGAATTCTACTTTCCCCCCTATTTTTTTCGCAATCAGGCTTTAAATCAGGCATCAATTAATTTTTAAACTTGATGAACCTTCAGAGTAGTGTATTATCTAATAATGAGAATCATTATTAATTGTAATTGATTTACGTTTCTTTAGTTACACTTGAGGAAATAATATGGGGTTAACTCTGAATCTACTGCACAAAGGCGATAGCGGAAAAATTATCGGGTTTGAAAAATCAGGTAAGGCATACCGAAAGCGTTTACTTGCCATGGGGTTAACGCCTGGGACTGAATTTTCAATTACCCGGTTTGCGCCTATGGGTGACCCGGTGGAAATAAAAATTCGCGGGTTTTCTTTGTCACTCAGAAAAAATGAGGCGGCAGTGTTAATGATAGAAAAAATATGACAGAAAGAAGTTATACCGTTGGCGTTGTTGGCAACCCCAATTGCGGGAAAACAACTTTGTTCAACGCATTGACGGGCGCTCGTCAACATGTGGGAAACTGGCCAGGTGTCACAGTTGAGAAAAAAACCGGAGAATTCAGGTTTTCAGGAAATGAGTTTCAATTAGTCGATTTGCCTGGCACATATTCTTTAGAATCTTCCGATGATTCAGTCTCACTGGATGAAAAAGTGGCGCGAGATTACGTTGCCAGTCATGAAGCACAATTAATTATCAATATTCTGGATGCGGCAAATATTGAAAGGAATTTGTATTTAACCTCACAGTTATTGGAAATGCAGGTGCCGATGATTTTGGTACTGAATATGATGGATTCCGCTGAAAAAAGAGGAATCAAAATTGATATAGCTGGACTGGCACATGAATTAGGTTGTGCGGTTATTCCAGTCACAGCATCTACCAGAAAGGGAATTAAACAGCTAAAGCAAGCTATCCAAACTGCGTGCAAACACCCTCAAATTCCTCGAGTGAAGTTTGAATACCCTGTTGAATTGGAACAAGCCATTGCGCAGCTTTGCCAACAGTTTGGCGAACAATTGACTGATGATCAATATGATTCGCGTTGGTTGATGCTACGTTTGCTTGAGAGTGATACTCTGGCTGAAAGTATTGCTGACGCTGAAGTTATTAGCGCATGTAAACCCTTACAGAGGAGTATAGAAGAACAAGCGGATGAAGAAATTGACATTCTGACGGCGGATGCTCGGTATGGGTTTGTCAATAGATTAACCCAAGATTTTGTCAGCAAAAACAACGAATTTTCTCGCCATACAACTGAAAAAATTGACCGGATTGTACTCAACCGGTTTTTGGGAATTCCGATTTTTTTAATGGTGATGTATGCCATGTTCATGTTCACCATAAATATTGGCAGTGCTTTTATTGATTTTTTTGATCTCAGTGTTGGCGCTTTTCTGGTGGATGGGCTCGCTGTCTGGTTACAATCCATGAAAACACCGGAATGGATTATCATGCTGTTAGCCAATGGTGTCGGTGGTGGGATACAAGTCGTTGCGACTTTTATTCCGATTGTCGGATTCTTATTCATCTTTTTATCTGCTCTGGAAGATTCTGGTTACATGTCACGTGCGGCATTCGTGATGGATCGGTTTATGTGCATGATAGGACTGCCAGGGAAATCCTTTGTACCTATGATTGTCGGGTTTGGTTGTAATGTACCGGCGATTATGGCGACCAGAACACTGGAAAACAGGCGAGACAGAATTTTGACCAATCTGATGAACCCGTTTATGTCATGCGGAGCCAGATTACCGGTTTATGCGTTGTTTGCCGCTGCCTTTTTTCCGGTAGGAGGGCAAAATATTGTGTTTGGGCTTTATTTGTTTGGAATAATGGTTGCTGTGTTAACCGGTCTTATCATGCGTCATACCTTGTTTAAAGGGGATGCATCGCCGTTTGTTATGGAGCTGCCTCCGTATCATTTGCCGACATTACAAAACATTGGATTAAAAACCTGGGAGAGGCTGCAGACTTTTATTTTTAATGCAGGCAAAGTGATTGTGCCCATGGTCTTGGTATTGAATGTACTCAACGCAGTCGGTACTGATGGGAGTTTTGGGCAGGAAAACAGTAAAAAATCGGTATTGAGTGAGATAGGGCGCAGTCTCACCCCGGTGTTTGAACCTATGGGAATTGAAGAAGATAACTGGCCGGCGACAGTGGGCATTTTTACTGGCGTACTGGCTAAAGAAGCCGTTGTAGGTACCTTGAATGCACTCTATAGCCAGATTGATAAAGAGCAGCAACAGGAAGTTGATGAAGATAATTTTGTGTTGATGGAAGCATTATCTGAAGCCTGGCAAACCATACCTGATAATCTTGTTGGCGTCGCAGAAAATTTGCTTGATCCACTAGGATTAAATATAGGTAGCATTGATAATTTGGCGACGGCCGCAGAAGAACAGGAAGTAGATTCTCTGACATTTTCGGCCATGCGCTCAAGATTTGATGGCAAAGTCGGGGCCTTTGCCTATTTGTTATTTGTGTTGTTATACACCCCTTGCGTTGCTGCCACAGCAGCAATCTTCCGAGAGACCGGTACGGCCTGGTCTGTATTTGTCGTTTGTTGGACCACCGGCTTGGCTTATATTACGGCCACATTGTTTTATCAATTAATGACATTTAATCAGCATCCACAAACGAGTATGGCGTGGGTAGTGTCTCTGTTGATATTCATTGGAGTAGTCCTTACAGGGCTAAAAATAACCGGCAATAAACCTGATTTTTCGATGACTCAAAATGATTCTGTCTGATTTAAAAAATTATATGCGTCAAAAGAAACGCGTATCACTGCGCGACTTGGTGATGCATTTTAATGTAGAAGCCGATGCGATTCGTGGAATGCTGTCTAAATGGGTCAAAAAAGGAAAAATTAAACAAGTGCAAGCCGGAACACAATGTGGAACCAGCTGTTGTAAATGTGATGAGGCTATGATCGAATTTTATGAATGGGTGGAATAATTATCGTGCCACACTGTATATGGTCGACATGCAAATCATATGATCAGAAAAGACATGCAGAAAAGGCTAAACGGTAGATAAACAATACAGAATAAAAACTTGTTAAGCCTGGACGTTTTGTCCCACACGCTTCGCAATTGATTTTTCTGTACATCAACAAATATAGCGGTTTTATTTGCTGACCATGAATATATTTTTTTGTATTGAAAGGAAATCATGATTAACGAAATAACGCCAACGCCAATAAAGATAGAGCCCACAATCATATCGCTTTGTACTCTGGTGAGGCCTATGAGCTCATGGAAAAGCTGATATAACAAAAAAGCCAATCCATCAAAAATCAATCCGGCGATATTACTGCACATTTCGAATACCATCTCAGGCATTAATAACAATGTGGCAATGCCTAACGCGATTAAAATGTTTTTGTAGCTTGGCAGCTTAAGTTGAAAATCCTGGCTAGCAGTAATTTTTTTCTCAATCATCAGAGTCATTCCCAAAGGTAATTTATCAATCATTTTGAGTAACTTTAGCTGAGGAGGGTATTCAAGTTTGGTTATCTAATAGCAAAAAATATATCTAAAGCCCTATTTTTGTTAATCAAATAGCAAAATTGAGTTTCTACAGTAAGAAAGCCTATAAACATAAAACTTTTGCCTTAATTAATTAAAGGAACCTCTGATCAAGTCCAAGTATTTTTTGCTTGCTAAAACTGTCGCTATTTTCCACGAAGATCGGCGCAATAGAATGACTATTACTGTTCACTTCGCGAAAAATAGCGACAGTTTTTTCTGCGCTAAATTCTAACCAACTTAATCAGAGGTTCCTAAAGTTGTTAAATCAAATTTAACAGTAAATAATGGCAAAACGTCCATGTCATCAATGAGAGCCGCCATGTAATTTAACAAAAAGCCACTTACGTTATTATTTAGACTCTGTTTGTCATTATTTTTATCACTTGTATCTATTGACGCTTCTGCCATCAGTGCGCAGGATTTCCCGGAATTTTCCACATCAGGCCAAAGCTTACGGGGGCCAGGTCAAGGCGTGACCGAACACCCTGGAAAGCCGACATCGTTGATATCGATACCAAGGGTCAGTTTGGAACGATACTGGGCGCAAAACTAAGCTTGGCTACAACTTCGTCACATGGCAATATTCAGTTTATTTGTCCTACAGGAAGTTTTATTGATTTAGCCCGTGGGGATTGATACGAATGTCCTGCCACCACTACCGGGGTTTGTTATACCTTAAATGAATCCTTACCAGCCACTACCATCCACAATTCTTGTGTGGAGAAGGTGAGTTTGCCGATGTGATTACCGGTAAATGTTATACCTGTCCGACGGATCATATCTGGAACCCCTTAGTCCCGGATGATCAGAACGGCGTGTGTTTCGCACTGGAAGTCGGCGAAAACCTGCCCAATCCAGACCGAGAATTAGGCTTTGTTGCCGATTACGATATGAAAATCAGATGGGGTATGTCGGGGGGGGCTCAGTCTTAACAGTGGCTTGGTGGATGCAGATTACAAACCGCAGATTACGGTTGAGGTCAAAAAAGACTCGTCACATAGTGGACCAGAGGATATGTTTATCCTGAGTTCAAGCCAGAATACGGCCACCTCGACACTCAGTCTGAATACACATGACCCCAGTGTGGAAGTGTAACCTGGTTAGGCGTAGTGCTGTACCGCAGAAAGTGAATTAATGCCTTGAAGTGACTTCCCCTCAGTGCATAGAATCGGTAGAACATTTGTTTTACAGGTTCTATTCACAGGGGAATGATCATGACATTGTTATATGGTACACATCTTCAAGTGCAATTTGTCCGGGTGGTGGATGGGGATACCATTCGGGTTAAATTGCCTGGTCAGGATGATGAGGAAGCATTACGTATTCTGGCGCTGGATACTGAAGAAACACATGCGGGATCTAAACCGGTCACGCCCTGGGGTAGGAAAGCCAGTGAACGGGCCAAGGCATTTTTTCAGAATGCTGATGAGGTCACGATTGAATTTCCCGGCAATGAAGACCTGGAAACCTGTCTGCAAAAATATCGCGGCAACTTTGGCCGCCTGCTGGTATTTGTGTATCGTGACGGAGTGGATTTTCAGCAAACCATGATAGAAGAAGGCTATAGTCCTTATTTTGTAAAGTATGGTAATGCGGCGTTTACTTCACATCACTTGCGTTATACGCAGGCAGAAATCACGGCACAGAGAGCGAAAGCAGGGGTATGGGATCAGGTTTCAGTCAATGGCAGCGAGTTACGTAATTATGCCGCGCTGGGTACCTGGTGGAAGTTGCGTGCCTCTGTCATTGATGATTTCCGCAGTCGTCGTCGCACACATCCGCATATTTTAAATACCCGGCTGGATTATGCTCAATTACAAAACCTGGCAAGGGTACAAGTACAGACCACTGTTTTTACAGAAGTGAGAAGTGTGTTCAGAGTGGGTGGCATACATGCACTGGTGACCATTGGTTCCAATGAGCAACCATTTAATTTGTTTATTCCCGATATGGACTCAGAGCAGGGACAGGACATTATTAACCTGCTGAATACACGTTATATTTCATCCGCTGAAGACCACCCCAGGCAAAGTTATGTTTATGTCAGTGGGTCAATGAGTTTGTACGATGACAAGCCGCAAATGGTGATTCATTCTGCCAGCCAGTTTGCTGATAACCTGCTGCCTACCTCACAAGCTTCAGGTATTAAAATTGCCGCATTGCTGCCAAACCCGGAGGGACGGGATGCGGGGCACGAAACAGCGACATTAATCAATCAGTCGAATCAGACGATTGATCTGACGGGTTGGCTCCTGAAAGACCTGGCCGGAAATCAGCAAAGCTTATCTGGAGAATTATCGGCCGGTCAGCAGCAAGAGCTTATTTTGCAGGGCAACTTGCGTCTGAATAATACAGGCGATGAAGTCAGTCTGGTTGATCAACAAGGGCAAATCAGGCATCAGGTCAGTTATACGGCGCAGGATGTTGTCAGCGGACGAGTCATTAGCTTCATTGAATGAGGCAGGTCAGGTTTACTCTGCATTATTAAATTTCTTCATTTTAAACTTGGCCTTACGCGCTGACTTTTTGGCGGCTTTTTGTTCGCGGATGATGTCCAGCTGTTTTAATTCCTGCTGCATATCGTCAGGCATTTCCAGGGTCAGGCGGCCTAGATTGCCGCTGCGTAACTCGTTCAACAGAATCTTGGCGGTTTTATCCATATCAATATTACTTCCGGCACGCAAACAGCCACGGCGTTTGCCTATTTCATCCATTAATTCGGCTTCAGTTTGCGGCAGTGATTCAATCTGGAAGCGATCGCTCAGAGATTTGGGATACTGCTGGAGTAAAAACTCAGCCGCAAAAAATGCCACGTCATCGTGGCTGATAGCCGTATCCTTGATGGCACCGGTGGTTGCCAGACGATAACCGCTGTTTTTATTGTCAAGATTGGCCCATAGCACGCCGGGGGTGTCATTCAAGATAATATTGCCGTCCAGTTCAATGCGTTGCTGGCGTTTGGTGACCGCCGGTTCGTTGCCGGTTTTAGCAATGATGCGTCCCGCCAGCAGATTGATGATGGTTGACTTGCCCACATTGGGAATCCCCATAATCATGGTGCGGATCATACGATTGGCTGCTGCCTTCTCCGGTAGCATTTTTTGGCAAAGAGAGACCACGTGTTTGACTTTTTCTGGTTCCAGTGTCGAAACGGCCAGGGTTTTTACCCCTTGCTCCTGTTCCAGAAATTGTCGCCAGATCTCAGTTTTTTCCGGGTCGGCCAGATCGTTTTTATTTAAAAGTCGAATGCAAGGCTTGTCACCTCGTAAAGTTGACAACATAGGGTTTTGACTGCTGAAAGGGATGCGCGCGTCCAGAACCTCAATAATCAGGTCAATCTGCGGCAGGGTTTCCTTAATCTCCTTGCTGGCCTTGTGCATGTGGCCGGGGTACCATTGAATCTGCATAAACGCTCAAATGTTTGATGATATTGAATTGTAATCCATTTAACGTTTGGATAGGCGTTGAAAGTTGTTAGAATCGGGCCGCTATGGAAACCACACTACATTCCTCACAAGGGGATTTTCAAATACATCGTCTGCCCTTCAGGAAAGGCAATGTACTGCGCGCCTGGGATGCGGCAGATGAATATTTGCTGCAGGAAGTGGCGGCAATACAATGGCCGGATGAACACGCATTATTGATTTTGAATGATAGTTTTGGTGCGTTGGCGGTAGCCTTGCATCCGTTTCATCCTGTTGCGCAATCTGATTCGTGGTTGTCTCAGCAAGCGACCCTGCAAAATCTGCAACTGAATAAACTTGACGAGAGTAAAGTTACACTCATAAACAGCCTGCAAACGCCGGAGTTTTCTCCACATATCGTGTTGATAAAAATCCCAAAAACACTGGCTTTACTTGAATATCAATTAATCCAGCTACAGCCGCTAATAAATGAACAGACGGTCATTATTGCCGGCGGCATGATCAAAAATCTTCCCACTGGAGTATGGAAACTGTTTGAAAAATACTGTGGAGAGGTTACTACGTCGCTGGCGCGTAAGAAGGCGCGTCTGTTGTTCGTTAAAGTTAACCAGGGGCTTAAAACACAGGTGAATCCTTATCCAGTCAATTATCAGCTGGAACAGACTGACTTTGCCATCAGCAACCACGCTAACGTGTTTTCCCGGGAAAGTCTGGATATCGGCACCCGCTTTTTCCTGCAGCATCTGCCGCAGCAGGCCTACAAAAAGGTTATTGATCTGGGCTGCGGTAACGGGGTTGTCGGGTTGATGTACGCCAGCAAACACCCACAGGCAAATATCATTTTCATAGACGAATCATTCATGGCGATTGCCTCTGCGCAACAAAATTTTGAGCAGGCATTTAACGGTCAGTGCCAGGCCGAATATGTCACCACCGATTGCCTGCAAGGCATCGCACCAGATTCTGTTGATTGCGTGCTATGCAATCCGCCATTTCACCAACAGCACAGCATCGGCGATACCATTGCATTGAAAATGTTCAGGCAGGCAAAAAACGTATTACGCAAGGGAGGGGAGCTGCGCGTGATTGGCAATCGTCATTTGAATTATCATCAGTCAATGAAGAAGACTTTTCAACGCTGTGATTTGATTGCTTCAAACAAGAAGTTTGTAGTGTTGTCTGCGATTACGTCCTGACAACTATGAATTTATTTTTTTGCGACTACAGAATAAATGTGCCATTGATGAGGCGAACCTTGCGTAGTTTCTCCCTTTACATTGTGTTCAGTGAATTTTAAAACGTCGAACGCTTTTAGCTTTGACCATAGCGCTTCTTCCTAAACATGGATCATGGTTGAATTTAATCGAATCAGCCTTCTCGAAAATGGCACGATCCTTTTTACGGCATATCAGAGTATCCAGCAAAGACGAACTTAAGCAACGCATTCTCAAAGGCATAGATGAAATTAATGATAATCCCGTGGTTTTCCGATGGAAGAAATTTGAGCTTGATGTTGCATAGTTGTAAAATATATTAATGAATCTTTATACTAGGGTTGACTTACTGAGCAGACTCTAACTAAGGCATCATTTTCGTAAAATGCCAGACCCGTTTATCGATATGTCTTATTGCATGATACCTTACCCTGAATAATTGGCTGTTTTGAATTAGATTTAGCGGCTTACTGGTGATTTTTCTAGGTTAAATGGCTAGGATAAAAAAACAGGGCTTTATTTAAGATTAATTACTCAAGCAATCAATTACTGAAACTTTCATTGCTTTTTTTGCAGGCCAGTAAGAAGCAAGAAAAGCAATAATCAAAATCAGGCAAAACCAGTAAAAAGGTGAGTAGCAATCGAATATAAAGTCTAAGCGTATACCAAACATTGTTACCCCCAGCTCATTTGCAATGGGTTTAGCCGTAATATAAGCGATAGGGACGCTTATTAACCAGGCAAAAAAACCATGTAACATACCTTCGGTTAGAAACATGCGAAAGATAGTTGACGGTTTTGCCCCTATGGCCGATAGCACACCGATTTCACGTGTCCGTTGTAATACATTAATTACAAGAATACCTGAAAGGCTTATGCCGCCAATACTGGCAATCATGATAGTCAGTCCAGAAAGGGTCGAGATGACCGGTTTAAACTGATTAGTAGCAAATTGACCGTGCTGTATTTTTGCACGGGTATTATAGGGGTTCAGTGCTATTGAATGATTCTGAAAAATTTGTTTTAACTGGGTGACATATTCAGTCTCATTTTTAAGACTATTAATGTTTGCATCAAGCATTAATAATGAAGCAATACCATCATCTTTAGTTATAGAGGTTAAAGTTTTAAACGGTACATAAACCGGCTCAATGTTGTAACTTGAAGTGACCAGCCAACGATAAATCCCTATAATTTCCCAATCCGTATCAACTGAACTGAATTGTACATTAATTTTATCCCCAACTTTTAGCTTATTCATTTTTGCGCTATCAGCGCTGATGACAAGCACCTTTTCACCCTTATCCTCAGCTTCAAACCAGCGACCTTGTTCAATTAAAGGTTGGTACATCTTTGACGAGGCGGGTATAGCCATTAACTCAGCGCCCAAAGTGCCTTTATGTACTAAAACCTGATTATTGACAGACATTTGCATCGCTAATCGTCGCCACACTTCAACTTTTTTTGTCGCTGAGACAGACTGTGCCAACGTAATTGCTTGTTGTTTCTCTTGATCCGTTTGAAAACCCAGCTGAACGGCATATTGACTACGCGCCATTTCATTGTCCAGAGTCAATTTAAGCGAGGCAGTCAAGCTCATCAATACCATAAACAATACGCCTGCAATAACCAGAACGCTTTGAGTTAATAAAGCCGTCGTTTTACGACGAAATAAGTTACCAAGCGTAGCCGCAAATAATGTCGGTAAGAATTGGACAATCAATCGTTCCAGCCATAGGTCAAAACGACTCAGACCAAAATCAGAGACTAATCCGTAGCTTGCTATTGCTTTTCTAACTGTCATGCTGGAACCACGCATAATCGGAACAATTGCTGCCAAAATGGGCATCACAATTCCTGCTAATAACATATAGTTAATAGCGCCTAGAGAATAATCAAAATGGGTATAATTGATATTAAAAAGGCCTAACAAATGGGAAGCACTAAAATAAGCGGTAACTAAACTGAGAGGAACAGCTATTGCAATTGCTATAAGTGCCATGATAATAACTTCAGAAAAATACAGGGTGGCGATAGCCGATGTATTTGCTCCTATGGCTTTCATCACACCGATTTGATGGGTTTGCTGTGTGATATGTGCTGATAAGATATTTATAATTAACACACCAGCCAAAACTAAAGAAGCTAATGCCATGATTTTTAGTACCCCTGTTACCCCCGTTAAGAAAGGACGCCCCCAGTGTTTTTCGGGGTCTTGTAATAAGGTGACATTAATAGCAATACTGTTTTTTAAAAGAATTTGAGTCACCTTAGCAGCCACGGCTCTGGTTTTTTCAACATCGATTGGCTGCGTGGTTTTTATTAATAATTGACGAAATGAGTCTACATCTGTGCCAAACGGCTTGGTATGAGTCGAGTCAATAAAAAAGTGCACTTGTCCACCAAACTTGGGAGGCTTTACAAAAGGATGACGCACGATGCCACTGACCTGCATCGACTTCATCCCAGCCTTTGTTTCTAATTCGATAATATCGCCTGGCTTTAATCCTGTCATGTTTGCCGACATGTTTTCAATAGCCACTTGATTATCTAATGGCCAATGCCCTGAAATTAAAGAAGTCTTATCAAATTGTTGTTTACCAGGAGATGGGCGGGCAATGATTATGCCTGTTAACCAGTCAGCTTCAGCCGCTTGTCTGTAACGCACAGCTAACTGAGTCATGCTATCGACACCTGCAATATCAGGCATTTGTTTAATCTGCTGTAGCCAGGACTTATTGATAGCTTTTCTTAATATCAGATTAATATCTGATGGACTGGACTGTTGATGAGATTGATCCATTTTGGTTAATAACAGGTCCACCATTCCAAAAAGGGTACCGACACTAAATAAGCCGATGGCAATACTGCTAATAGCTAGGAAGGTTCGTGTTTTGTAAAGCCATAGATCAGCCCAGGCTTTAAACCATAATGTATTCAACGTTGTTACACCTGGGGGTCTGATAAAGAGGAGTGATCAGCGTAAATTCGACCTGCACGGATTTCCAGTTTACGTGTTGCGGCATCGGCTAATGCTTCATTATGGGTAACCATTATCAAGGTTTTTCCTTGATCGGTTAGATGAGAAAATAGTTGGAATACAGAGTCAGCTGTAGCACTATCCAGATTCCCCGTGGGTTCATCAGCAATAATTAAATCGGGATCATTTGCCAGTGCACGTGCTATGGCGGTTCGCTGTTGCTGTCCACCTGAGACCTGGCTGGGGAGACGTGTCGCTTCATCGGCAAGACCGACTAATTCAAGTAAATACATACCTCGTTCACGTCGCTGGGGTTTTGCCAATACATCACTAAAATCCATGGGTAAGATAATATTCTGCAATAAATTTAATGTCGGTAGTAATTGAAAAAACTGGAAGACAATGCCGACATTTGCTCCTCGCCATGCGGTTAATTTTGCTCCGGAAAGATGCTGTAAATGACGACCATTGACGATCACTTCACCTTGGTTAGGGTGATCAATACCTGTTAATAAATTCAACAAGGTCGATTTACCATTACCTGAAGGTCCGACTATGGCAACAAATTCTCCTTTATAAATATCCAGATTAATATCATGTAAAACGGGTTGTATAATTCCTGCCTGTTGATAGCCTTTGTAAACCTGTTTGAGCTGGATGATCTTTTGCATTAATTTTGCTAATTGAATTAAGGTGAAAGAAATTGTGCACTGACTGTCATTTTGTAAGCCATTAACATTTCATGCTTTTCGATATTTTATCATTAAATAATTAATCACTTTGTTCTCAAAAAAGTAGGAAATACCTATTTAGAGTATGCTCAGAAACAATAACCTATTGATAATGCTGCAATATACAGTCTATTTTCAGTATAATAGTGCACGAAAAACAAGCTAAACTTACCAAAACCCGTGCATCTATGATCCGTTCCTGCAGCTCCAAACAACTCACCCTTGCAGAATTTGACTGGCCCTTCCAAACTGATCTGGATGAAAACAACCGCTGGGTAACCATGAGTCAATGCATTCCCTGGGATGACCTGGCAGAATGTTATTACCAAGGACTTTCGGCCGACTCAGGATGTCCGGCAAAAGATGCTCGCATGGTCATTGGTGCGGTCATTATCAAACACAAGCTCTGTCTTTCTGATGTAGAAACGGTTCTAAAGATTCAGGAAAATCCGGATATGCAATACGTCGTCGGTCTGGCGGGTTTTCAAATGGAAGAACCGTTTGCCTCATCATTATTTGTTGAAATTCGAAAACGCATGGGGCCATCTGTATTTGAAGGGTTCCACCAAGCGATTATTGGAGCGCATGAGGGAGAAAAAGAAAAAAGAGAGTCCAAACCAGAGCATCAAGAAAAGCTTCAAGCCGAGCCCCAAGATGAGCCCGGGGATGGTTCATCAACGGTTTCAGAAGATGACGATGTTATTCAGCAAGAAGCCCCCAGCCATCAAGGCAAACTCATTTTAGATGCCACCGTGGGTGAACAAGCCATCCGATATCCGACAGACCTCAGTTTACTCAATGAGGCACGCGAGTTCAGTGAGCAAATCATCGATATTCTTTATCCCTACACACCGTTAGCAAAGAAACCGCGCACCTATCGTGAAAAAGCACGCAAGGCCTTTCTAGCCATAGTCAAACAAAGACGTCCTGGCGGAAAAATGCGGCGTCGCGGCCTCAAACAGCAGTTACAGTATCTTCGTCGTAATCTAGGGCTCATTGAACAGTTGCTCACCTTCTGGCCGGAAGGGACAGAACTACCCTTGTCTCGTAGGTTACTGTATCGCTATTGGGTCATACAGCATTTGTACGATCAACAATGGGACATGTATCAAACCAAAACTCGGCGCTGTGATGACCGTATTGTCAGTATCAGTCAACCTTATGTGCGTCCGATTCTCCGTGGCAAACAAAACAAACCGGTTGAATTTGGTGCAAAACTCAGCGTCAGTCTGGATGACAATGGATTTGCCCAAGTAGATCATCTGCGCTGGGATGCCTTTCATGAAGGGCTAGATTTAAAGTCACAGGTTGCGCCTATCATGAGAGAACAGGGCACTATCCAGAAAAGGTGTTGGCTGATCCCCTGTATGGAACTTGAGAAAACAGGCGTTATCTCAAAGAGAAGGGCATCCACTTTGCTGGCAAGCCGCTAGGCCGTCCAAAAACAGTCACAGAAGAAAACCGGGAAGAAATGAAACGGCTGAAAGCACAGCGAAGAACTGACTACCTGCAGCGAATACCCATTGAAGGCAAGTTTGGTCAGGGCAAGCGTGGCTATCGACTCAATGACATTAGAGCTAAGCGTGCTGATACCTCTTTAGCATGGATCAACAGCATTTTCTTGGTGATGAACCTATTGATCCTGGTAAGGGTCTTTTTTGTATCGTGTATAAAGAGCTTTTTCAGGGGCATAGTGCTGTTGAAGCAAGTCGCGAAATTACTGTTCCGTAATTCACGACCAAATCTTCAGTCATCAACCGTGTTTTTTGAAAAACGGGGGCTGACTTACTGAGTAGACTCTACTTATATTTCACTACTTGAAAGTAGAAAATATCATGTAATACTTTGTAGATTAAATTGATAGACAGTGATTAATCAAATTGAAAAAAGAGGCAAAGGATGACAGCTACACAGACATTTTGGTTGATAATAGGTTTAACTTGGACTGTTTCAGAATTATTCATTGCGATATCAACACGCAAGCAGCAAGAATCAGAAGTCCAAATTGAGTTATATTCTGAGATGTTTATCTGGCTGGTTATTTGTTTATCAATACTGTTTGCCTTAAGCATAAAAAATCTCCATTGGTTCACTATTGATTTATCTGCTTACGCTAAATTCAACATTGGGTTTTGCTTATTGGCTTTAGGTCTGGGATTAAGAATTTATGCTGTTTTGTGCTTGGGGGTTTTTTTTACTACACAACTAAGTATTCAAACGACTCAAAGACTGGTCGATAAAGGCCCCTATCATTACATAAGACACCCATCCTATACCGGCTTAATATTTAGTTTTATGGGGGCAGGCATCGCGATGGGGGATTTTTTATCCTTAGTTATTTTGTTAATCCCTTTGATTTATATTTTGATAAAACGAATAAATATTGAGGAAATTTTATTAAAAAAACATTTTGGTAAAGATTATGTGCAGTATTGTCAGCGGACTAAAAAACTGATTCCAGGACTTTATTAATTTTCTATGATGAACTTAATAACTGTAATTGATTCAAGCTCCAAATAACGGTAATAATTTACACAAATATGGAAAAAAAACACATCATAATCGTGGGTGCTGGCCCGGGTGGCTTATGTGCGGCAATGTTGCTCAGTAGTCGAGGATTTGAAGTTTCACTCTACGATAAAAATGGAGAGGTTGGCGGTAGAAACCGTGCTTTAAAAGCCCAAGGTTTTACTTTTGATGTGGGCCCCACTTTTTTATTATTAAAAGGTGTATTGGATGAAATGTTTGAATTGTGTGGTAAAAATACCGCTGACTATATGGATTTCATTGCCTTAGAATCGATGTATCAATTAGTGTTTGATGACAAAACGGTCACGATAAACTCTAACCCTGAAAAAATGAGGGAGGAATTAACCAAGGCTTTTCCTGACAATATCGACGGATATGATCAATTTTTAGAAAAAGAAAGTAAGCGATTTAGAAAGCTTTATCCTTGCATTACTCGCGATTATTCCGGTATTAAATCTTTTTTTTCCTGGGATTTAATTAAAGCGATCCCTTATCTGGCAATCAATCACAGCGTATTTTCTAATCTTGGCAGATATTTTAAAGAACATAAAATGCGACTAATTTTTTCTTTTCAGTCTAAATATTTGGGTATGTCACCTTGGGAATGTCCCGCGTTATTTACTATGTTGTCCTATTTGGAACATCGTTACGGTATTTATCATGTAAAAGGGGGGCTTAATCAAATTTCGGCATCCATGGCTAAAGTCATAGAACAGCAGGGTGGCTCTATTTATAGCAATACCACCGTCAAATCGTTAGTCATTGATAATAAAAAAGTGACAGGAATTAAGCTGGAGGATGGTTCACTGATCAATGCCGATGAAGTCATTGTTAATGCAGATTTTGGCTATGCCATGACTGAGCTGGTTGAGCCCGGTATATTAAAAAAATACAGCGCTGAAAACATCAATAAAAAAGAGTTTTCCTGTTCGACCTTTATGCTTTATTTAGGATTGGATAAAGTTTACGATTTGCATCATCACAGCATTGTTTTTGCTAAAGCTTATAAAGAAAACATCAATAATATTTTTAATAATAAAGTCTTGTCTGATGAATTTTCATTTTATGTGCAAAATGCTTGTGTCAGTGATGATACCCTCGCCGCTGCAGGGAAATCAACGTTATACATATTAGTTCCAGCACCTAATAATAAAAGTAAACTAGACTGGCACAATGAGCATGCTAGTTTACGTGAAGCCGTATTAGATGCTTTATCAGATAGACTCGGATTAAATGATGTTCGAGAACACATAGAATATGAAAAATGTATTACCCCCGAAAATTGGCAAACCGATGAAAATGTATTTTTGGGAGCTACCTTTAACTTATCCCATAAATTCAGCCAAATGCTGTATTGGCGCCCGCATAATAAATTTAACGAACTGGAACAATGTTACTTAGTCGGCGGCGGAACTCATCCGGGCAGTGGACTGCCAACCATTTATCAATCAGCTCATATTTCTGCTGAAATGATTTGTCGTAAATATGGTGATCATGGATTAACTTTAAAAAACAGTCAATGGATGGATAAATAACGCCATGAATACTATCGATGTATTCAGTCCCATTGACGGAAAATTGCTAAAATCTTACCTTGTCAGTAGTTCAGATGAGATCACTGAGTCAATCCATTTAGCGCGTGATGCGGCTCAATTATGGGCTGATAAAACAGTCAAACAACGGCTTGCCTGTATATCGATTTTAAAGCAAAAGTTAGTCACAGACTGTGACTCTATAACCGATCAGATTGTTGCTGTTACGGGTAAAGTTAAAACCGAAGTGGTCATTGGTGAAATTTATCCGTTGCTGGAAATGCTAAGTTTTTATGAGAACAATGCAACTAAAATTTTAGCGAAGCAGTCAGTTAGCACATCGCCAATGGCTTTTCCAAATGCCAAAGCACATTATCAATATCAACCTTTTGGCGTTGTGGCTGTTATTTCACCCTGGAATTTTCCTTTTCAGCTCACGCTTTATCCTTTACTTTCTGCCTTAATTGCCGGCAATGCAATTATTTTTAAAGTCTCTGAATTAAGTTTGCCTATCGGTGAATTAATTATGCAATTAATTGCAGAACTTGATTTACCTGATGGACTGGTGCATTGGGTAGTTGGAGGTCCGGAAACGGGGACTTATTTAATAGATCAAAGGCCGGACTTGATTTTTTTTACGGGAGGGCATGCAACAGGTTGTCGTGTGATGGCTTCGGCTGCTCAACACCCCGTTCCTGTGATTCTTGAATTGGGCGGTAAAGATACTATGCTGGTGTTCGCTGATGCCCATAAACAAAGGGCAGTCAATGCAGTTATGTATGGTGCTTTTTCAAATAGCGGCCAAGTTTGTGTTTCAGTTGAACAACTTTACGTTGAACAAACTATTTTTAATAGCTTTGTCGATCAGCTTTGCCAAGCAGCCAATAAGCTTAAAGTCGGGCATGGTGATAAGGGCGATTTGGGAGTGATCAGTTCAAAAGCCCAGTTAGCTTTAATACAATCGCATTATCAGGATGCTATTGCTAAAGGCGCAAAGGCTTCAGGACCACTCAGTATTAATGGATCGTATGTGACGCCGGTTATTTTATGGAATATAACTGATGATATGCGGATACTGCAGGAAGAAACATTTGGACCGTTATTGGTTGTAATACCATTTGATGACGAAACAGATGTCATTGAGCGCATTAATAAGAGTGAATTCGGTTTGAGTGCCAGCATCTGGAGTCAAAACACCAGCAGAGCAGAGCATGTTGCCAATCAACTTGAGGTGGGGAATTGGGCTATTAACGATGTAATTAAAAATACAGGCCATCCCAGATTACCGTTTGGCGGGGTAAAAAACAGCGGCTTTGGGCGCTATCATGGTGCTGAAGGTCTGCGCAGTTTTTGCTACACCGTTTCGGGTTTGATAAGCCAGAGTCGATATGTTCAAGAACCTAACTGGTTCCCCTATTCAAATAACAGTTATCAAGCGATGCGAGCCTACCTTGATACTCTTTTTTCCAGTGACAATCTATGGTATCGATTAAAACGAAACTGGCCTGCATTAAGATATTATCAGAAGTATTCAGCCCTTCATCTAACCCAGCATTGGCAAAACTTTATAATTATCATCCTCAGAAAACTGAATTAATATGAGCAATAGCGAAAAAAGACAGCAAAAAATTGTCGTCATCGGGGCAGGGTTAGGTGGTTTATCAGCAGCCATATCGTTGGCAACGGAAGGTTTTGAGGTCAGTTTATTAGATAAAAATGACAAAATAGGTGGCAAACTGAATGTGATGGAAAAACAAGGCTTTATTTTTGATTTGGGGCCTTCCATCTTAACTATGCCACATATTTTTAGAAACCTTTTCGAGCAGGCGGGCAGAAAACTTGAGGATTATGTTGAATTTCAAACGGTAGAACCCCACTGGCGTAATTTTTTTGAAGATGGAACGGTGTTTGATTTAAGTTCTGATCCTGATTGCATGCAAAATGAACTGCGAAAACTGGATGAAAGATCGGTTGCAGAATTTGAACAGTTTTTGGCTTATGCAAAAAAATTAGGTCAGACCAGTGAACAAGGTTATTTTGCAGAAGGCCTGGATACCTTTACTGAATTGCTGAAACATTATGGCGTTATTAATAGTTTAATGGAATTCGATGTACTTCGTTGCATGGACCAAGGTGTTAGACGTTTTATCAGCAACCCTAAATTAGTCGAAGTTTTAAACTATTTTATTAAGTATGTGGGCTCCTCACCTTATGATGCACCAGCCTTATTAAATTTATTACCTTATATTCAATTCGAATACGGCCTTTGGTATGTTAAAGGCGGCATGTATAACCTGGCTATTGGCATGGGTAAATTGGCTGAAGAATTAGGGGTAAAAATTCAGCTAAATAGCGAAGTGATTCGCATTGATTATAAATATGATCAAGCATCGGCTGTACAACTGGAAAATGGGCAAATTCTAAGCGCTGATATTATTGTCTCAAATATGGAAGTAATGCCAACGGGTCGTAAATTATTAGAACAGTCCGAAAAGCAATTACAAGGACTGAAACGTTTTGCGCCAAGTTGTTCGGGTTTGGTTATGCATTTAGGTGTTGACCGGGTTTATCATCAACTCGCTCATCATAATTTTTTCTATTCTGATCATCCCAAACAACATTTTAATGCCATTTTTCATGATAATCAGTTATCTGAAGACCCTACGCTTTACTTGGTCGCACCGGTAAAAAGTGATCCTGGACAAGCACCGGAAGGTTGCGAAATTATAAAAGTTCTGCCTCATATTCCACATATCGATCCTAATAAACCGTTAAAGCATGAAGATTATATGGCTTTTCGAGAGCGGGTATTGATCAAATTGGAGAGAATGGGGTTGACGGACTTAACAAAACATATAGTCTGTGAAGAAACTTGGACGCCTTTGGATATTCAGGCAAACTATTATTCAACTCAAGGTTCTATTTATGGTGTAGTATCAGATCGTTTTAAGAACCTGGGCTTTAAAGCACCGCAACGTGATCGCATTATTCGCAATCTTTATTATGTAGGCGGCAGTGTTAATCCAGGGGGCGGCATGCCCATGGTAACGCTTTCTGGTCAATTAGTTAGAAATAAAATTTTAGCTGATTTAAACTAATCACAAAAAATTACTTAACACGGCTATTAACAAACCACAGGTTTGAGAAAAATTGGTTCATGAGCTATGCAAATCCTTAATAACCTATTAGGGATTTTTGAATAGATCCAATAGCACCGAACGATTTAATAAGGAGATATAGTGATTTCTGGTGTTTGATGTTATTTGAACGGCAGCGTAACCTGTTAGTTTTTTCTTGGCGGAAAAATTAACTAACAAATGATACGCTATGAACAATAGTAACGTAATCGATTTGCAACAACCCGATGAAATTGTCGATCCACTCACAGACCTCCTGAGAACTGGTGCAAAAGATCTGATTAGCAAAGCGGTAGAACTGGAATTACAAGAGTTATTGAGCCAATACAGTGATTTGATAGTCAATGGCA
>SPJK01009661.1_pt1 | contig 42890 bp, 42 predicted proteins | sample 3741771 | NCBI WGS metagenome assembly SPJK01 (sample SAMN10925997, study PRJNA522277) | cold seep metagenome | isolation source: Elba SIP-enriched marine methane seep metagenome, extraction at timepoint T2 | place: Italy: coast of Elba, Mediterranean Sea
CGGAAGGTCAGGGTTGTGGTTTTAGTAAAACCGCCTTCTCCGGTAATGGTATAGCTATAAACCTCTTCACGGAATTCATCAAACGGTATTTCCTGAACCAACTCCAGGTCGTTAAACAAATCATACGTGAATTCGCCCGCTGAATTAATTTGCAGGGTACCATAAGTTCCCACTGGCGGATCATTCAACTGAGTATTTAATGCGCCCTGATCATTGCTATTCACATTTCCTGAAACAGTAATCACATTATTTTTAACCAGTGTAAACTCATCCGGTAATGCGACGATACTATCAATAATTCCCTGGACTTCACCTGGGTCTGCATTTGGATCACAAATGATATAAATGGTTAAGGTAGCCGAATCAAAACCAGGGTTAATAATTCCATTTTCACCTTGAATCGAATAATCAAATTGTTCTGTGACAAAACCCGGTTCTGCCGGAGCACAATCAGTATCCAACGCAGAACCGGCGCTATCGTCCGATAAGGAATATAGATAATTTCCGTCATTCGCGAACTGGATAGTTCCGTACGTTCCTATTGGCGACAAACTGGTAAAAATAAAGTTTTGCGCACCAAAATCATTGTCTCCGACATTACCCGATGCGATAGTACTGGTTGTCCTGACTGCGGTATTGGCGTCATCAAGTGCCACAATGGACAATTCTGGCTGAGCAACATTGGCGGCATCTTTACCTAAAATGATAATGGAGAGCTTAGCCGTATCGGTAAAGCCTTTTTCCCCGATAATTTTGTAAGTAAACTCATCCACAGCAAAGCCATCGTCAGGTATTGCTGCAACCGCTGGAGAATCATTATCTAATACATAGGTATAACTTGCATCGGATGCAAAGGTTAAGGAACCAAAATCTGTGTTCGCATCGCTGATCAACAAGGTTGTCAACGCACCGGAGTCATTATTGCCGACATTTCCGGAAGTCACAAACAATATGTCTTTAATGACCGTATCCTGGTCATCCAGCGCAAAGGTATTATCACGAATGACTTCTTCTTCGGGGGTCAGAACCGTTTCATTACATAACACATAAATCCTGATCTTAGCCCCATCGAAGCCAGGAAAGACTGAATCATCCCCCGGATTGACCAACCCGAAGTCTCCTTCAATACTGTAGGTAAATTCTTCAAAGACAAAATCAACAGGTTCAATAACCGGGTCCGGCCCGTCACCGCACTGATTATCCAGTAAAGTGCTGTCCGAATTAAGCGAATAGGTGTAGTCACCGGTATCATCAAGATTAAACGTACCGTATTTACCTACCGGCGCCGGGGGCACAGGACTGGTCAGAATAAAATTTGCGGCGTTAAAATCATTGATACCCACATTACCCGCTGTCGATTGCCGGGTTTCCCGCACCACACTATCGATATCATCTAAAGCGACAATAGACAATTGTTGATCAGTGATCGCATCCCGGCCTAAAATCAATACCAACAATTTAGCGGTATCGGTAAATCCTTCCAATCCGGTAATGGTATAGGTGAAGGTATCAATAGCAAACGAGTCGTCGGGTATTGACTGAACCGCAACGGAATCGTTATCCAATACATAAGTATAAGAACCATCAGAACTAAAGGTAATCGAACCAAATTTACTGTTCGGCTCGGTATTCAATACCGTGGTCAAAAAGCCTGAATCATTGCTGTTAACATTACCACTAGCTGACAACAGCGAGTCTTTGATCACCGAAGCCTGATCGGTTCGAGCAACCACATTATCTTTAATAATTTGCAATTCAGGCGTTAAGTCAGTCCTATTGCCAAGAATATAGATGGTTAATTTGGTACTGGAGCGGTAGCCATTAAAGCCTTCGATAGAGTACATGAAGGTATCAACCAGAAACTCACCTTCTTCCAACTGCTGAATAGCGTCATTATCGTTGAACAGAGTATAGGTGTAATTGCCGCTATTATCGAATTGTAAATGACCGAAACTACTAGTTGGATTACTGGTCAAAAACGCTGTTAGTGATACCCCTTGACTGCCTATTGGGTTGATAGCGCCGGAATCATTGGCTAAAACGTTGCCGGAAACAGTTAACAAATTATTTTTTATCACCGAATTCTCATCCGGCAAGGCAAAAATACTGTCTTTGATTTCTTGCTCTTCCGGAGTCAGTTCATTCAAACTGCCTTGAATGGTCATGGTGATGGTCGAAGTCGAGGTAAACCCTAATTCCCCTATGATCATATAGGTAAAACGATCCACGATGTTTTCACCGACACCAAGAGATTGCACCTCGGGTAAATCATTAAACACCGTATAGCTGAACACCCCCGTGTTATCGATAGATAAATTACCGAATTGGCTGGTCGGGGAACTGATCAATACAGTTGAAATGGCCCCGGTATCATTTAACGAGGAATTACCTGTGTAGGTCAATTCGCCATTTTTGGTCACAGACCCTGAATCCGGGTTGGCTACAATGCTATCTTTAATTAACTGAATTTCAGGAGGCAGGATGGCTGAATTCCCATGAATCTGAATGGTTAATGTGGCATTAAACGGATGTTGATACCAGGGTTCCAACAAGGTATAACTATACACATCATTGACCACCTCGCCATCTTTTAAATTTCGAATAACAGGGTTACTACTATCCAGGGTATATGCATAGGCTCCGGTCGAATCAAAAACCAAGTTTCCGTATTTCCCTTTAGTTGATTCATTTAACAATGCCGATCCTAATCCTGCTCCACTGACTGCCTGAGTACATGGCCTGACATTACAAACCCAATCGTTCTCCAATACATTACCGGTCACAATCGGGGAAATTAATTTAATCGAAGGCACCAAGTCATTAACTGCCGCGGTTAATTCCAAAATCTCCTGACGTTCATCGCCTTCAACCAACTTTTCCTCATTCAGAGCTTCAAATTCTAGTCGTTGAAGACAAAAGGGGTTGGTTAGCGTATCGGGTGTATCACAAATCGCAAAAACCGATTGAGCAAAGGTAGATAATACCAAGAGTAATGTAAAGCGAAATTTCCTGTTCATAGCTTTTCGTTAGGCGCGTTAACGGGGTTAATTCTTAATATAGTAAGCTTGATGTGAGCCATTATATAGTAAAGTCCTGAAATTTTGTCAGAGACAGATACTTGTCCAATATAGCTTAAATAAGGTTTTAATCAAGTTGAATCACAACCAGGTCAATTTCATTAAACCGTGTTTTTGTAATTTATGAGAATTAACACCCATTTTCTAACAACAAGCTGCTCATAACCTTTCGAGTTTTGCATAAGCCAGCATCAACCATTTCATGCCAATATCAGCAAAATTTATTTGCACCCGCTCCTGGCTCCCTTCACCTTCAACCTGTAACACCACGCCTTCACCAAATTTTATATGCTTAACCCGTTGTCCTAATTGATAGCTGGGAGTTTGTGCTCCTGACACAGATGCTTTGGGTTGCACAGTGGTAGCCCGTACCACCTCAGCTTTAAGCCTGACAAATTGGCATTGTTGCTCTGGAATCTCCCTTAAAAACCGGGATGGCCTCGGATAATTTTCACGTCCGTATAATCGCCTGGATTCGGCATAAGTAACGGTGAGGCGTTGCATAGCCCGAGTCATTCCGACATAACACAAACGCCGTTCCTCTTCCAGTCGTCCCGCATCCTCCAGAGATTGTTGTGAAGGAAACAGCCCTTCTTCGAAACCAACCAAAAAAACCGATTGAAACTCAAGGCCTTTTGCTGAATGTAAAGTCATTAGCTGAACACAGTCATCCTCTTGATCAGCTTGGGTATCTCCAGCCTCCAGAGCGGCATGGCTTAAAAATAAATCCAATTCACCCATTTCATCTTGGGTTTCTTCTTCAAGTGAAAACTGACGCGCCGCATTCACCAGCTCCTCCAGATTTTCAATTCTGATCTCGCCCTTATCACCTTTTTCTTTTTTATAAAAATCAATTAAGCCGCTATGCTCAATCGACAATTTGACTTGTTCATGCAAATCCAAGTCATTAATTACATTAGTTAAATGGGTAATTAATTGTAAAAAACCATTTAATGCTGTTACTGCACGTGCTGGAATTGCTTTATCTCTAACAATTTGTTCGGCTGCTCCCCACAATGAGATTCGCTCTATCCGGGCCTCGTCCCGGACTGCCTGCACGGTTCTGGCACCGATACCACGGGTTGGCGTATTGATAACCCGCTCAAACGAACCGTCATCGTCATGATTGCTAACTAGCCGTAAATAAGCCAGTGCATTTTTGATTTCAGCGCGCTCGAAAAAACGTAATCCGCCATAAACCCGATACGGAATGGCAGCAGTCATCAAACGCTCTTCAAACAACCTAGATTGAGCATTGGAGCGATATAGTATCGCGACATCCTGCCTTAAACCGCCATCATGAATCCATTTCTTTATTTGTTCGATGACAAAATAAGCTTCATCCTGTTCATTAAACGCTTCATAAACGGAAATCAGTTCTCCATCGCCTGAATCTGTCCACAGGGTTTTACCCATTCTGGATTGATTGTGGTCTATTAGCTGATTAGCGGCCTTTAAAATATTTCCTGTGGATCGATAATTTTGTTCCAGCCGGATTAACAAATGACTCTGAAAGTGTTGCTGAAAATTGAACAGATTTTCTATCCGCGCGCCACGCCAGCCATAAATTGACTGGTCATCATCTCCGACTGCAAATAAATTATCATTGTCACCAGCCAACAGTCGTAACCATGCGTACTGAATGGTGTTAGTGTCTTGAAATTCATCAATGTGAATATGTTTAAATCGATGTTGATAAAAATCTAAAACCTCGTCATTATCACGCAGTAACTCATGAACTCTAAGCAGCAACTCGGCAAAGTCTACCACTCCAGTTCGATCACATATTTGTTCGTAAGCAAGATAAATCTCTATCATCTTGTTTTCAAACACATCTCCGGTTTCCGGTAAGCTGCGCGCCCGTATCCCTTCTTCTTTTTTACTGTTGATAAACCATTGAATTTGCCTGGGCGGCCATCGGGATTCATCCAGTTCCAATGCTTTCAGCAATCTTTTGATCAACCTTAATTGATCATCAGAGTCGATCACCTGAAAAGTTTCAGGCAACTTGGCTTCTCGTGCATGACGCCGGAGCAAACGGTGCGCCAAACCATGAAAGGTACCTACCCACATGCCTTGAGCAGAAGCGTTTAACAGCTTTTCTATACGATGCCGCATTTCCGTTGCCGCTTTATTGGTAAACGTGACCGCTAAAACAGCATGAGGCGAACAGTCACAAACCTGAATTTGCCAGGCAATTCGATGTACCAGAACACGTGTTTTACCACTTCCAGCGCCGGCCAACACTAGCACAGGCTGACCTGGCGCAGTTACTGCCTGTCGTTGAGCATCGTTTAAAGGGTCGATTATCGAGGTGACATCCATTTTATATCTTGCACATTTTCATTAGGTGTGTATATTTGGCAGATTAATCAGTCGCTATTAGCGATTTATACCAATCAGAATAATTAAGATAAGAGGTGATCCAAATGAGCTTTGATATCAAACGCATGATTAAATATGAAATCAATGTAGGGGATAAAGAAAAAAAAATCCGTCTTTATGCAGGCGCTGCCAGTGTTTTTGTCTCAATATTTTTAGCTAGTGTCTTCTTATTAATCATAGGACTGGTTTTAATTGCAACTGGGTATACCGGCTGGTGTCCTGCATATTCGGGTTTAGGCAAAAACACCTGCGGAGAAAACACTGCCGAATCCTGATTACAGGCCTTAAGCATAACATTCAAAAAAGGGCGCCGCCCAAAGCGCCCATATTATCCGTAGCTGCTATTTATTCGTCTTCCTTCTTATATTCACCCTCAATGACCTCATGGTCATTTTGTTGCTTTTGTTGAAAAGGCTGACCGGCGGCTGCCCCCATTTGTATCACTTGTTTTTCAATAATATAGGTGGCAATTTTTCGCCGCATTCCTGGTATCAAACAGGCAAAGCCCATCAAGTCAGTGAAAAACCCCGGGGTTAACAACAATGCCCCACCAACCAGTAGAATTGGCCCTTCAATCATTTCCATAGCAGGTAGTTGACCTTGCTGCAGACTGTTTTGGAAGCGTTGCAACGTGGCAAAACCCTGCTGCCGTAATAACCAGGCACCTAAAATGGCAGTGAATACCACCATAAAAATGGTCGGAAACACACCGATTATCCCCCCAAGCTGTAACAACAAATAAATTTCAACAAACGGGACGATTAAAAAAAATAAAAATAAGATACGAATAAAAGTCATAATATTAGCGGCTTTAAAAACTTCGTAACAGCTACTAAATATTACTCATTAGCATTTATGCTACGTTGTTGTATATATTGGAAATAATTCAGCGATATTCTTATAGCTGTTTAACTCAAAAACCAGAACCTAAGCAGCTCAAAACGATATTATATTACAATACCTTTTTAACTTGCTGAACTTATATTTAAGATTGCCGAATGGCTGACGAATTCCAATTAATTTTAACCACTTGCCCGGACCATAACAGTGCCAAAAAAATTGCCGAACATGTGGTCAAATCCAGGCTAGCTGCCTGCGTTAATATATTACCCGGCATTCAATCAATCTATGAATGGCAAGATGAGCTCCAATCTTCAGAGGAACACTTGTTGCTGATTAAAACACGTCGTGACCGCTATACAGAACTTGAAAGCAATATTTTGTCATTACATCCGTATGAACTTCCGGAAATCATCGCTGTCCCTGTGAAAAACGGTCTTACCGATTATCTGAATTGGATTAATTCATGCATTTGTTAAAACTATCAATATTCATTACGCTCTATTCTTTACTTTACCCGGCACTGGCACCGGGTAACCAGGATTTGCTGCCAGCGAGCGAAGCTTTCAAACTGTCTATTCAGACTACAGCCCCTAACCAGGCCCTGCTGCTATTTCAAATTGCAGACGGCTATTATCTTTATAAAAACAAGATCAAAGCAGAGTCAACAACCCCCGACATCGCTTTGCAAACACTTGAACTTCCCACAGGTATCGCCAAACATGACGAATTTTTCGGCGACATGGAAATCTATCGAAATCAACTGCAAATCCCAGTACGTTTTGAAAACCCAAAACAAATAAAATTACTGGAATTAGCCGTCCGCTATCAGGGCTGTGCTGATATGGGAGTCTGTTATCCGCCACAAAAAACTGTCGTATCGGCAAGTTTACCGAGCAACAAACCGGCAGACGACAATCCGGTTAAGCAATTTGTCAATGGCATCAAGGATATAAAGCTGGATTTTTTCCAAGACGAGCTTCTGCCAGCCGAGCAGGCATTCCAGTTTTACGCCCAGATCAAAGACCCGGAAACCTTAACGGTTAACTGGACTATCGCAGAGAATTATTATTTATATCGCGGAAAACTCAATCTCAGTCTAATTGACTCTCAAGGTGTTTCATTAGGTCAATATCAAGTCCCAAACGGAGAAGAGAAATTCGATGAAGCGTTTGGGCAAGTAGAAATTTTACGCGGTATCCTTAGCTTTGATGTGCCGCTCATTCGTCAAAATGGTGAACCAAAAACCTTCACATTATTAGCAAAATATCAAGGTTGCGCTGATCGTGGAGTGTGTTATCCTCCGATGCAAACGGAACAAATTTTTCAACTACCTGCTGCAGTTATATCAGGTACTACGCAATCTGCAAGCACTGCTATTGCCCCCGCATCCGATTCCATGCAGATTGTCCAGGCATTGCATCACGATGCCTTTTGGTTAACTTTATTGAGTTTTCTAGGTTTCGGCCTGCTATTATCATTAACACCCTGTGTTTTCCCAATGATTCCAATACTATCCGGGATCATTGTCGGACAAAGTGAAAATATCACCTGGCAACGCGGCTTTTTATTATCGTTATGCTTTGTTTTCGCCTCGGCATTGACCTATATGGTTTTCGGCATGGTAGCGGCGGTATTCGGAAGCAACCTGCAAGTTTATCTTCAAGAACCCTGGGTCATCATCACCTTCAGTGGGCTGTTCATTTTGCTATCGCTGTCAATGTTTGGTTTTTATCATTTGGAAATTCCAAAATCCTGGCAGACACGTATACACAATACCAGCGAAAATTACCGAAATACCGGCTACCTCGGAGTCGGCATAATGGGCGCACTGTCTTCGTTGATCGTTGGTCCCTGTGTTGCTGCTCCGCTGGCAGGTGCTTTAATTTATATCGGCCAGACCGGTGATATGATTTTAGGCGGGTCCGCTTTATTTATGATGGGCCTGGGCATGGGGGCGCCGTTGCTAGTAATAGGAGCCTCAGCCGGGTCGCTGTTACCAAAAGCCGGCCCTTGGCTTAACAATACCAAAGCTATTTTTGGCGTTTTAATGCTCGGCGTTGCCGTGTGGATGCTGGATCGGGTAATCCCCTCTGAAATCACCATGTTACTTTGGGCCCTGCTGTTGATCATTCCCGCCATATATTTAAGTGCGATTGACCCTTTACCCGAAAGCGCCTCGAACTGGCGTAAATTATGGAAAGGGACTGGCCTGGTTAGCCTGGTTTACGGGGTACTGTTATTAATCGGCCTGGCAATGGGAAACAGTAACCCCTTGCAACCTTTAGCCGGTCTAAATACAGACCAGCCGGGCAATCACAGCAAACCGGTTTTTGCACCGGTAAAATCCTTAGCGCAATTGCAAAGCAAAGTTGCACAGGCTGCAAGCCAAAATCAATGGGTTATGCTGGATTTTTATACCGACTGGTGCATTTCCTGTAAAGAAATGGAAAGTTATACATTCACAGACCCGGCGGTGAAACAAAAATTACAGCATATCGTGTTATTACAAGCCGATGTCACTGACAATACTCCGGAAGATATGGCTTTATTAAAACAATTCAATCTGATTGGCCCCCCGGCGATATTGTTTTTTGACCCTAAGCAGCAAGAGCGCAACGATCTCAGGGTAATCGGTTATCAGGACGCCAAAACTTTTATACGTTTGTTAAATCAAACTCAAACATGAAAACTTATTTAATTTATGCGGTTGCGGGCATCTGCGCCCTGGCCACTGGTTATCTGGTTCAACAACATACACCAGCTGCAACCCAAACCCAGACAACAACTAACACATTACCGGAATTTTCATTTCCCGATTTCAACGGCCAACACCGCAGCAGCAAAGAATGGGCGGGCAAAATTCTAGTTATTAATTTTTGGGCAACCTGGTGCGCCCCCTGCCGTGAGGAAATGCCTGAATTTATCCAGCTACAAGAACAACTATCCAGTCAAAATGTGCAATTTATCGGCATTGCCATCGATAACCAACAGGCTGTGGAAAGTTTTATCACTACCCTGAACATCAATTATCCAATCTTAATTTCCGAAGACGCCGGAATTGAACTAGCTTATCAATCAGGAAATATTCTGAATACTGTTCCTTTCACTCTGATTGTCAACCCTGCCGCTGAGATTGTTCATCGGCAATCAGGCTCCTTCTCAACCGAAGCACTACTCAACGTTATTGATTCAATAAAATAACGCTATTGACACCCAATTCATCAAATGAATTCCCACACTGTCAATTAACACTTATTTAATTACCTTATCGTACAATAAAAAAACGGAATCTTGCCGCTAAAATAAACGAAAACACTTTAATCTGGACAAAACAGTCTAAATCAGAGAAAATTTGCACAAATTAAACGGGGAATATTGAATCCACTTCAATTTTGAAAATCAATATGGCGAACATAACAGTCCTTAACGGCCCAAATTTAAATTTACTTGGAATAAGAGAGCCGGGGTTATACGGCAATAAAACACTCACCGATATAAAGCAAGAATTAGAGCAATCAGCGACCGGACTCGGACATCAACTTAATTTTATGCAAAATAATGCCGAGCATGAAATTGTAGAGCACATACACCAGGCTTATCAAAGCAACATTGATTTCATCATCATCAACCCGGCTGCTTTTACCCATACCAGTATCGCTATTAGAGATGCATTACTGGCTACTAAAATCGCATTTATAGAAGTGCATTTATCAAACATTCATGCCCGGGAAGCTTTTCGTAAGCATTCCTACTTATCAGATATCGCCGAAGGCGTTATATGCGGTCTGGGACCCCAGGGGTATGAATTGGCATTACTAGCCGCTCATCAGATATTAAACAAGAGAACCTAGCAAATGGATATCAGAAAAATAAAAAAATTAATTGAAATAATTGAAGAATCCGACATTGCGGAACTGGAAATCAGTGAAGGCGAGGAATCGGTTCGCATTAGCCGGTATTCTTCAACAGCACCCGCAGCGGCACCTGCCCCGGTCCCTGCCGCTCCGACTTTGGTTAACCTGCAAAACCCAGCAGATACCCCTGCCGCACCTGAGACACCGGCATTAACAGGCCATGTTGTCAAATCGCCAATGGTGGGGACATTTTACCGTTCCCCTTCGCCTACCGCTAAAACCTTTGTGGAAGTCGGGGAATCGGTCAATGTCGGCGACACGCTATGCATTATTGAAGCCATGAAAATTCTAAATCAAATTGAAGCGGATAAAAGCGGAACAGTCACCAAAATCCTGGCTGAAAACGCTCAACCGGTTGAGTATGATCAACCCTTGTTTATCATCGAATAATAACTTAAAACAGGAGATGATAGCGTATCATGTTCGATAAAATATTAATCGCCAACCGAGGTGAAATCGCCTTACGTATTCTCCGGGCCTGCCGTGAGCTCGGTATCAAAGCCGTAGCAGTCCATTCAGATGCTGACCGAGACTTAAAACATGTTCGACTAGCCGATGAATCGGTTTGTATCGGTCCGGCTGCATCAGCTGATAGCTATTTGAATATACCAGCTATAATCAGCGCCGCTGAAGTAACCGATGCAATTGCCATTCACCCGGGCTATGGCTTCTTATCAGAAAATGCCGATTTTTCAGAAAAAGCAGAACAAAGTGGTTTTGTCTTCATTGGCCCTAAGGCGGAAACTATCCGAAAAATGGGCGATAAAATTTCCGCCAAATTAGCCATGATAGAGGCTGGCATACCCTGTGTACCAGGCTCAGGGGATCCATTAGATGATGATAATGCCAGGAATTTAGCAATTGCTCAGGAAATTGGTTACCCGGTCATTATTAAAGCCGCCGGTGGTGGCGGTGGTCGCGGTATGCGAACGGTTCATACGGAAGCGGCATTATTAAATGCGATCTCACTTACCAAAGCCGAAGCAGGCACTGCATTTGGCAATGATACGGTGTATATGGAAAAATTCCTGGAAGATCCGCGGCATATTGAATTTCAGGTATTAGCCGACTCGCATGGCAATGCAATTCATTTAGGCGAACGCGACTGCTCCATGCAGCGCCGCCATCAAAAGGTTGTCGAAGAAGCGCCAGCCCCGGGAATCACTGTTCAACAACGCAATGAAATGGGCGAGCTGTGCACCAAAGCTTGTCGTGATATCGGATACCTGGGTGCCGGCACTTTTGAGTTTTTATATGAAAAAGGAAACTTTTACTTTATAGAAATGAATACCCGTGTTCAAGTTGAACACCCGGTCACTGAAATGGTCACCGGTTTTGATATTGTCAAAGAACAGCTACGTATTGCCGCTGGTGAGCCACTTTCCATTACTCAGGATGAAGTGAAGATGCGGGGTCACGCCATCGAATGCCGGCTCAACGCCGAAGACCCTCAAAATTTCATGCCATGCCCCGGGACCATTACTCAATTTCATATGCCCGGTGGACCCGGTATCCGTTGCGAAACTCATATCTATAACGGCTATAAAGTCCCGCCATATTATGACTCGATGATCGGCAAACTGATTGCTCACGGCGATGATCGCAACAGCGCGATAGCCCGAATGAATACCGCATTAAGTGAAATCATCATCGACGGCATCAAAACCAATATCCCGTTGCAACATGACATTATGAATGATGGCGGCTTTGTAGGTGGTGAAAAAAATATACATTATTTGGAGAAAAAGCTGGGCATTAACTAGTGCAGCACCGATTTTCCTTTGATGGCTGCAGAAATTAATAACTTATTGGTTTTATTTTATTATTTATAACTATGTTATTTATCAGAACAACATTGGTACTGCACTAGCCATGAGCTGGCAACAACTATCGGTTACCACTCAAAAGTCCTCAGTAGAGGCGCTGTCTGATTTAATCAGTGAATTGGGCGCAGTTTCGGTGACTTATCTGGATGCTGAAGATCACCCGGTTTACGAGCCAAAACCGGGTGAGACCCTGATCTGGGATCAAACCAGGATAGTAGGTTTGTTTTCTCTAGATTGCGACCTTGACCTGATCCAATCAGTAATTTGCAAGCAATTCAACTATATTCCTCTGCAAAATTGGCAAATTGAGCGACTTAAGGAACAAATTTGGGAACGGGCCTGGATGGATCATTATCAACCCATGAAATTTGGCAACAAACTCTGGGTTTGCCCTACCGAACAGGAAATTAATGAACCTGGCAGTACTTGCCTGACACTTGATCCGGGACTGGCATTTGGTACCGGCACTCACCCTACTACCGCTATGTGTCTTGAATGGCTGGCAGAACAGCCGGTTAATCAACTGGACATCATTGATTATGGTTGCGGCTCAGGAATTCTTGCAATTGCCGGGTTATTACTAGGCGCACGACATGCCTACGGCATTGACATCGACCCTCAGGCTATCACCGCCACACAGGCCAATGCCGAGAAAAATAAAGTTAGCGCAAAACTTGACTGCCTTTTGCCAGATGGAAAAATCAATTTTCAGGCAGATATTGTTGTAGCGAATATATTAGCCAAACCTCTGGTTAGCCTGGCTCCGGAAATAATTGCTTTAATCAAACCAGGTGGCCGCCTAGTGTTGTCCGGAATCTTAAATGAGCAGACCGATTCGGTTTTACAAAGCTATCAATCTGAAATTGAATTTAACCCGCCAATGATTGATGGCGACTGGGTAAGGCTGGATGGCATATCGAAGACTTTTTAATCTTTTTCCCCTTATAATAAGTGCGCGCAGGATATCAAATACTCAAACTTTTTCAAAATAAATACCTAGTGCAGCACTAGGGATAACAAGCTTGCACAATACAACATTTATATCTTCCCAAGCAATGCTCTGAACCCATGATTTATACCGCCTGCCCGGAATGTCAAACAGTTTTCCCCATCACCATACAGCAACTCCGGGAAACCCGAGCGATCAGCCATTGTGATGTTTGCGATATTCAATTTGATGCTTTGGAGTTATTATCCGACACTTTGGCGGATAGCGAAATTGAAGATATTGACAGTCAACTAAATAAACAAGCTGATATTTTAGGGTTTAAATATAACCCCGAAATAGACGAACATCACGGTCCGCTACCCTGGGAAGAGCAAAATTCTAATCAAAATTTAAAATACTGGTTATCGGCAGGTTTGTTGGGCGTCCTAATATTGATTTGCCAAGTATTTTACTTTGAATTTGATCATTTAGCACAATCTACCAGCGCCCGCCCATGGTTGAACAAAGTTTGCAGCATTTTATTTTGCACCGTACCCACTTACAAAAACACAAATAAAATCAAAGTACTGAAAGGCTCTTTGCAACCAATATCAGATACAGCATATCAATTGGAAACAGTTTTCACCAATTACGCATTATTCCCGCAGCCTTATCCAAAAATCAAGCTGACCTTATTGAAATTAAACGGCAGCGAACTGGCCAGTCGAATTTTTGAAGTTCCAGTTTATTTCCCGGGTCACTCGGAAACAAAACTAATGGCGGTGGATGAAACCGTCCAGTTCAGTCTTGATATAGTTAAACCCACAACAGCAATCGGAGGCTATACAATTGAGTTGATTTAAACTGCTTGGCAATTCAATTCAGGCCAATTATTAAACTATGTTATATAAATCACAATAAATACGGTATTTGCCGCATATTTATCGTGCAAGACAACCAACCTCACTTTACCTTTTTGAATAACCTCATATTTATTTTTTGGCGCACTAAATGCTTTATTTATAGTTAAGCTTGCAAATTGCAAGCCCCTATTCTCTAATACTTCGGTAAAACAGTACCCCCCCTTTCCCTCTCCACTGTTTTATCGAAGTTTTTTTTGTTTAAGAATTTTGTATTTTGTATAAACAATAAAACCTAAGCGTTATGGCACCCTCTTGTTTAATCCCCAGCCAGCATGTTAATTGCGTGTGAATCGATTATTATTGCTGGAGCTTTTGGTAATACGCGATTTCAATCGATTTAATCATGACTGAAGAAAATAGAAGCTGCGCATTATGCGGCATCGAGGTAGTTTTAGACGGGTTTTATTTAATCACCCGACGCGGCAAAAAAGAATTTTGCTGCGAAGGCTGTCTTAGTATCTATAGAATGCTTCATTCAAAAGAACTTTTACCAGACACAGATAACGACAACTAATCAAAAACAGCATCGGCAATTAGCAAAACTGTTGTATCATATCCAGCCTTTTAATCTTTTGCTAAGAACATGGATATCGGTCCTTACAAACTGGCAAACAACCTGATTTTGGCTCCGATGGCCGGCATTACTGATTTGCCGTACCGACAACTTTGCCGACAACAAGGCGCGGGTATGGCCGTGTCGGAAATGGTTGCATCCAATCCCGCGCTTAGGAACCACCGACGTACTCTATTAAAAGCAGATCATTCAGGCGAACAGGAGCCCCGTTCAGTGCAAATAGTCGGCACCGATCCGCTGCAAATGGCCCAAGCGGCATTATTTAACCAAAACCGTGGTGCTCAAATCATTGATATTAACATGGGGTGTCCGGCGAAAAAGGTTTGTTCAGTCGCCGCAGGCTCGGCATTACTCAAAAATGAAAAATTAGTAAAAGAAATACTGGAAACTGTGACTGAAACTGTTAATATACCCGTAACATTAAAAATCAGGACGGGTTGGGACCTTCAGCACCGCAATGCAGTAAGCATTGCTGAAATTGCAGAAAATGCTGGAATCAGTGCCTTAACTGTTCACGGACGCACCCGGGCCTGTGCCTTTTCAGGGCATGCCGAATACCAAACCATAAAACAAGTAAAACAAGCGACTTCCATTCCGGTTATTGCCAATGGCGATATTGATAGCCCCGAAAAAGCACAGCATGTGCTTAAAGTAACCGGAGCTGATGCGCTAATGATTGGAAGGGCAGCACAAGGCAGGCCATGGATATTCAGTGAAATCAATCACTACTTAAAATTTGGACATCGATTACCTTCCCCCTCTCCGGAGGAAATTAAAGCAATCGTAGTCGAACATTTGGAAAACTTGTATCAGTTTTATGGCGACCAACAAGGCGTGAGAATTGCCAGAAAACATATTGGCTGGTACTTTGATTTTTTGGGCGGCATTCCAAAACTAATAAAATCACCAATCAACCAGGCAACCATGCCTAAACTGCAGTTGCAATTGGTAATTGGAGCAATGGATCATTTCATTCAGAATCGTGCGGCATAATAATAATGACTCTAACTTTTGACAATACTGAGACCAAAGAAACCGACACCAGCCTTGAAACTCAAGAACCGGCCCCGTTATCCGGGCATGTACAAAAGGCCGTAGATTTTTATTTTGCACAGCTAAACGGACATGAAGCCACCGGATTGCACGCAATGGTTATCCAGGAAGTTGAAAAACCATTAATCGAAACCACCCTAAAGCATACCGGGCACAATCAATCAAAGGCAGCCAAGGCGCTGGGCTTAAGCCGAAGCACATTACGCAAAAAAATGGCTTTGTATAATATCTCCGCATAACCTCAAAAGCACTAAAACCCAACATATATTTTTTATCACGATCGCGTTATAATTGCTTGATTTTGTGCTTTATCCTGAAAATATTGTTATACACGTATTGTAACCATAAACAATAAGATTCACTTGACGTTAAGAATATTCAGCATCTGTGAGCTGGTTAACTATATTTTTTCTGGTTATACTCATCGCGTTTAAGAATACCTCGATTCAGTGCGTAGAGCTTTGTGCTGAGCTAGGCGTAAAACAGCAAGAATAGCAATTTATTTCAATGTTTTACAACAACGCTCAGTGCAAAAATATGCGTGCTGTAGTGAGGTATTCTTGAATGCGGAGAGTATATGTAACAAGTTTATATTATTTGATGGGTATATCTTCAAACCCGGAAACATAAAAAATGCACAATAAAACGATTCAAGACAATATCAGTCTTGATACAAAACCAATCTAGAGACCTGCATGAACAAAAAAATTACCCGCGCTCTAGTCAGCGTTTCGGACAAAAAAGGAATCGTTGACTTTTGCCATGAACTTAGCCGCTTGGGTGTAGAACTATTATCCACCGGAGGAACCTCAAAACTGCTGGCTGAGAATGACATACCGGTCACGGAAGTATCCGACTACACCGGTTTTCCTGAAATGATGGACGGCCGGGTTAAAACATTGCACCCTAAAATACATGGTGGCATATTAGGACGTCGCGGCACTGACGACCAGATCATGTCGGAAAATGACATCAAACCCATTGATATGGTTGTAGTCAACCTTTATCCTTTCGAAGAAACTGTTGCCAATCCCAATTGTGACCTTGAAACAGCCATTGAAAATATCGACATCGGTGGCCCGACCATGTTACGTGCAGCCGCTAAAAACCACCAAGATGTCACTGTAGTGGTAGAGCCCGATGATTATCAAAACATCATTAAGCAATTAAAAGCCCAACAAAACCAAATTAGTGCCGAAACCCGCTTCAAACTGGCAACCCGTTGTTTTGCCCATACCGCAAAATACGATACCGCCATTTCCATATATCTTGGCCGGATCAACAGCGATCCAATGCCGGAAACACTCAACTTACAATTCGAACGCATTCAGGAAATGCGTTATGGTGAAAACCCACACCAAAATGCGGCCTTTTACCGGGAAAAAAACCCGGCCTATGGCTCCATCGCAGCTGCACAACAACTACAAGGCAAAGCCCTTTCATACAACAATATTGCTGATGCTGATGCCGCTTTGGAATGCGTTAAATCCTTCGAAGATACCAGCGCCTGTGTTATTGTCAAACACGCCAACCCCTGTGGCGTGGCAATTGCTGAATCCATAACAGAAGCTTACGACCAAGCCCACCAAACAGACCCGACTTCAGCCTTTGGCGGCATTATCGCCTTTAATCGCGAATTAGACCCTGAAACGGCTGCAGAAATTATTAAACGTCAATTTGTAGAAGTCATTATTGCCCCCACCGTCAGCCCGCAAGCGCTGGAAGTTTTATCTGAAAAACAAAACATCCGGGTAATGCAAAGCGGCATTTGGAACAGCGGCCACGATCCGGCATGGGACTATAAACGCGTTGCCGGTGGTTTACTGGTGCAGGATAAAGACTTTGGCCAAGTGACTTCGGCTGAAATCAAAGTAGTCAGTCAACGCGCACCATCCGAACAGGAATTAACAGACCTGTTATTTTCCTGGAAAGTCGCCAAATTCGTTAAATCCAATGCCATCGTCTATGCCAAAAACCAACAAACAATTGGTGTTGGCGCAGGACAAATGAGCCGGGTATATTCCGCTAAAATCGCTGGTATCAAAGCTGCCGATGAAAACCTGGAAGTGCCGGGTTCAGTCATGGCGTCAGATGCTTTTTTCCCATTCAGAGACGGAATTGATTCAGCCGCCGAAGCCGGAATTACTGCGGTCATTCAACCTGGAGGCTCAATGCGTGACCAAGAAGTCATTGACGCAGCCAACGAACATAACATGGCTATGGTCTTTACCGGCATGAGACATTTTCGCCATTAAATATACCGGCATAGATAAATACCCACAATAACACAAAGCACATGAAAATTTTAATTGTCGGCAGCGGCGGTCGCGAACACGCGCTGGCCTGGAAAGCCAAACAATCCGGTTTAAGTGATATCGTCTACGTTGCCCCAGGCAATGCCGGCACCCACCTGGAACCCGGAATTGAAAATGTTGATATATCGGTGGATGCAATCGATGCATTATTGGAATTTGCCCAACAAAAGCACATTGACTTAACCATTATCGGCCCTGAGGCACCTTTGGTTGCAGGCATTGTTGATCGCTTTCAGGCTGCCGACCTTGCCTGTTTCGGACCAACTGCCGGTGCCGCGCAATTAGAGGGTTCAAAAACCTTTTGTAAAGATTTCATGGCCCGTCATGGTATCCCGACAGCCGCCTATCAAACTTTTACCGATCCGACTCCAGCGATTGAATACATCAAAGCACAGGGCGCGCCTATTGTAGTCAAAGCCGACGGCTTAGCTGCAGGAAAAGGGGTGATTGTTGCGGAAACCGAGCAGCAAGCTATTGATGCAGTTAAAGACATGCTATCAGGCAATGCATTCGGCGCTGCAGGCAGCCGTGTCGTTATTGAAGAATTTCTTGATGGTGAGGAAGCCAGTTTTATCGTCATAGCAGACGGTGAGCGTGCCCTACCCATGGCAACCTCTCAAGACCATAAAGCCAGAGACAATGGCGATAAAGGGCCAAACACCGGCGGCATGGGCGCATATTCGCCAGCCCCACTGGTTACACCTGACATTCACCAGCAGATTATGCAAGAAGTCATCCAACCTACTTTACAGGGTATGGCCGCTCAAGGGCTACCTTATACCGGCTTTTTATATGCTGGCTTGATGATATCTAAAACCGGTCAGATAAAAGTATTGGAATACAACTGTCGCTTTGGCGACCCGGAAACACAACCGATTATGATGCGCCTACAAAGTGATCTAATTGCACTATGTCAATCGGCGCTAAAGCAGCAATTGCAACACTGTAAAACTGAGTGGGATAGTCGCCCCGCTTTAGGCGTAGTGCTTGCTGCAGGCGGCTATCCAAATAGTTATCGAAGAGGCGATATCATCTCCGGGCTTGAAAACGCGGATCATGCCAATGGTAAAGTTTTCCATGCCGGAACCCAGACTGTCGATCAACAGACTGTCACCAATGGCGGGCGTGTGTTATGCGCCTGTGCCCTGGGCGAAGACATAAAAGCAGCACAGCAAAATGCTTATCAAATCGTTGATAAAATTCAATGGGATGGGGTTTATTATCGAACCGATATTGGGTTTAAAGCGATCTCGCCAACTGCAGATACTTGATTGGGGTTTGAATTGATTTTAAGGCTTAACCTACCCGTAAAGTTAAAAGCCAGACCTCAAAGTTTGTAAAAACTCGATTTCAGCAGCAGTTGAAACCCTCCCTAATGCTTTGTTTCTATGTGGGTATCGTGAAAATTTTTCGATAATTTGTTTATGCCTGATTTCAAAATCCAAATTTGACTGGACACCATTTTTTTCATACAAATGCACTGCCTGCTCATGGATAACTAGAGACTCACTGTGCATATAAGGCATATAAAGGAAACTTCTCAGGAATGGATTTAAACATTGATCCGCGCCTATGGCTACAGCTTCTTGCGATAGCACCAAAGCAATTGAATCATATACGAACGCCTGTGCAGTTTCACGAAACATGTTTCTTGAGAATTGATCCAGCACAATAATCTCAGCCAGCCTGCCAGGTGATGTGCTTCTCCATTTAAACAATTCACAACGAACAGCTTTAGCATGTATCTTGGAAAATTTTTCAACAACCAAGACATCAAATGCTTCATCCTTTGACCACCATAAAGATTGCTCAATTTCCTCGAACCAAAACCTCAATATATCTTCATGGCTAAGACTGTCCACATTTTTACCTGATTAAGAGATTGATGATAACGATCAAGCTTCAAAATCAGTCAAATCATCAACCGGTGCCATCCGCATATTGACTCGCAAATCATTGGCATATTTAAAACCAATCGGGCCGACTAAACCTGATTCAAATTTAGCAAGGCATAAAGCTGCCATCATGGCTGCTTTTTGGAAATCTTTCTTTTTTCGGAGCATCATGGACAATACAAACAGAATCTCACCTTCACTGAATTCGCCATTATCAGCGTATTGCTGTGCTTTTTCGACGACTGTCACATAGGCATAAACCCGCTTTTTGCGGCTTAAAAAACCGATTTTCGGCATTACATCGCATAACTCGGCAAAAACCTGTATGGTTTTTTTTACCAAAGCCTGTTCATTGTCATCTAATTCTATATCTTCTGATCGCATAGGAATAATTTTTGATTTGCTGATTAGGGACCGTATACCGGTTTATCATAAACAATGATGGTGTCATCCGGCTGATGGAGTTGATCTTGTTTATTTTGTTGCGCCAAATAACTGCCACCAACCAACACCGACATAATGATCAAATAAACCACAGCGAGTATTCGCCGTGCAGTTTTACTTTCTTCGTATTGACTCATCTAAAACCTCTAAATCCTAATAAAATCATTTCCATTACCTTATAAGCAACGCCCACAAACCCCTATCAGGTAAATGGTGGCATATTAACGCATACTGACATAGGGCTATTTATGCAGTATCTTACGAAAAGTCAAATTGATTCGTTCACCAACCGGTTTAGCAGTTTTAGGTACGCTATGTCGCCAATGATGCTGAAGCGCTCCCGCCATGATCAATAAATCTCCATGTTGTAAATGCAAATCCAGCTTCTCACCTGATTGATGATGTTTTAACTTGAATAGCCGGGTTGCACCCAGGTTTAGTGATGCGATAACCGGATTCAAGCCCAGCTCCTTCTCATTATCGGCGTGACACCCCATCGAGTCCCTGCCGTTACGGTATAAATTCGCCAGAACACTGTTGAATTCGCTATGGCATGCTTGTTCAACAGCTTGCTTGATAGTAAGCAGTTCAGGCAACCAGGGCAAAGGGATATGATCAACACCCGAATAACGATATACGGCTTCAACATCGCCAAACCAACACATCAACCGCGGCACCAAAACCGGTTTGCCATATATAGTGATCGTTTCTGTCTGCCAAGGCAAACCTTCTCGCAGAAGCCGCAACAATGAATCCGCTTGCCGCTGTTGATAAAAACCCTGCAAGTAATACACTTCGCCATCACAGGCTACAAGGTTTTGCATCATTCGCTAAAAAAATGTTCCATTACCTGTGTCATATGAGCATGATCCTGTATACCGGCACTCTCCCGGGCGCTATGCATGGCCCACATTGGGTTACCCACATCAACCGAGCGTATGCCCAGTTTTGCAGAAGTCATCGGACCGATGGTGCTGCCACAAGGAATATCACTACGATGGCTATATTTCTGATAAGGCACATCAAGCTGCTCACACCAATTGGCAAACAGGGCTTCGGAGACGCTCTCGGAAGTATAGCGGTGATTGGCATTGATTTTTATTACCGGCCCCTTATTAACAAAAACCTGATGCTCGGGTTCATAGGCTGCAGGAAAATTGGGTTGATAGGCATGCGCCATGTCCGCGCTGATCATCAGGCTTTTAGACAAGGCACGCCGATAGCTTTGACGGTCTAATTCATTCACACAGGCAATTCGTTCCAGCACATCCGGTAAAAAACTACCATCCGCACCCTTAGCGCTTTCGCTACCAATTTCTTCATGATCAAAAAATGCACAGATATTCGTCGTTCCGGAAGCCAAAGCCGAATCCGACAACAAAGCTGATAAGGCATTATGACAGGAAGCAAGATTATCTAATTGGCTATCGGCATAAAACTCCTGCTGAGCCCCCCAAAAAGCGCCCGGCTGAGTATCGTAAACATGTAATTCCCACGACAGAATCCGCTCCGCTTCAATTCCACTTAAATCAGCCAACAAACGATTAAACGTTTGTTTAGGTATTTGCTCTTCCATGGCAACCGCAAGCAATAAAGGTAATTCAGTTTGTTTGTTGAGTTTTAGCCCCGATTCGTTGACACCCCGGTTCATATGTATCGCCAGATTAGGTAAGCGCATTAAAGCGGCTTCGGAGCAAACTGAAACAGTAGCCACCTCCCCCCGTTCATCCCGAAAACTCAGCCGGCCGGCAAAACCTAAATCCCGGTCGGTAAACGTTGCCAAAATCGGCCCACCATAGATTTCTACACCAATACGCAACATTCCTCCGTGGATGCCAGCGGCATTGGGCTTAATACGAAACCCTGGCGAATCAGTATGAGCGCCGATAATTTTAAACCCGGAATCCAACAACGGCTGTTCACCCAATACGAACGCAATGATCGATGAACCATCACGGACCACATAGTAGCGGCCACCGGATTGCAATTGCCAATCATCGATTTCATTCAGGGCTTGAAATTGCATGGTTTCCAAGCGTTGTATCACATTGTCGACAGCATGCCAGGGACTAGGACTGGCATCAATAAAATCCAACAAGTCTTGAACCAGCTCACGATCAGTCATTATGGTCCTTTAAATCTAAAGACGCAGAATTAATACAATATCTTAACCCGGTCGGCTGAGGACCATCTTCAAATACATGCCCTAAATGCGCATCGCAGTTTTGACAAGTCACTTCAACCCGACGCATTCCAAGACTGGTATCAAAATGCTGTTTCAAACTAGTATCTGATTTGACATCCCAAAAACTAGGCCAGCCCGAACCGGAATCATATTTTGTTTCAGAATTAAACAATTCATTGCCACAACATACGCAAACATAAATGCCCGGCTTTTTACAATCCACATATTTGCCGGTAAAAGGCCGCTCAGTGCCTTTATTCCGGCAAATATCGAATTGCTCCGGCGTCAATTGTTCACGCCATTGAGCGTCGTTGAGCGTCTTGTCCGCCATGATCATCCCCGAATAATTTATCAAAATGTGCATTGTACGCGCTACTTACTTCCTGATCAAAACACACCAAATAGATTTGTTCCAGGCTGGTATCTACTGTCAAAAAATCAACAATGCTATCAATAGCGACCTTAGCCGCTAATGAAGCAGGAAAATGAAATACTCCGCAGGAAATTGCCGGAAAGGCAATGCTTTTTAAATCAAATTGAACCGCTAGTTGTAAAGACTCCCGGTAACAGGATCGTAGTACGGACTCTTCACCTTGATGACCACCATACCAGACCGGCCCCACGGTATGAATCACATAAGTTGCCGGCAATCGGTAGCCTTGAGTAATTTTTGCTTTGCCATTAGGGCAACCATTTAAAGTTCTGCATTCATTTAATAATTCAGGTCCTGCAGCACGATGAATAGCACCATCAACTCCGCCTCCACCCAGCAACGAGTTGTTCGCAGCATTCACAATAGCATCAACCTGCAACCGAGTAATATCACCTTCAATAATTTTAATTTTTTTCATGTTCTCAAACCTCAGCACTTAATTACCATAACCCGAAAACGCAAACTATGGAAAAATGTAGACATTATAAAGCGCAAAAAGGTCATCTAAAAAAGTGCAATATCCGGCCACTTTGGTAACTACTATCAAACTGCAACTGCTTTTATACAGATTCTCAGGATTATCCTATAGCCCACACACTTTAATATATTCATGACCCAAGGAATCACTGCAACCAATCAAAATAGACTATCTTGATGTGAACAACATATTATCGGATATCTATACAACTATTCATGGGTAGAATTAAAATTAATCAATTGACAATACCTTGCTTGATTAACAATTCAATCTCAGTGCCAGCCAGGTAACTTCATAATCCTAAAAACAATTCTGACTCTATGAAATTATGGTAGTTAAGAAAAGCTTGGGATAAGCGCTCAATCAAGTATTAACCAAGCTATTTTGAACATTGACAACGCCGCTTAAATACGCGAACCTGTCAACCTAAACTAAATTTTAAAACCACTAACCGAGGAATCAAAATGAAAGCAAAAAATCTCATTTCTGTTTCTGTGGCTATGCTCATTGCTGCACCTATCGTGACTGCCCAGTCTTATACCGATGATAAATTGAAAAAAATGATCAGTAACATGGACGATAACACAGACAAAAAAGTAGATTTTCAAGAATACTATGAAGAATCATTCACCGACAACAGCGACTCCTATGATGTCAACAAAGACGGTTATATCACTGCTGGCGAAGTAGAACTGGAAATCAAAGAGGACCTGGTTGATACTGTCGATGAATTAAGGAAGCATCATGTGTCTGAAAAAGCGACCAATGCCACTATCATCAAAGAACTTAATTCTGCCCATCAAGAATCCGAAGCGATTATCAATAAAATGGATACTGACGGTGACGAGCTGGTTGAGCCTGATGAAATCAAAGCTTATAAATTAAAACAATTCCAGGCATTGGATAGCAACCATGACGGTGTACTTTCCTCTTCTGATTTATCAAAAAAAACACAGTATAAAGGTTATCCGATTCGCAAAATCTATGACTAAACAATCCCTAACCTGTCAGCTTTAATATCGACATACCAAAGGCGCTCGTTACTACCAGTACAAATCGGGCGCTTATATCCTCCCTTCCATAAACACTTTCATGCTCAGCCTAACAAGTCATCAAAAAGTTATTTCATTCAATAATTGGATTCGATAAGGCAAGACCCTAAATTTATAGATTCTCCCTTGTTTAAAATCTTACATTTTGAACCAGTTTTTTCTACTTCGGATTTAAACAGAATATCATCAGCCGGGTTATAAGCTTTGGTAAAAAAAGCCGGTACATTATAATGACAGGGAATCACCAATTTAGGGCGCATGGTTTTTACCGCCTGTACCGCATCTTCGACATCCATCGTGTTGTGAATTGACTTACCACCAATGGGTATCATTAACACATCAGGTTCATAGATCATCTGCCATTCTTGTTCAAGCAATAAGGTATCACCTAAATTTACAATGCGCTTACCTTCAAGCGTCATGTCAAAACCAATGGCTCCCCAGCCAACTCGCTCATTTTGACCGGGTCTGAAGGTTTTAGAAAAAGGGCCGAGCTTAATAATTAACTCACCATGGGTTGTTTTTATTCCTGTAACGGATAGTCCGTCGATTTCGATAGTTTCATCTACAGCAAGAGGGTGAAACTTATTAAATTCAGTAGTAAAGACCAATCCTTTATCCCGCGGACCCAGCATTAACACTTTACCCTTTACATTCCGCATCATCGTTTTGTTACAAATTATGTGTGCTTTTGAGGCTTCCGCCACCCTGTCAGCATGCCAGTAATGATCAGGGTCGCCGTGGGTAATAAGAATATGGGTAATGCTTTTCCATTCTGATTTTGGTATCAGTGAAGTAAATGTGAACCAGTAAAAAAACAGTGCCCCCGGATCAATGGCAATTTTTTTATCACCCGAGGTAATCAAAAAGGCGTTATAACCATAAAATTTAATGTTCATTTTACAAGTCTGGTCGCTTTTGAGTCGTATTTCAAATTATTCAAATGGAACTGAATAACAACTCATGTCCTTTATCCCTTCCAAACAATCATTTACAGGCAAAAATCCTATAGCTAAGATCAATAAGTTATGAATTACTGCACCTATCATAGTAAAATTGCTGCTGCACTAGGTATAATCAATCCCTCCTTCAGCCGCTTCCTACCTTGTATGAATTCAAAAATATTAATTATTTTTCTATTTTTCTTTCTGGTCAAAACCATCTCTTCTACTGTAGCAGCAACATTTGATGACTTCAATGACGGAGTTGATGATGGTTGGGAACATTACAATCCGGCTCACGGAACTATCTCATTCGTCAAGGAATCAGGTAGTTTGGCATATCAGATGAAAGGTGCCTGGGGTAGCCTGTTTAATCCCATGCGAATTGGCAGCATTAATTTCAAAGAACCCCCTCATTCAAAATTTCACATCGAAGCGGACTTACTCAGCTGGACCCCAAACTGGGGTGAGGATGTCGGCCTTTTGGCGCGCATGCAGGAACCGCTACCTTCATATTTTCTACCGAAAGGCTACGCATTACTGCTTAGAAATGATCGGGATGGCAATCCGCGATCGCGAAAATTGATGATTGTCAAAAGCTTAGGCGGTGTCCGCTTCCCTATATTTCTGGTCAAAAGCTTTTTCATGGTGCCCGCGCCGGACCCTTCCGGTGATTATAGGTTAAAATTCTGGTCGGCCGATGGCAAACTCTGGGGGCAAATCATTGATAAGAAAACCGGTGCAGCAATCAAAATGTGGAACGGACACCATTTTGTTGATCGACTTTCCGCCATCGATGACGGCGAGTTTACTAGCGGCAGAAGCGGCCTAATTGCGTATGTCCATATTGTCAGTTATCGCGCAGAAGGGGTTTCGCCTATATTCGACAACTTTTATTCGGGCACTGATACTCCTCCTGAAAAATATTTTAAGAAATAACGGTTCAATTCAACTTTCGTTACATGAATGTAATTCATACTAACTCACGACTACTGTCTGGTAATAATTATTTATGCGTTGGTTTGTAAAAGGCGATATTGATGGTTTTTTTGGCCTGGTCATCGACAATTTAGTGCAACTGCTGGTTATCGTCGCATTGTGCCGGGATGTTTTGGGTTTTCAAGATCCATTGATCTATGGCAGGATTTTACCCGGTATTGCCATTTCGTTACTGATTGGGAATATTTATTACGCTCTACAGGCTAAAAAAATAGCCGATGATTCCGGCCGCACTGATATTTGCGCCTTACCTTACGGTATCAATACCGTTTCTTTATTTGCTTTTGTTTTTCTGGTTATGCTGCCGGCAAAATTGGTTGCTGAAGCCAACGGCGCTAAAGACCCGGCTTATATTGCCTGGGTTGCCGGGCTCTATGCCTGTTTAGGATCAGGGCTGATTGAATTTGTAGGCGCTTTTGTTGCTGAACGGTTACGCAAAGCAACACCCCGCGCTGCTTTACTGGCAACATTGGCCGGTATCGCCATAAGCTTTATCTCCTTGGGTTTTTTGTTTCGTACTTATGCAAACCCGATTATTGGATTGAGTACTTTGGGCATTATTCTATTAACTTATTATGGCCGTATCCGTTTTCGTGGCAATATTCCCGGCGGTTTAATCGCTGTGTTACTGGGTATTTTACTGGCTTGGTTATTGGGTATGGCACCACAAGGCAACCTACCGGAAACGGGTTTAACCCTATCTCTTCCCACTACAGTCTTCGCGGATTTATTTTCGCCAAGCGCCACTAAATTTCTGCTCATCTATATGGCAGTCATCATACCAATGGGGTTATTCAATGTACTGGGGTCCCTGCAAAATATTGAATCTGCCGAAGCCGCCGGAGATTTTTTCCCTACCCGTGCTTCATTATCCGTCAATGGCATCGGCACTATAGCCGCGGCCCTGTTTGGTTCTTGCTTTCCAACTACTATTTACATAGGTCACCCTGGATGGAAAGCCATGGGCGCACGTATTGGCTATTCTGTGTTAAACGGATTGTTCATGACCTTTATATGCCTGACGGGGGCCCTGGCATATCTAGTTTGGGCTGTCCCCATTGATGCCGGTATGGCAATCGTTTTGTGGATAGGCATCGTAATTTCCGCACAGGCTTTTCAGGTCACACCCATACGTCATGCCCCTGCAGTTGCCTTAGGTTTACTGCCAGGCATTGGTGCATGGGGTGCCGTTTTGGCTAAACAAGGCATGCGGGTTGGGGGTTACGGGACACCGGAAAGGCCATTTAACACAGACATTTTCCCAGCATTCCAGCAACAAGGGACCTGGATTAACGGCGCTTTTGCCCTGGAACAAGGATTTATTTTTAGCTCAATGATATTAGCCGCACTTACCGTCTGTTTGATCGAGCGTCAGTTTATCCGTGCAGCCATATGGAGCTGGTCTGCTGCAGCATTATCCATGACCGGATTGATGCACAGTTATCGTTGGACAGTTAGCGACACGGCTTTGTCTCTAACACCAGCCTGGTCATGGGCAACCGGCTATCTATTAATGGGTGGCGTATTCCTTTTGGCCCGTTACTTATGTGTACCGGATGAAACCCGGTAATATAGAGCTATTGTAAACACTCAGGTGCAGCAGAGATATTAGGGCCATGCTCCCAACTCAGCCAGGCACGCTCTTAAATTTAGCCGCAAAACTCATACCCCAGTGCCTTGGGTCAATAAAAAATTGACTATTAAACAAGGTGTACCCTATTAATTAACTACTTTCACCTTGATAAATTATATTCTGTCTATTGGAGCGTGGGAAATGCATATCTTACTTGTTGATGACCATACCTTGTTTCGGGAAGCGCAACTCATGTGTTGAATCAGTTGCAGACCCATACCAAAGTTGCTGAAGATTAGAGGCTTTAGTCACCGACTAATCGTTAATAAATTCCTTGATCGTTGTTCGAATTCAGGTTATTCACCAAATATTGCCAAGTACTACGCAACTTTGCCGGTTCTACCGGTTTATGTAATAACGGATAACCACCGGGCTTTGTCCAATGCCTGCTCATGTTTAATGCTATCACTGATATCATTGTAGGTAATAACTCTTCCACCTTGAAGTAGCACAGATTGGCGGATTTCATAAACTTGACCATTTTGCCTGACATATTCTGATCTAGTAGCTAAGCCCGGCTTCAATGAAGGCATTGCGGCATTAAGCAAAGCGCTTAAATTGGCCTTGTTATAGACTGTTGTTCCTGCAGAGCAATTGGGAGTCACTACCGATTGTGGATTGATTTTACTGCAACGGTATATCTGCCAGGATTAACTTCATGCTTTAGTTAAGGTGCAAAGATTGTCCGTAAAGAGCTGGCTGAGTGATTGTGTAAATATCCTGTAAATAAGATCCCGGCTCCATTGCCGGGATTAGGTTCAGCGGAAAATACATTTAATGCAACTTATTTTTTATATATGTCACATATTTAGCACCCAATAATCCAATCATTCTTGGTTACCCTTTCAAATAAAAACATAGCCACAAATTAACTTATAGATATATTTCAAGCACTTATAACATAATATCTGGGGTTTTTAAATACATGGCACGGCATCTGCATTATTCATTACCGAGACACAAATTTTTTATTTATTATTTAACTCAAACTTAAAGGTACTCATTATGAATATTTTAGTAGCAGACTTAGACAACAACGTTTCTTTGGATTCAGAAGCCATGACTGGCGTATTGGGCGGTTGGCATAACCACAGAACAACGGTTTCTTACGGTAACTATAGCTCAAGGGGTTGGAGCCGTTGGATGAACTCAGGTATCCCATTCACTAAGAAAAGATACCGTGATCGTTATCGTACTAAGTACATCAAAATCAGACAGCATCAACGTGATTGGCAGTTTAAAGCACAAATCAAAATCGGCTTCTAATTCACACTTGAATCAGCCCACCAAAGCGGAAACATCTAACGGTGTTTCCGTTTTTTATGCATTGAGTTTTATGTTCATTACCAGACCTGAAGCTATTATGGCAAAACCACCCGCAGTCATAAACGCTATTTGGTAATCGCCGTACAATCCATATAAAAAACCGGCGCCATATACGGCAATTGCCGCCCCAAGCTGGTGTGCAAAAAATATCCAGCCAAACACCATCCCGATATTTTCTTTGCCAAATATATCCGCCGTCAACGCTGAGGTGGCAGGTACTGTCGATAACCAGTTCAGTCCGTATACTATAGAAAAAATCATTAATCCTGTAACCGAATCAATAAAAGGTAAGCAAATTAATGTCAGGCCACGAACCAGGTAATAAATCATCAATGGAATACGTTTCCCGAAGATATCGCAGATCCATCCGGAAGCTATAGTACCGAATATATCGGTAGCACCCATCAGGCCTAAGGCCAGCGCCATGGTCATTTCGCTGAAGCCATTCTCTACGCCATGAGGGATTAAATGAGTTTGGAATAAACCCGAAGTAGTCAGACCGCAGATGGCAAAGCTGAAAGCTAATAGCCAAAAGTTTCTATTGTTGAAGAACTCAGGGCTAGGCTCATTTTTGTTTGTTTCGCCCAATATACCGACCTGGGACTGGCCGTAAGGCTTTAAAGCCAAGTCATCCGGTTTATTACGCATGAACACAATTAATGCAGGCAACACAATAATACCTAGCATTAAAGCGATAAGTGTAACTGAAGCTCGCCAGCTAAAATCTAAATTGACCCGCATCAGTAACGGGGTAAAAACCAATTGACCAGCGGACATGGCGGCTCCGGCTATGCCTAATGCCAACCCCCTACGCTGTTCAAACCAGCGATTGATTACCGTCGAAGCCAGGACCATTGACATGCCACCTGAACCCAACCCAACCACAACGCCCCAAAAAGCCAATAGATGCCAGCTTTCACGAATGAACAGTGTCCCCGAAACGCCAAACAGAATTAATATGACCGATGATATACTGACCACACGCGGACCATAGACATCCATTACCCGGCCAAGAAATGGACCTGCTAGCCCGAACAATACCAAGTTAACTGACAATGCCAGGGTAATTGAATGTCGGCTCCAGCTAAACTCTTGTTCTAGTGATGTTAATATAATTCCCGGTTCAGACCGGATTGTTGCCACAATCAACAAACTGAAGAAAGTAACTGCTAGTACGACCCATGCGTAATGGAACCGAGCAGTTGGCCCGGTTATTTCATCCGTGTTCAAAGAACCAGCCATGCCAATAGCCGAAACTGTGTTAGTAATGCTTGATCAGCATTAAGGCGCATCCTCAATCTCATCCAGCAATTCGATAATACGTGTCACGCCTTGCAATAATATTCCGCCTACACCTAAAGCAAACCAGACGCCAATCACAAAACCCCAGTGGATAGGCGCAGCAAAAAACTCTTCCCGGAACCAAAAGGTATGTCCCCATTCATTAAATCCGACACTGACCAAAATCATAAATGGACCGACCACGGCCAGGGTTAACGGTAAGGAAATCCCCTCGGCATACATGGGCAGACGGGTTCTGGCATATAACCAGGCACAGCCGCCCAAAATAATATATAAGGGAAAATTAAAATAAAATTCGACAATATGATTTGCTGTAAATGGCGTATCCCGTATGGCAACCTGATGCCAGGAATTATCCTGCTCGGCAAAATAACTGCCTGCCCAATAGACGGCAAAGGTATACACGCTGATCCACATTGTTAAGGTAAAATATCGCCTTATCTCCTCCTTCGGTGATATTTGATCCAGGTTTCGGTCACGGGTCATCCATAAATATCCCCAAAGACCGGTCATCACCACTGCAACCACCACTAGCTCTATATATAACAAACGCATCCAGAAGCGCTCGAAATCCGGGGCGCTGGAATCCAGACCTGCCGAAATTCCATGTTCGCCCTGATATAATCGCAAACTGATATAAATCACGGTTAAAATTACAAATGCCGACAGATATTTATATAAATCAGACACATACCAGGGTACAGGCCATCTTTTTTCAATCTTTTCAAATTGCTGTTCTAATTTTGAAGCAACCATTTTTCATCTCCAAGGTATTCAAATATTTAAGGCAAGCACGATTTAACTAATGTATTTAGGTATCACCGACGCCGATATGCTGACGATATGACGCTGCTGATCCGGGCCATACAAAAATAACAAACCACCCATACGGCTGTCAGCGTCCTTGATCAAACCATCCAGGCGTTGCGTTTCCCATGCCGCATCCTGAGCGGTCACCGTAATTAACCGGGTCTCGCCAGGTGCAATTGCAGTGTTGGTATCGGTTTTCAAACCTTCTGCCGCGACTAATTCACTATTTTCCGAATTCCCTGCGTTAATAACTTCAGCGTTAATAAAACGCACATTGGCAACAGCCAGTTCACCAATATTCAGAATCGTATCGGAGTTATTAGTGACCTTTAATTTAAGCACCATCGCTCGATCCGGAACCTGATAAGCGGCGCTTTTCACCTTAACATCAACGACACCGTTATTGACCTTGGCCTGTAAGGGTTCAATTTGATCACGGGCGGCTTGTAATGGGATGGCATTCGGATGTTTTGATTGCGCCTGTAAATATCCCACTAACACCACTACGGCAACGCCAACCAAAATCATCTTAGCGACATTTTTATCTGTTTCGGTCACCAATTCATCCTCGCGGCCGTCAGCCAGCATTTCATACCGCTGGATAAATAAAGGCCGCCGCAGCCACCAAAGCAACCAGGCCGTTCCGGCTAAAATCCAAAATGCATGCCAGTAGATTGCATTTCCCAAACCATAAGTCTCCATATCAATGACTTCGCCATTTAATAAAGTGACTTGATTGACAAAATCAGACGCATCCCCGGTCACATCAACCCAAAAACCCGGCCCGACAACAGCCCCGGCATCATGTCAATTAAAAAATGGATGGATATGGTAATGACCTGGCACGCGTGCCTTTAATACCATCTTAAAGGTGTAGTCCCCGCCTTGCTCCAGGGCAATTGAAGTCACAGTGGGTTCGTCGTTTATGTAACGTTCAGTCCTAATAAATACCGGTCCCGGAGTGGAAATATTCAAAAATGTCGCTTCCGGTTTAGGCACATTGATTGGCCAGTCTTCTGCGACATGGAATTTACCTTCTACGACAAGCGTGTCATTGACTTTGAGCTGGGTGTCGCCCCATTGCACATCGTACCATTGTATGGTGCGCATTCTGATAAAAGGCTCCAAGGCTTTTTCGCCATGCGCTGACACACTGAGTGGACATAAAAGCAGTACTTGGGCCAAAAGAAGCAAAATTAATAATGTGTTTTTTCTTAACTTAAACATATATTTCACCGGATTAGATTTTTTTTAAAAATCGCACGGTTGCAAACCATTTACCGATATGCCACCACAGGGTATACATTAAGATGCATAATAATGCTGAAGCAAAAGCACTGAGCGGAGCCGCCATTTGTCCATAGGTTCTTAAAGTTCCTCTTTCTATAATGCGCAAATACTCCGGCATACCGGTCCTAATATATTGAAACCCGTATAAATCGGCTACTGTTAATTGACTGTTTTGATATTCCAGCGGCTCATGGTACATGGCAAAAATGGTCCAATTACTCGGGTAAAGTAACAGCGCAAATGCCGATGCACCGCCAATAGCCGTTACGGTTAAACTATTGCTCAGCATTAACACCGCATCCAATACTAAAGCGCTGGCCAACATATTCGCTGGTAATACCATATTGACTGGGAAATAATTCCAATAATGATAAGCAAACACCCGAGTTACCCAGGTCCCGATTAGCAGCGCAGCCACACATAATGTCGCCCCAAACGGCAGACGAAAACGCTCCCACAGTACTGCCTGCACGGATGCCGGGAAGGTAATCATCATTAGCGGGGTGACCAGCGGCCACCACTGTCGGTCTTTCCAGTCCAGCCAAAAATCCCAATCACCTACCGTCAAAGCGACATGTAGATGGAATGAACCGATAAATAAAAATAACGCCAATACCACGATAAGATAGTCATAAGCGCGGCATAAGCGCGCCTTTTCCCCGGTATAGGGTAGCAATTGACTATCGGAAGTTTTGGAAACCATATTCAAGACTCCTGACTCTGTAAAATTCAAAAAACCGAATTAAAGAGCAACCATGCGGTTGAATGTTAAGGGCATTCCTTAGATTGACAAAGCCAGCACGACTGCAACAATGATATATAGGCTAAATGAGCAAGCACTGGACTGTAAAATGTTATTAATTCATTTGATGATTAACCAAATCAATAACGTTATAGTAATATGATACTAATGTTAATTTGAAAGAATTTTGATTAAGCCAGGCAATCGCCAAACTTCCTGACTGCCCGCTATCAACCTACCATGAATGAATTAAGAAATTTTGATTTGAACCTTTTGGTCGCCTTTGAGGTATTGATGCGCGAACGCAGCGTATCTAAAGCTGCGCAGAAGATGTTTATTACTCAATCGGCTATGAGCCACGTATTACATCGTTTGCGGCAACAATTGGATGACCCGGTTTTGGTCAAAACTTCGCACGGTATGCAACCCACAGAACGGTCACTGGCGTTAATTGACCCGATATCAAAGCTACTCAGAAGCACCGAACAATTATTAACCCCTCCTGCACATTTTGAACCCGCAAGCAGCCAACGGCGATTCGTGTTAGCAGCAACGGATTATCTGGAGCTATTATTAATCCCGCCGTTGATTAACCGAATCATGTCGCTGGCACCAGGAATTGATATTCATGTACAGCGCACCGGACCTTCGTTTCCGGTCGACAGCCTGGAAAGCAACAGCATCGATATGGTGCTGGGATTTGAAGTGGTATTATCACCCCCCGCCCAATTTACCTATAGCAGACTATTTGATGACAAAATGGCCTGTCTGGTCAGAAAAGACCATCCACTAGCTAATGAACAGCCCTTTGATCTGGAAAAATATTTAACCGCTAATCACTTATTAATTTCGAGAACAGGATCGAACCTGGGGTTAATCGATGCATGGCTGGCAAAAAAACAACTCGACCGGCGTATCGGGTTAATTGTGCCGCACTTCTTGTCAGCGCCGCTTATCGTCGCTCAAACTGATCTGGTGTTATCTTTACCGCTGCGGGTGGCACAACAATTTAAATCGTTTGCTCCCTTAAAAATCTTACCGTTGCCCATAGAACTGCCAAATTTCAATCTGATTATGATCTGGCATCCACTGCGTGATAAGGATCCGGGACATGCCTGGTTGCGGAGCCAGATTCTCAGCTTATGCCGGACCTTCCCGCCTGCCCTGAACCCGATTTAATTTTAAGCAATCCCGCTATTGCACATTCATGCGAATTAAATAATAGGGAGGTTTGGAAACAGCATCTCCACCATTCAGTACACCTGATAGGTGCAATTTATTGGCAATGGCATACAGCTTGTTATCCGGCCCTATAGTAATCGAGTCCACCCATGACAAATCAGGCGACTGCGCCAAACGTTTATATCTTCGTTCGTTAGTGACCGTCCCTAAGGCATTCTTAGCTAATTCACCCATATAAATATTTCCTGAATGGTCAATGGCAATACCATCGGAAATGGGTTTAAAGCTATAGCGATGGACCTTGCCTGCAAGCAGCTGGTCATCAAGTTGTTCGTCTGCTAATACAGCGGATGGAATACGATATAAACTACGACCATGCATAGCGCCAAAATAAACCCACTCATTGTTTACATCTTCAGTGATGGGGTTGACCCCAATATGCGGTCTTAGCAATTGCCCGGAAGGGGATTTGACCGATAAGGGACGCGAATCAATCACAAGATCGATATTTTCCGGCACGACGCTTTGGTGGCCCTCTAAAACACGCTTTGAAACACCTGTTTGTAAATTGACCACTATCAATGCTGCATTATCGCCACCTGCAGGATCACTGATAAAAATCCGCTGATGCTCCAGATCTACCGCCAGATCATTGACAAAAGTGTTATCAGGCGCAACCGATTTTGGCAATTCGATGACCCGGTGCAGCTGGTTTGAACGGGTATCCCAGGCCACTAATTTCGGCGTCACCTTACTACGCATACCATTATCCAGCATCCAGACAACGCCATTGGCATCAGATTTAATGCCCAGCACCGAATCGAGCTTCAAACCATTAGCATTAGTCCTGTCATTCAGTTGCTGATTAGGAAATGGCACCAAAGTATTATCAGGCAATAACTCCACTACAGAATGGCGCGGCTCATAAAACTGATGCAAGCTCATAATAAACCGACCATCAGGCGTGATGGTCAAATTACCCGGACCTTGTTGTAATTTTGCATAAATTTCATAGTTACCGGTCTGGTCGGCATAGACAGCAGAACAAACGGTCCAAATAAGCAATGAAACAGATAGCAATAATTTCATTTAACCCTCGCATAGCGCTTAAAATAACTACAAATTAAGTGCTTCTTGAAGATATGCCAAATGTTATTTATTCATAGGGGTATTTGTTCTATTGATTGCTAACTAATGGAATGGTCCGCCTCACTTCCTAAACGGCCTCAAATGGGCCATGATGTAATTTTATAGAAAACATCAAAACAGAAGTGAGACAAACCATGAAGAATAATACCGCAAAAGGACCCATCACAGTTGTTCTGGCCAAGCCCAACCGGACATTATTTTTAGAGAATTTTCATAGTCTACAGGTGATAAATAATCATTAGCAGAATGAATACGCTCCCGGTTATAAAAGACTTCGATATATTCAAATATTGCCTGATTAGCACCCTCTCTGGTTTAAAATTGACAATGGTGAACCAATTCTGTTTTTAGAGTATGAAAAAAGCTTTCAGAGACGACATTATCCCAACCGTTTCCTTTACGGCTCATTGATTGGGTAATCTGGTGTTCCTTTAATATTGTCCGATGACTATCAGAAGCATATTGGCTGCCTCGATCAGTATGCCAAATCAGCCCCTTGCCTGGTTTACGTTTCCATATGGCCATGAGTAAGGCGTCATTAACCAACTGTGCTTTCATACGGCTATCCATTGACCAGCCCACTATTTTTCGAGAAAACAAATCAATCACAACCGCCAAATATAACCAGCCTTCCTGGGTGTAAACATACGTAATATCACCGACATAATAACGGTCAGGTTGGGATACTGTGAATTGTCTTTCCAATAAATTAGGAGCCAGTGGATTGTTATGCTTGGAATCTGTCGTGGCTTTAAATTTCTTCTTGGTTTTACACCATAACCCAGCCTGATTCATTAACCGACCGATACGTCACCGACTCACAACGACACCTTGTTCAGCGAATTTCTTTTTTAGACGCCGTGAACCGTATGATCCTCGCCCTTTTTCGTGGAGAATTTTAAGCCTTTCAATCAATTTCTCATTCTCTTTTTCCCGGTCTGTTTTTGGCGAATCAAGCCACTCATAATAACAACTCCTTGAAACCGACATAAATTGGCACAGGGCTGTAATCGGATGTTCTGGGCTATGTTTTTTTATCCATGCATACTTCACAGTATTTCCTTTGCAAAGTACGCTGTGGCCTTTTTTAGCAAGTCTCGCTCCTGAGTTACTCTAGCAAGCTCCCTCTTAAGGCGTTTGTTTTCGTCATAATTGGCTCATCTGTTCTTTCGACCGCCGTTTTATGTATCGTGTTTGGGTTCACACCTAATTCTCTTGCTGTTTGGGCTATCGGTTGATCAGATTCAAGCGCTAATTTAACAGCTGATTCTTTAAATTCTGACGTATAGGTATTTAGTTTTTTTGTTTGATTACTCATTGTTAGACACACTCATCCTTTTCAGGTTATTTTATATTGTGTGTCCGGTTTAGTGTAGCCACTTCAAAAACTCAGCGCTATACAGATTCGTGACAGGCCAATGATTTTTACTTTCATCTTCTGAGTTAGTTTATCCGGTATTGGTTGAATCAGGGGGATCTATTCTGTTTTGAATACGCCTGCTTGATGGCTAAGCGTGTAAATACCGGACCTACAATCTCAAAAATCACCGTAGAACTGATGACTAAAGACAACAAAACCTGTCTGTATTCCGGAAATTCGCTTGACGCCACCAAGGCCATACCGATGGCGACCCCCGCTTGCGGTAGCAAAGCGATGCCCAGCCATTGACGAACCGCTTGATCGGATTGACTGATATACGCGCCAACAGCAGCGCCTGCATATTTTCCAAATGAGCGGCTGATTAGATAAATCGTACCGGTTAAACCGATTGCATGTAACGCATCAAATTCCAGCAATGAACCCGCCAACACAAAGAAAATCACCATAAATGGCCATTCGATGTCTTCAATGGCATAAAAAGGATATTCATGATGTTTGGCAAAATTAGCGATGATACAGCCCATGGTCATTGCCGCGATTAAATAGGAAACACCCCATGTTTTAGCGAGTCCGCCACAAAAAAAAACCACGCCCAACGCTTCGATTAAAACCGGCTGCCCCTGCTTTAAACGTCCGGTCAAATAGGCCGCCGGAAAACCAATCAATAAGCCTAATGCCAAGGCACCGAAAATTTCCTTAGCGGCTTCCACAAAGAAAAAACTATCCCCGGCATATCCATTCAAACTAGCTACCGTCACCATACCCACTGCAAATAACATCAGCGCCCAGATATCATCTAAAGCCGTAATTGATAGCAACAGATCACAAAACTTACCTTTATAGTTTGATTCGGTCACCACATCCAAAATAGCAGCAGGTGCGGTAGCAGAAGAAATACAACCTGTAATAATGGCAATTTGCAGCGACAACCCCACAATATATAGGCTGATACCAACAACTACTGAGGTAAATACCGCCGCAGCCACAGAAATCCACACCACAGACCTAACCGAATTTGATAAGTTTTTTGAAGTTAATTTACCTCCCAGCAAAAAACCGACCATCAATAGCGTCATATCGGCAATGATTTCAAAGTTATCCCTAAACACGGGCGGCACGACATCTAAGACTTCCGGTCCGATGATTGCCCCGAACAACAGCAAAATAGTGACACGCGGCAAAAAAGTCAGGTTCGCTATCAGCATCGTCACCAAACCCAACAACATCATACCACCTAAGGTTAACAGAAATTGCGCCGAGTATTCGGGACTCAAAGTAGTCTCCATTGGTTAATGATTTTCAAATTTTGCCACGTGTAAATTCCTGTGGTAATGAACAGTAGCAGGATTCCCGGATACCACCACTAGCCGATACCGCCGATAAAGCGCCAGTGAAAACACCAGGAATCACAAACTTAAAAGCAAGGGATCAGTAATCAACTATCATCCAGCTGTGTTAACCGAAGCGGTCCCATGAGATTTATTCCAGACCCATTGGGACACAAATACTAAAGCGCAATATACAAAGGTATAACCGGCATAAGGCACCAAAAACGGCAATACCTGCATTGTATAAGTTAAGCCATTCATATCGGCATAGCGACCGGAAAACCAGAAAAAACTGGCATTGGAAATAACAAACGCCAGCAATACCGCAACGGATAATACCAGGCTAATTTTCAAGAGATCAGAAACATCCATCTGTTTAAACAAATAACTGCTACGACCAGCCAGATACATGACCGCATAGGTTGGAATTAAAAACACATAAGCGGAACTAACGCACCAGTCACTGACGCCACCGGCATTGATAGCCAGATAATCGATACCCCCCGCCAGCAATATCAAACCGATAAAATAAACGCCATCCCGATCAAACCAGGCTGAGCTACTGTCCTGAATTGCACTGCGGGTCATATAAAATCCAGCCAGGAAAAACACCGCAAGCGAGGCATCCGGCAGAAAATTCACCGAACCAAAATGATGAAACCGGGTCGCCAACATTAACAGCGTTAATCCGGTAAATGCAGCAAGGCGTTGAGATAATGTTAAATCACGCATAGGTAATGCTCCGAATAGTTAATTTTATAATGAGTAATAGACACAGCATATCATTAAACCCGACTTGACAGCATCAAATGAAATCGTTATTGTTTCGCGCTTCGCTTCAGGTGACCCAATAATTTGGGATGAAACTGGGAAGCCGGTGCGTTTTCCAACAATCCCGGCACTGCCCCCGCAACGGTAAATGAATTAACGAAAGCAAAGAACCACTGCATAATGCGGGAAGGTTGCTTTTCTGTCTACTTGACATTCATGAGTCCGGAGACCGGCCTATAGCGGTATACGGCGTTGCGGGCGGGCTACGCATGATGGAATCCTGGCAGATTTAATTTCCTAAATCAGACATCTCAACCTTATTTCCTTTTTTTGCCCCTCGTAACACGATTTTAATGCTGTGCGGGGATGTGCAGCCCAACTCTGGAAATAAAATGCATCACTTTAAAAAGGCAATCGTCGCCTTAGTCTTATCCGGCAACAGCTCTGTTTTCGCAGAACCGGTTTCTCAACCTGTCAGCGACACACCAAGCGCTAACCCAATCGTGCAAAAACTCGATACCATGGTCATCACCGCCACCCGCGATCCACAGGAACTTAAAAATGTCGGAAATTCAATCACCGTCATTACTGCAGAAGATATAGCCAACCGGCAATTGTTCAGCGCCGCTGATATGCTGCGCACAGTCCCCGGTGTTGATGTTGTCAGTAGCGGCGGCTTAGGCCGTCAAACTTCGGTATTTATCCGTGGAGCTGCGTCCGACCAAACTTTGGTTATCATTGATGGAGTGGAAATGAACGACCCCAGCTCGCCAGGCAACGGATATGACTTTTCCGAGCTGATGACTGACGATATCGAGCGCATAGAAATCCTGCGCGGCTCTCAAAGCACCCTATACGGCTCAAACGCTATCGGCGGAGTCATCAACATCATCACTAAAAAAGGCGCTGGCAGCGGTAATTATGCTTTCACCGCAGAAGGCGGCAGTTTCGGCACCTACAGGGTCAAAGGCAGCGCCAATGGTTCCAGTGATCTGGTCAATTACAATCTGGCTGTAAGCCATCTATTTACCCAAGGCTTTTCTGCTGCAGACGAAGAGTTACCCGGCAATAGCGAAGACGACAGCTACAAAAACACCACGGTCAGCACCTCACTAGGCATCAAACCTAGCGATAATTTTAACCTTAACTGGAGCCTGCGTTATACTGATGGCGAAAGTGAGCTGGACAATTGCGGTGGTCCATTCTGTGACAATCTGTTCAGGACCACCGAGGTCCAGCAATTAAATACCGCCTTGAAAGGCGTTTTAAGTCTGTTTGACGGCTTTTGGACGCAGTCCCTTAATCTTGCCTATAGCTATACCAACCGGGTCAATGTTGATGGCAGTCCTACCGCTTTCATCCCTTATAGCGAAACGGATGGCAACCGGTTTAAGCTTACCTGGCAAAATAATTTACTATTTAACGACAACAACACCTTGTCTTTTGGGATTGAAGACGAAGAAGACTGGATGGACACCAATGAAATCAGTCAACGTTCGCAAAACACCTTGGGTGTTTATGCTCAGGACCAGATCAGTTTTGCCGACTTGTCTTATACCACCTTAGGCATCCGCTATGACCACAATAACCGCTTTGGTGGAGAAGTCACTGGAAAGGTCAGCCAATTGTTTGTCATTGAGGCGACCGGTACACGTTTAAAAGGCAGCTTCGGATCAGGCTTTAAAGCACCTTCCTTATTCCAACTGTATGCGCCTGCGGACCCGTTTTTCGGGCCTATCGGCAATCCGGACTTACAACCCGAAACGAGCCTGGGCTGGGATATTGGCTTTGAACAAACCTTATGGCATGAGCAAATTTTATTTGGCGCCAGTTATTTTGATATCGACTTCGAAGACCTCATCGTATTCAGGTCAACCGGCTATGAAAACCTTGAAACTGCCGAGTCCCGAGGTGTGGAAAGTTTTCTTGAAATCAACCCTTTTCAAGGCCTGTTAATTAAAGCAAACTATACCTATACGCATACCCGGGATGACAGCACCGGCCAGGAACAGCTTCGACGCCCTGCACATAAAGGCAATGTTGAGCTAAATTACCAATATAATGATAAAGCCATGTTTAACCTGAATATGTTGATCGTCGGCAGCCGGGACGACATGGATTTCTCCAGCTTTCCATTTAACAGGGTTGAATTACCAGGATATGTGACGGTCAATCTTGCCGGTCATTACAATTTAACCCACTTCCTGCAAGCCTTTGTACGTATAGATAATATTTTCGACAAGCAATACCAGGAGGTGTTAGGTTACGGGACCAGTGGAGTCGCTGCATACGGTGGCATTCAACTGCGCTATGAATAATCCTGGAATCGGTAGTTGAATAGCTATTGTTTCAGGATTGATTACAGCTGTAAAACCCACGCCGTTACCCATGAGTATTAAGTTAAGAAAACGAAGGGGTAGGATGTGCTGACCATAGGGAGCGCATCAATCGCGAAAGATGCCTTCGTACCTCAGCGCATCCTACATAGGATCCGTTACCACGGGAGACCCGTGGTAACGGAATAATATTGATTAAAACGATCCTTAAACAACTTCAAAATTGATCAGAATCATTCAGGTTTAATTTTAATTAACCAACCTTTTGTGCCATCGCAACCAAGTTTCACTTCACCGCTCACTTTGACACGGGCATAAGTGTCTTTCAATTGTTCCGGCATATGGCCAGAGAAATAATAAAAAGTTTCCCGATCATCAGCCTGTAATTCAACAGGAATGCCTTTCACGGTAGCTTTTACTGAAGTTTTGGCAATAGCGTCAGAGGTTCGGAATGAAAATTCAGAACCCGGAGCCACTTCGGCACGGTCACCCGGCTTGAAATGTGTGAATTTCGGTTTGCTGCATATTTCAGAACTTTTGCGCGCAAAAGCCTGAACACTGAAAAGTGAACAAAGAACCGTTACCAATAAAGTAGACCTGAAAACAGGTTTAGATGAAAACATAAATTTCCTGTATGAATGATATTAGAATAACACCAAGCGATCATACAGGAAAAATGTGACTAAAAATTGATTTTCAGGAAATTTGTAACATATTCGAAACCACAGCAAAATAACCATTTAATAACCCGGCCAGCAGCTCCATCGAAGCAGCTTCCATAGTTTCCAACGGTTGCGCCAATAGCAACTCAATAATATCTGCGCTTTTTCCTTGCAATTCAGCCAACCATTCCGCGGACTGATTTCCTGCTGCCGTCAAAGTCTCGGTCATGACTTCGATCGACTCAGCAGTAACCTGCTCCGGGTTATCTATCATATAATTCAGCTGCTCCAGTGTTTCCATGCGATATTCGTTAGCAGATGTTAAAACCTCTTGGTAGGCTAACTCCGTCTTGGGCAATATCTCATCCATCAAAATAGCGTACATATCTGCGTTGTAATCTGCAGACAAACGATACCATTCCTTAGTTGTGGCGACAGGACTGTCATACCAGCGTTTTGATAAGATCGCAACAGTGTGATGCAAATCAACCAGGTACAGGCTGATATCGTTGTATAAACCGATCACAAACTGCTGTAACTGCGTATATAGCTGTTGGGTCGGTTGGTACAATTTGTGTTCTAAATCCAAACTATCCAGTTTCATGGTTGACTCCTTCATCGGATATAAAATAAAAAAATTCATCAATAGCACCTTACCCGCAAAATTCGGAAGCCGGTTATTGATTTACCAGGACGCATCGACAATTAATTGC
>SPJK01093218.1_pt1 | contig 42710 bp, 38 predicted proteins | sample 3741771 | NCBI WGS metagenome assembly SPJK01 (sample SAMN10925997, study PRJNA522277) | cold seep metagenome | isolation source: Elba SIP-enriched marine methane seep metagenome, extraction at timepoint T2 | place: Italy: coast of Elba, Mediterranean Sea
GTGGTGACCTTGGCAGTTTAGGCGCTGGTGCTGGTGGCGGCTTTGATCCGTCAGCCCTGCTTGGTGCTTTGGGTGGCTTAGGTGGTGCCGGCGGCTTGGACCTTGGTGCCCTTGGTGGCGGTGGCGCGATCGGTGGGGGCGGTTTTGACCCCTCTGCTCTGCTTGGTGCGCTTGGTGGATTGCAAGGTGGCGACGGTGGCGCGTCAGGTGCCACATTTGACCCGTCCACATTGTTTTCACGGATTGGTAGACGCCGCTAAAACTCACTAATCTGATGCGTAAGACGGCCCCCGAGATTTTGGGGGCCGTTTTTAGGTGCGGGTCAAGTGCAGGAAAATATCCTCAAGGTCTGACTCAACCGTGCTTAAATCCTGAATGCCAACGGCGGCATTCTGAACGGCGCTCAAAACCTCAGCCACAGAATGGTCACGCGGGCTATAGCGAATGGCTAACTGCCCATCAGACCGCAACTCGCCGGTAAACGGGCCCAGGCCATCAGGCACGGATGTTAGGCTTTCGCTTGGTGTGATCAGTAGTTGTTTTTCATCAATGCGCGAAATCAGATCACGGGTCGGCTCGCACGCGATCAACTCACCATGATTGATGATGGCGATTTGATCGCAAAGCTCCTCAGCCTCTTCGAGATAATGCGTGGTCAGCACAATCGTTGTGCCGTGGGCGTGCAGCGCCCGGACATAATCCCAAAGCTGCTGGCGCAACTCCACGTCAACGCCGGCTGTCGGTTCATCCAAAACAAGGATAGGCGGATTGTGAACCATGGCCTTGGCGACCAACAGACGGCGGCGCATCCCGCCTGACAATGTGCGGGCATAGGCATCCGCCTTATCGTCCAGTGCCAGCGCCTTCAGGATTTCCATGCTGCGGCGTTGGGATTTCGGTACAGCATAAAGCCCAGCCTGAATTTCCAGAATGTCATAGGGGGTAAAGAACGGATCGATATTCAGTTCCTGCGGCACAATACCAATAGAGGCACGGGCCTGCCGCGGGTTGACGTCAATATCAAAGCCCCAGATCCGCGCCGTTCCTTCGGTTTTGGTGACCAGCCCGGCCAATATATTGATAAAGGTCGATTTCCCGGCACCGTTTGGCCCCAGCAGCCCGAAGATCGATCCGCGCGGAATTTGCAGATTTATGCCCTTTAGCGCGTGTTTTTCCGGCTGCCCGTTTGACGCCCGATAGGTTTTTTGCAGATTTTCCGCCTCAATCGCGAAATCCTGCCCTTCAATTTGCCCGTTATTTGGCACGGCCCTGTCCTGTTTTTATCCCGCGCGCTTTTGTTGCGTATGATATCGCCCTATAAGCACGTCTGGGGAGTTGCACCATTGATCCACATGGGTATCATCCAGCAACAAAGCGGGTCAATCTGTGATCTTATAGATTCGACACCGAACGCCTATTGCTTTCTTTTGTGAGGACACAATGTCATCAAGCGCCGAACAGACCAACAGCGCAGGCACAGCGCCTGAAACGCCTGAAACGCCTGAAACGATAGAAACCGATCAGCATCGCGTCGCCTGTAATGGCGGTGGGGGTGCCCTGGGCCATCCCAAAGTCTTTCTGGAAATGGGGGATGACCATCAGGTCACCTGCCCCTATTGCGGACGCCTTTACAAGCTGGCGCATTAACGCGCATGGCCGAACCTGCTGCCATTCTTGGCCCCGATAAAGCTGGATCAATTGGACCGGATGATCATCTGATTCTGGTTGATGGATCGGCCTATATTTTCCGCGCCTATCACGCCCTGCCGCCTTTGACCCGGTCAACTGACGGCATGCCCGTTGGGGCGGTATCAGGCTTTTGCACGATGTTGCACAAGCTGGTGGATGATGCGCTGACCGGCAAGGAAGAGCATCGCCCCAGCCATATTGCGGTGATCTTTGATCCACCCGGCGGCAGTTTTCGCAATCAGATGTATGATCTTTATAAAGCAAATCGCGACGCGCCGCCCGAAGATCTGGTGCCGCAATTCCCGCTGGTCCGTGATGCCACGCGCGCCTTTTCATTGCCTGCGGTTGAGTTAAAGGGGTACGAGGCTGACGACCTTATCGCCACCTATGCCAAGGCAGCTGAGGCGCAGGGCGCATCTGTCACGATCTTTTCTTCAGATAAGGATTTGATGCAACTGGTGACTGATAAGGTCACCATGGTTGACCCCATGAAGAATAAGCGTATCGACCCTGATGGAGTGGTTGAAAAGTTTGGCGTTGGTCCTGACCGCGTGGTGGATGTGCAGGCCCTTGCCGGTGATAGCGCAGATAACGTGCCTGGGGTGCCGGGCATCGGTATTAAAACCGCGGCCTTGTTGATCAATGAATACGGCGACCTTGATACATTGCTGGCGCGTGCGGGCGAAATCAAACAACCCAAGCGCCGCGAAAATCTGTTGAGTTTTGCTGATCAGGCACGCCTGTCGCGCGATCTGGTCAGACTTGCCATTGATGCGCCTGTTGATGACAAGATGGATGAATTCCACGTCGAAAACCCAGACCCTGATACGCTGTTGGGTTTTTTGACTGCTATGGAATTTCGCACACTGACCAAGCGTATTGCCGGTCTGTTGGGGGTTGAGGCGCCTGCGGTTGCCAGCAAGAACACAGCCAAAAAACGGGATGCCGCACCAGCTGCGGAAATCGGTGATGGCGGCCAACCGGGCGCGCAGCACATCGCGGTTGAGGGGGCCATTGATCCCGATAGTTATGAGTGCGTGACGACACTTGATCGTTTGCAGCATTGGATCGACGTCGCCACAAAGCAGGGCTATGTCGCGGTTGATACAGAAACCACCGGACTTGATGCCATGCAGGTTGATCTGGTTGGTGTTTCACTGGCAACAGCGCCGGGTGTGGCGTGCTATATTCCCCTGGCTCACAAGGGTGCTGATGGCGACGGGCTGGCATTAACAGATGACACGCCCGAGCAGATTGATTTTGATCAGGCGCTTGGGTTGCTTAAGCCCATGCTTGAGGATGAAGGCATTCTCAAGATCGGGCAAAACCTGAAATATGACATGCTGCTGTTGCGGCGCTATGGCATTACCGTCAGCAGCTTTGATGATACGATGCTGCTGTCCTATGCGCTTGATGGCGGCAAGACCAGCCACGGTATGGATACGCTTGCCGGTCGTCACCTTGATCACGCAACAATTCCGTTCAAGGAAGTGGCGGGCACGGGCAAAAAACAACTGACCTTTGATCAGGTGCCGCTTGATGCTGCCACACGCTATGCGGGCGAGGACGCGGACGTCACCTTGCGCCTTTGGGCGATGCTGAAGCCGCGTCTTGCGGGCGAACATATGGCCCGTGTTTATGAGGGGTTGGAGCGTCCCTTGGTCAGCGCCCTGTTGGAAATGGAAGGTGCTGGCGTCAAGGTTGATCGTGATGTGCTGGCGCGTCTGTCAGCGCGGTTCGCCGATAAGATGGCAAGCCTTGAAACACAGATTCATGAATTGGCGGGGGAACAATTCAATATTGGCAGCCCCAAACAGCTTGGCGAAATTTTGTTCGACAAGATGGGTATTGAAGGCGGCAAGAAGACCAAGACAGGCGCATGGGCCACGCCCCATGATGTGTTGGAGGGGTTGGCGGCACAGGGACATGAGCTGCCGGCAAAGGTGCTTGATTGGCGCGGAGTGCAAAAACTGAAAAGCACCTATACCGATGCGTTGCCCAATTTCATCAACCCGAACACAGGCCGCATTCACACCAGTTATTCTATGGCGGCGGCAAGTACGGGCCGCCTTGCCTCAACCGATCCGAACTTACAAAACATCCCGATCCGCACCGAAGAAGGGCGCGAAATCCGCACTGCCTTTGTTGCAGAGCCGGGCCACGTGTTGATGAGTGCGGATTACAGTCAAATTGAATTGCGCCTGCTGGCCCATATCGCTGATATTGAAACCCTGCAAACAGCATTCCATGATGGGCTTGATATTCATGCCATGACCGCATCGGAAGTATTCGGTGTCCCGATTGAGGGGATGGACCCGATGGTCCGCCGCAAAGCCAAGGCGATTAATTTCGGGATCGTTTACGGCATTTCAGCGTTTGGCCTTGCCAATCAGTTGGGCATTGGGCGAGGCGAGGCAAGCAATTATATCGATGCCTATTTCGAAAAATTCCCCGGCATCCGTGCCTATATGAACGACACGAAAGAGTTCGCACGGGAGCATGGCTTTGTCGAAACTTGCTTTGGCCGCAAAATCCATCTGCCGGAAATCAACGCCAAAAATGGCGCGCAACGGTCCTTTATGGAACGGGCGGCGATCAATGCCCCGATTCAGGGGTCGGCTGCTGATGTGATCCGGCGGGCCATGATCAGAATGCCAGACGCTCTGCGCGCCGCAAACTTGAAAACCAGAATGCTTTTGCAAGTTCATGATGAGTTGGTGTTTGAAGTGCCCGAAAACGAGGTTGCTCACGCGAAGCAGTTGGTCACAGATATCATGCAGAACGCAGCAGACCCTGCCATGACCCTGTCTGTGCCCCTGACCGTCGAGGCAGGCATCGGCCAGAACTGGCAAGAGGCTCACTGACAAGAGGCCCACTAAGCAGACAGATTGATGCGGGAAGGCAAGGTTTGTTGGTCTTGCAGCCAGTGTTGCAAAAAATGCTTGACAAATGCAACGCATTGTGCCCATGGTTTATGGGCTGGTGCAACATGGTTGGGGTTGAAAATGGCTGATGTAGATTGGGGACGGATGATGCGTCCGCCTTACGGGCGCAAACTGGCGATGGAAGGCGAGAAGCAACGCCGTAAAAGCTTTGCAGGCTTTGACTTGCCAAGTACATCGTTTGATTGGAATGATGACCAAATTCATGCCTATAAGGGCGCTCGTGACGGGCTGGGCATGGATGCGCTCAAAGCTGAGCAATATGTGAACACCCACACTCCACTGTCCAAGCCATCAGGGCAAGCCAATCTATTTTATAAACCAGATGCCCCGACGGCGTTTGAGCAGGACCTGTATCAAAAATTGAAAGATCGGCCTAAACCAGCGGGGATTAAACCTGATGACGGCCCGTCCGTTCAGTTTGCGTCCCAATCAGGCCATGTAATCAGTCGTGAGGGCACCACAACAAAACCACAGGCGGCACCTTCTAATGCACCCACATTGTTCGGTGAAACCGCACAGTTGGGTAAGCAGCTTCACCATCAGGAACAGTCACGTAAGATCACCGAACCAAATGGCTATCGGGGCGGCGCGAGGGTTGATGAGGAAAAACCAGCAAAGCCTGCGCAGGCGTCAGTTCAAGAAAAACGACCCTTTAGTGAAGTCCGAACCGACCCCATTACCAAAAAGCGGATCGTGACCGCAAAGTTCGGTGACGATACATTTGAATTCAACAAAGTCTACACGGCTGACGAGATCACTGGCGGTATGGCAAGCATTAAAGCCAAGCTGCGCTCAAATCCCCATGCAATGGGGATGGAGCGTATCGAGGGTGTATCCGGTGAGTATTACATCAACCCTGATGACCGTCCGGAGGGCTATAGGACCGCACGGGACAAGGCAATGTCGATAAGGCTTGCAAAAGACACGTCGAAAGCCGCTACTATTGCTTCAATAGCTGTGCCGGCTGTTGGTGCTGTCGGTACGATTGCTTCTGGATATGCTGCTGTAGTGGAACCGACAGAGGAGAATATTAAAGATGTCGCTCTTTCCGCAGCTGGACATATACCGTTTGGGTTGCTTGGGTTGGGTGATGGTGCGGCAAAACGGGCGTCTGCGATAATGCAGTTGATAAGAGATGAGGCTAAGAAAGATGGAAAGTAGGGGATTAGCAAAAGCGGGCTACATTTTGGTAATGCTCGTACTGCTTTTGGTTAGTCAGTTATATTGTGAAGATTGCGACAACGACTTAAGATGTGCAAACGCTCTCGCGTTTCTGGTTGGCGCTGTGCTTATCTGGCGCGTTTTCTTTAGCCAAACAGTTTCTTTCAGTTTGATTGAGGCTGATCGTACCAATCGCCCGGTGCTAGCATTAGCCTTTCTTGGCGGGTTATTTCTGATTTGGCTTTCGATGCGCCCGGCACTTTCGATGATCTGGTAGAGATAGGTAAAACTTCATTTATAAAGCGAGCCTACCGCTAGCAGAAATTCAGCAAAACTGTTTTTGACGACTTGCTGTGATTGTCCTTGGCCTAACCACTCATGTTTTTCGACACAAACAAAAAGGCCGACTGCATCAGCAATCGGCCTTTCGTCATTTAAGCTGTAAGTGGCTTAAAGTGAGTCATTGATCCAGTCTGTGATCTTGCCCTTGGGCAGCGCGCCAACCTTGGTGGCATACACCTCGCCATCCTTGAAAATCATCATGGTCGGGATGCCGCGCACGCCATATTTTGTCGGCGTGTTGGGGTTGTCGTCGATATTGATCTTGGCAATGGTAACCTTTTCGCCAAGTTCATTTGATAGTTCTTCCAATGCCGGGGCGATCTGCTTGCACGGGCCGCACCATTCTGCCCAAAAGTCCACAAGAACGGGGCCATCAGCCTTCAGAACGGAGGCGTCGAAATCTGCATCGGTGACGGGTTTGGTAGCCATGTCGAAATCCTTATAGGTGCGGTTTGACCTGAATTGGTCGCGTATCACTTTCCTAAAATGTAGGTACGCGACCTGCCATCGTCAAGGTCAGCCGGGTAAGCCCGTGATTTTCTTGGCTGCTTGGTCCAGCTGCCCGCCCGAAAGTTCAATCAGCGCGCACGAATCGGTGAACAATAACGCAGCGCGCACTTGATGGCCGGGGTAAATCTTGCGCAGCAGGGCACGATAGGCCGCCATTTGCCCCACATAGGCGGAAGCAACATCTGCTGCCCTTTTGGGTGGTGGCTGGTTGGTTTTATAGTCGATGATCAGGACTTCATCGTCAGTTACTGCCAAACGGTCAATCTGCCCAGAAAGGGCAAGCCCGCCCCGATCCGCAACATCCGCGCCGATCAGGCCGGTCACCGGCACCTCTGCCATTGATCCTTCTGCAAACAGGGGGGCAAAGTCAGGGTTTTCCAAAACGGCCATAATCTCATCAATCCATGTGGTGATGATGTTTTCAGGCAGGTCATGCGCCGGTTGAGACAGGATGCGCTTGGCTGCCGCGCGCCGCGATTTGGGCGTGATATCCGGCAAAACTTCCAGCAATAAATGCAGCAATGTCCCGCGTTTGAGGGGGGAGGGTGCCTCAGGCTCCCAAGCAGGCGGCGCGACAAGCGGGGAGTTTGCCGTTGGCGCATCCTCGTCGCCCTCAAAAGGTAGTAGGGATGAAGGGGCGAGCGGACGGGCATCTGGCCGTTCGGTCCTGGCGTTGGCCAACGCCCAATTGGGAAGCGGTGCGGGGCCGAAGGTGGCTGTTTTAGGGGCATCTGGCTTGTCAGGCGTGACGGGGTTGCCCTCGTCCTTATTGATCAACCGTTCCGCATCATCGTCAATAAAGGCAAAGGGTTCGGTATGGTCAGCGGCAGGCCTGCTGACATAGTCCTGCCATTTGTTTTCTTTGCTAGTTTGCTTGCCCTTATAGGCGCAGAGGTAAAGCTCATCCTCGGCCCGTGTTAGGCCGACATAAAGCAGGCGGCGATATTCTGCATGTTCTGCCTCTAGATAGTCTGCAGCTGCCGCGCGGGTCACCGGGTCGCTTTCCTGTTCATTTTTGCGCCAGACGGGGGGGATCAAATCGTCTGGGGCGCCCAATGGCAACAGGGCGGGCATTTTTTGTTTTGTCGGCGGGCTCATCAAATCGGGCATGATGACGATGGGCGCTTCCAATCCCTTGGCGCCATGAACCGTCATGATGCGGACGGCATTATCCGATTTTTCCATATCGCGCTTCAACTCGGACCGGTCTTGCCGCATCGCGTGAAGGAAGCTTTGCAGCGATGCGGTGCGTCCCCGCTCAAAGTTCATGGTGCGGGCAAAAAATTCATTGATGGGATCAACCGCCTGTTGCCCTAAGCGGCCAACCAGACGTTTGCGCCCCTCGCTTTGTTCCAGCACCAGTGCATAAAAATCAAAGGGCCGCAGACGCGCTGCCGCACCAATCAGGGGGGAGAGCCAATCTCGCGCTGCAGCTTCGATTGATCCGGGGGTGGTGTCGGCAAACTCATTCAACCGTTCCCACAGGGTTTTCTTGCGCCCATGGGCGAGATCAAACAGCTGTGCTTCGGTCAGGCCGCAAAACGGCCCTTTCAACAGTGTGGCGAGGCCTAGGTCATCATCCGGGCATAATGCCCAGTCCCCCAGCGCCATCAAATCCATGATGGCGATCTGATCGTTCAGGATCATGCGGTCAGCCCCCGCAACCGGGATGGCACGGCTTTTCAGGGCGCGAACCAAGGCGTCCAGTTTTGCCCCCCGAGAGCGTAACAGGATCAGGATATCGCCGGGGCGCACCGGGCGGCCCTGTCCTGCCAGAATACGGCCTGTGTCGAACCATTGGCGTAACTCGTCGGCGATGCGCGTGGCCAGCATGTTCAAGGGGCTGTCAGGACGGGGGGCGTCTACCGGACTTTGCCAGGGGTGTATGTCCTTTTGTTCCGGCGGTTCGATTACGGGCCAACGCACGACTAAACCCGGTGCGTGTTGGCGGTAGGCGATGTGGGCCGGGGCGGCATCACCGGCCGCTAACCCGCGTCGTGCGGTATTATCTTCAAAGACTGAATCAACAAAGCGCAATACAGCCGGGGTAGACCGGAACGACACTTCAAGTTCAATGTCGCGCCACACTTGGTCGAGCGCCATTAACGTGCTGCCGAATTGGTCGGCCATGCGGGCAAATCCTGATGGGTCAGCCCCCTGAAACCGATAGATGGATTGCTTTTCATCGCCCACCGCAAAAATGGTGCGGCTGATGGGGGTGTCGTCAGGGCGGCTGCCCGCGCCGGCAAAGAATTCAGCAGACAGAGCTTCAATGATGGCCCATTGATCAGGGCTGGTGTCCTGTGCCTCATCCACCAGAATATGATCAATGCCTTGATCAAGTTTATAAAGGACCCAGCCTGCACCGCCTTCATTCTCTAAAAGGCTGCGGGTTTTTAATATCAAGTCAGCATAATCAAGTGTGCCCCGTTCGGCCTTGGCTGCAGCATAACTTGTCAGGATATAGTCGATAATCATCAACAGGGCCGCGGTGCGGCGTCGTGTGCCGTAACTTTTTTGCAGGTCAAGCAGGCGCAGCGCCTCTGCCATTGCGGCAAGCAAAATGGGTTTGCCTGTTTCGTCTTTGTCGCAGGTTTTGCTGATCAATGACTTCTCAGATAGCGGGGCGCCCGCGGCGGTTAAGAACCCGGTGCAAAATAGCTTCAGATTCTCTGGTGACTGCTCTTCGCAATAGGGCAGCCATTTTTCGGCGCGCTGTTTGTCCCGTTTGCCGCCGTCAGTTGCCATGCGTGCAATAACGGATCGAACAGCAGTCAGGTCAAAACCGGGGTCTAGCTGATCAAGCCCGGGCACGATGAATGGATCATCTTCTGGGTTGAGTGACAGGTGGCCAGACAGCACTTTCGTGGCCCCTGCAGGGCCGCCCAATCGCGTGAACAAATCATTGAATTGCCCGGCTTGATACAGGGCTTCGTTCATCAATTTGGCAAAGCCATGTTCACCCGCTTCATCAATTGTGATTTGAACCGCTTGGGCCAAGTCTTCAGAATCAGGGGCGGAGTCGGGGGCAAAGATCGTGGCGAGTAACTGGTCTTGTGCCTGTTGCTTCAGCTCAAATGCATCCTGATCTTCAATGACGCTGAAATTTGCGGGGACGCCTGCCTCGACAGAAAAACGTTCCAGCACCGCTTGGCAGAAGCCGTGAATGGTTTGAATTTTTAGCCCGCCCGGCGTTTCAAGCGCCACGGCGAACAGGGCGCGGGCACGTGACAGATGCCTGGCTTTGGGCGGCGTACCTGTCAGGTCGGTTAGCGCTTGCGTTAGGGTGTCGTCGTCACAGCCTGCCCACACGCTCATCGTGGTTTGCAGCCGTTCTTTCATTTCGGCGGCCGCAGCCTTTGTGAATGTCAGCGCCAGAATTTGGGCTGGCGGTACCCCTTCAAGCAATAGGCGCAACAGCCGATCAACCAGAACCCGCGTCTTGCCGGACCCGGCATTGGCGCGCACCCATGCTGAGGCAGCGGGATCAGCCGCCGCAATCTGTTTTTTGCGAACCGCTTGGCTAAGTTTTTCAGTGGCGCTTAACCCCATCAGTCGCCGCCCCCGTCATCAGTGCCGATCAACGACCATTCAGGCACCCGGGCCAGATGATCATAATCACTGTAATCATTCATACGCTGGGGATAGGGGCGGGCAATATAGGGTTCGTCCACTGTGCGATAGCGGTTCAGCATGGCATGCAGGTTCTGCTCAACCTCGTCCAGCAGGTCGGTCAACTGAATATCCTTGGGCACATAAGTGATTTTGCATTTTTCAGGCCGGGGGCCGAACTGCCAATATGACAGGCTGGCAACTTCGCGCGGTTCCAGCGCAACAGACTTGTCGTGATTGTGGAACGCCCCTTGTCTGAGCATGAGGGCTTCGAGCGGTAACTGCGAAGCAAAGCCAACCTCAACCTGGGAGGCGGTGGGGGCCTGCCCTGTTTTGTAGTCAATCACCGCATAGCGATTGTCGCGCATCAGGTCGATCCGGTCTGCTCGTCCACGCAATGTGAAGTGCGAGCCGTCTTCAAGTTGGAACGTAACCCCGCCTTCAAATTCAGCGTATGAGCGGTGGATGTCGCTTTGTTGTTCGTAGGCGGTCTTGATGACAAAATCAGCCATTGCCTCATAACGGGGCCACCAAAAGGCACGAATGCCCGGCTGGGCCAGCCGTTCGCCAAACCGTTCCCGCGCGATGGTATCAAGTGTAGCGCGGGCGTCTTGCGGCAGGTGCGGTAGACCGTCTGAAAACTTTTGAACGAACCCTTCCATAACGTCATGCAGGATTGTGCCGCGTTCGGCGGCATCAGCGTCCTGTTCAATATCATCCAGCTTTTTCAGTTGCAGTATATGGCGGGCATAAATGTCATAGGGGTTGCGTAACAGGGTTTCGATCTGTGTCACGGATAGGGATTGGGGGCGTGCCTCAACCGGTGGGCAGGGCATTGGACGCCCGGTTTCATGGTCAGTTGCGCGGTCTTGATCCAGCGCGATTGCCCAGTCCAGCAATTCTGTGCGCGTGATTTCATCAAGGGTACGCCCTGTTGCCGTTAGCAGGGTTGCCAATCGACTGATAAAGCGGCTGGGGGCAACCGGTGCCCCGTCGCGTTTCTTTGACCATGTTAACAAAACGGTCTTACCCGATGCAGCCTGTACAAAGTCATGGGCGGATAGGCCGGTCTGACGTTCTGGTTGCGGCAGGCCAAAGGCGCGGCGCATGGGGCGGCTTAACCAAGGATCGCTTGCCGCTTGCCGGGGCCAAACCCCTTCATTCAGCCCGGCAAGGATGGTCAAGTCAGCCTGTTGCAGGCGTGCCTCAAGCGGGCCAAGAATTTGCAGGCGCGGGTGGGCGCGGCGGCGGGGGCGAATGGCTTGCCCGGCAAGGCATGATCGCAACACGCCCGGTAGCCCGGATAATGGCAGGGGGCCAAGGGCACCCAGTTCTTCAATCATGCGGGTCAGGGTTTGGCTTAATGCTTCCCCCGCTTCATCAGTCCACAAAATGGGCGTGTCGGTTTCCTGTGTCAGCGCCTCGGCACTGGTGATAAGGGCCTGCAACATTTCCGGCACGGGCTTGAGATCAGCTGCAATAAGCGGAGCCATTAAATCATCAAGGTCTGCCAGCAGGGCCTGCGCCTTTGCCGTGCGGTCGATCCCGACATTATTCAATAGGCTGCGCAAACTGGCGGTGCCTGCAGCAGGTTTTGGGCCGCGCAGTGCAAACCGCTCCAACTGCCGAATGGCCCGCGCATCATTGGCGCGCGCCAAGGGGTGTTTTAGCATGGCCAGCAAGGGAATGGGGGCAAAGCCGTTGGCAGCGACTTCTGCCACCATCATCAAAAAGCGGGCGGGATCAGTTTCTGTCAACGGCACCCCGGCTGAATCATCAATGTTGATGTCCCAACGTGCCAATTCAGCGGTCACGCGCCGCGCCAGTTGCCTGTCAGGTGTGATCAGGGTTGCTGTGCGTTGTTTCGTTTCCAGCACTTCGCGCATGGCAAGGGCGATGGACAGAGCTTCGTTTTGTTGGTCCGGTGCCTCCAGCACAGACAGACCGTTCAGGGCCTGATCCACATCAGCATTTATGGCGCTTGCGCTTTGCCGCCACTGATGGGCGGTTTCTGCGGGACGCATGGCGGCACGCCAAAACGGCAGGCGCGCACGATTGTCTGGTTGTCCCCACGGCCAGTGGGCGACGCCTTCACGGGGGGTTTCAAGGTCTTCCAGCAGGTGACGCAAGCCATATTGCGGATGGGATTCGCTTAACGCCTGCCAGCTTTCCTCATCAAGGCCCAAATCAAGGCCGGGCAAAATGACGTGGCCTTCGGGCAGGCGCGCAACTGTTTTCAAAAGCGCCGCTGTCGCCGGCACTGACCCGGTGGAGCCTGCGGCGATGATCGGCCCATTGGGCGGGGTGCGCCGCCATTGATCAGCCAATGCGCGGATCAGGGCATCGCGCCGTGTGCCCGCATCAACCGCCTGTCGTGCCTCCAGCATGGCGGGCCAAGCCTCCCGCACGATATTAAGAAAGCCCATGACCGACTGCCAATGGCCGGCAAAGCGTTCATCGTCCACAAGGGTGGGCAGGGCCGATAAATCCGCCTGTTCCATTGCGACCAAATCCAGAAAACGGCCAAGCGCGGCTGCAAGGTCAAGGCATAGTGGCAATGACGGATCATCGTTCTGTGCCTCAAACCATGCCTTGACCAGTTGGGCAAGGTTGGCCTGTCGGTCCAGAGGGGCGATGGCAGGGGGCAGGTCCAACCCATGCGCCCCTTCAGGATCATGGGCAGACCCGATGATCATGTCTTCATCACTGACATCCCCAAAGGGACGCATTTGCGGCAAGATCAGGGGGGCACCATCTGCGATGCGCAAAAATGCCTCCCGCATGGTGCGAACGGCACGGCGGGTTGGCAGTAATAGGGTAACCCGGCTCATCGCCAGGGGATTGTCATCAGTGTGATAAAGCGTCAGCAACCCTTCGGCCAGCGCACCAGCAAAATCGACCCCGGCCGGGATTGTCATCACCGGCGACAGGTGTGATCGATCTATTTTACCAGCGGTCATGATCCCCCGATCGCTTTGTCTGCCTCGTCCCGGCCAGCCGGGGTGCCGATATGATAGGTCGGCATATCTGTTCCCAAGGCAAACAGTTTGCCCCGTTGGCGGGCGTTGGTCCATGCCTGTTTGACGGAAAATGGCTCTCCCGCTGCAAAGCCGTCGAACATGCGCCGCGCCAATATCTGCACACCACAGAAATAATAGGGGGCGGACGCGGGCGCAGGCACTTGTTGCGCGCGTAGATCTGCGGGTTCTGCCTCTTGGGTTTGTGTAAAGAAAAGATCGCCGGGGCCATCATAACCTGTGGCCCTGTCAACTGGTGCGCCCATCAATAGCGCATCCATCCGATCCGGGTTATATGCCTGCCATGCGCGCGTGATGATGCCCGTGTTTGCGGCCCATAACAGATCGCCATTCACAGAAATGATCGGGTCTTGCGTGCCAAACAAAGGCAGTGCCTTTTTGATGCCGCCACCAGAATCAAGCAACCGGTCTGTTTCGTCCGAAAACAGAATATCCAATCCGTGGTCGTGTCGTGCCAAATGCTGGCGCAGCATGTCTGCCTTGTAATGCAGATTGACGATGACGCATTTGACGCCTTCGGCTTTCAACAGGCCAAGCGTGTGATCAATCAGCGTGTGACCGGCAACCTCAACCAATGGTTTGGGACGATCATCGGTCAGTGGCCGCATCCGTGTGCCCAGCCCGGCGGCAAGGATCATAACGGTTTGGGGGACGCCATTCATGCTGATGTTCCCTTTTCGTCAGAACGCAAGACGTCGGAACTCATGTCATCCGAATTCAAGTCGTCAGAAAAGTGTCTGTCGAACCAGTCTTTTACATCGTGAAGGGCAGGGTGCGTCAGGTCCTGTTTCAGATAGGACCAAACCAATGGCGTTTTGGCGAGATAGCCCTGCTTGCCATCGCGATTTTCAAGTCGGGCAAAAATGCCGATGATCTTGGTGTTGCGTTGGGCCGCAAGCAATGCAAAGTCAGTGTCGAGCGTGACGCGGTCAACATTGGTTTGGGCGGCATAACGATCCGTCATTTGTTCACGCAATGCAGGGCTGATCAATCGCCGGGCATCTTCTAGTAACGAAACAAGATCGTAGGCCCGGTGCCCCAATAGGGCATCCTGATGGTCGATAATTCCAACTTTGTCCTGTGGCCTATCTTGTGGCCTATCTTGTGGCCTGGCCTTTCGCCCGGCCTGTGGTTTGTCTTGCGGGCGTTCACTATCAGGCAGCCAAAACAAATTTTCTGCATGATAATCACGCAGCACCATGACGGGATGTTGCGGCGGCCACAAAGGCGTTAGAGCTGCTTGCCAAAGCGCCTCAAATTCCTCACGCACAGCGGCGGGGCAATCCTGTCCCTTAGTGGCGGGCCAATACCAATCCGGTAGCAGCATCACCTCGCGCAGTAATTCAGCGTGGTCATAGGGCGGCAGCTTGTAATCCAGCGCCAATGTTGTCGGTTGCGGGTGTTGGTGCAGCGCGACAAGTGTATCGATGGCGGCACTGTACAGCGTCGCTTCATCTTGCGGAGCGGTCTGTAGATGGCGTGCAAACAGCGTGTCGCCCAAATCTTCCAGCAGAACAAAGCCATTTTTTGTGTCGTGGGCAATAATATGGGCGGCGCGGAACCCGGCATCTTCCAACCATTGATTGATGGCGACAAAGGGACGGCAGTCCTCGCCCATATCCGGCGGCGCATCCATTAGGACGGCCGGGCCGTTGGTGGGATGGTTAAGCCTGTCATAGCGGCGGAAGGAGGCATCCCCCGCCAAGGGGGCTATTTGGGTGTCCTGCCAGCCAGCAGCAGCCAAAAAATCTGCCTTCAACTGATTACGCGCGCTCATGGCGTTGGCCCGACCAATTCGATAAGGGCGTCACGACGATCTTGCCAGTCTAACCCGGGAACGAGTGTCGCGCGGCGTCCTGCCCCTTCTTCTTCCAGACGCACGGCCAGGCCGTTCTGGGGGCGGTCCCGCCCTGCCTTGTCGGGCCATTCGATGAGGCAGATTGAACCTTCCAAAGCCTCATAAAAGCCGATTTCCAGTAGCTCATCCTCATGCTCCAGCCGGTACAGGTCAAAGTGGCTAAGCGGTCCGGTGCGCCCCTGATAGGTTTGCAGCAGGGCAAAGGTCGGGCTGGGGACAGGCTCCGTCTGGCTAGTTAAACTGCGGATAAAGTGGCGGGCCAGCAGGCTTTTGCCCATGCCAAGCGTCCCTTCAAGGCACAGGGCATCGCCAACACGGGCCATTTGCGCCAGTTTTTGTGCAAGGGCTGCGGTGTCATCCTCTGTCGGGAGGGGAATTGTGATCGGCTGCGGTGTCATATCCCTCTCATATCCTTCCACGCGGTCCGCGGCAAGCATCGGGTGGGGCTATTTTCCGGTAAATATGTGTGGGTTGGCAGACCCAGCCGGACCATGCTATAGACCCGCCCATAAACGGCTGACCGTGCGCCAGTGCCAGTGTTGAAGGTTTTATTTAAAAATCAAGATACTGGACAAATTTTGCCTGTCAGATAAAAACAAGAATAAGGCGGTTCCCCCCAATTCAAAGGCCGCCCGGAGGTAGAGTTTTTATGAGTGAAGCAACAACAAGCGGCCAGACCGTTGTGATTGTTGGGGCCGGTCATGGGTCCGGTCAAGCGGTGGTGAGCTTGCGTCAGGAAGGCTGGGAAGGTCGTATTGTCCTGATTGGCGAGGAGCCCTATCTGCCCTATCAGCGTCCGCCCCTATCCAAGAAATTTCTTGCCGGTGAAATCGGCATTGATCGCGTTGAGTTCAAGGCCGAAGAAGCCTATGGCCCGGACAATGCGAATGTTGACCTAATGCTCAACACACGGGTTGATGCGATTGATCGCGATGCCAAGACGGTGACAACCGATAAGGGCGAGACGATCAATTATGATAAGCTGTTGATCAGCACAGGGTCGCGCGTGCGTCGGCTTGATTTCCTGCCCGGTGCCGATGCTGATGGCGTGTGCTATTTGCGCGGCATTGATGATGTTGAAAATATCAAGCGTTTCTTCGGATCAGGCAAAAAGGCCGTGATCGTTGGCGCGGGGTATATTGGCCTTGAAGTTGCGGCTGTCGCTGTGAAGAACGGCGTTGATGTGACTGTCCTTGAAATGGAAGAACGCCCGATGGCGCGTGTAACCGCGCCGCTGGTGTCTGACTTCTATCACAAGGTTCACACCGAAGAAGGCGTCAAAATCCGTTATGGCGTGAAAGTCACGGGCTTTGAAAAGAATGATGCAGGTGAATTGACAACTGTTTTGACCGAAGGCGGCGAGGATTTTTCCGCTGACTTTGCTGTCATCGGTGTTGGTATTATCCCCAATGTTGAATTGGCTGAGGCTGCGGGCCTTGCCTGCGATAACGGGATTTTGGTTGATGACTGCGCCCGCACCGAAGACCCCGACGTCTTCGCAGCAGGGGATTGCACCAATCACCCGAACGGTCATCTGGGTAAGAATATTCGCCTTGAATCAGTGCAAAATGCGCTGGAACAATCGAAGTCCGCTGCCGCAGCCATTTGCGGCAAGGAAAAACCCTATAATCAGGTGCCGTGGTTCTGGTCTGACCAGTATGATCTGAAACTTCAGATCGTCGGTCTGTCGCAGGGCTACACGGATGTGGTCGTGCGCGGTAACCCCGATGCACGTGCCTTTGCCGCCTTCTATATGAAGGATGGCGAACTTATTGCGGTGGATGCCATTAATGCAGCCCCGGAGTTTTTGATGTCAAAACGTTTGATAGCGCAAAAAGCGCGCCCTGATCCGACACGTTTGGCTGATACGTCTATTCCCATGAAAGAGGTTTTATAATCATGCCCAAGATTACTTATATTGAACATAACGGTACCGAACATGTGGTTGATGTGCCTGCTGGCAACACCGTCATGGAAGGCGCTGTGAAAAACATGGTGCCCGGTATTGATGGCGATTGCGGCGGCGCGTGCGCCTGCTCAACCTGTCATGTATATGTGCAGGCCCCTTGGGGTGACAAGGTTGGCAAGCCCGAAGGTATGGAAGTAGACATGCTGGACTTTGCCCATGATGTTTCTGACAATTCTCGCCTTGGCTGCCAGATCAAGGTCACAGACGAACTTGAAGGCATGGTCGTGAAAATGCCCGAAAGCCAGTTCTAAACTGCGCTGACCTTTATTGAATTTGAAACGGGCTGTTCCTTTGGGGGCAGCTTTTTTCATTTGCGGGTATTGATGGTGCTAAAGCGCGATTTCGGGGCGATAGGTTTCTGCCGCCTGGTCAATTGCGTCCTGCCGTTCATCCGTTGGCGGATGGGAGGACAGGAAATTGTCGCCTCGACATTCAGGCGCGCAATCTTCAGTCATTTTTTGCAAAATCGTTCCCAAGGCGCGCGGGTCATAGCCTGCGCGGGCGGCGATCATCGCGCCGTCCTGATCAGCCTCACGTTCAAATGAACGGCTGTGGGCTGCGCTGATAAACATGGTGGGGGCGTTGATCAAAACATCTGTTGCCCCATCCACATCACCGGTCAGCCAAACAATAATCAGGGGCAGGGCGCTTGCCTCCAGCACCTTGCGGGTCGCGTGACGATTGTCTACATGGGCGATTTCATGCGCCAGCACCCCGGCGATTTCATCGGGCCGTTCTGCCAACAACCACAACTGATCGGTGATCACAAGTTGCCCGCCGGGAAGGGCAAAGGCATTGGGGCCGATGGCGCCACCGTCACGAATGGCCAGGCGGTAATTTTGCGCCTTGGGATGGTTTTCCTGCAGGCGACGGAATATTTGGCGCACGCGCGTCTGTTCTTCAAGGCTGAGGGCAGATGGGTTGAAAACAATCCGGTCAAGGATTGGCAGCGTGTCAGAGCCGATTGATTGCACCACAGAGCTTGGTAGGGCAAAGGCCACCTGTTTTGATACAACCGGGACACCCCAACGGAATGCTGAAAGAATAATGACCAGCGTCAGCACAAGGGCGACAAAGGCAAGTTTGCCATGCCCTTCGAGCCACGCGATTTTGCCCATCACCTTGCCGCGCCCGAAGCGGGCCAGCAAAGCGTCAATGCCGTCATTGTCAGTTGTTTCAAAGGCCTGCCCGCTGGGCAGCTCCAGCCGTCGGGGAATATTGCCGATGCGGTCGCTGACTTTAACCTCTGACATGGTGCACAGTCTTTGTGCCCCATCGCCGCCGGCTGGCGCGAAGGTCAGCAGGCCATGATCATCCACATGGATTGTGCCTGCCTGTGCGGCGCTTGATTTATGGTCGAACAGTCTGCCCTGGATTGCGTCACTCAAAAGCCGATCTCCAGTCCCATAAAGTCTGCAAATTCCTGCCCGGTGGCGCTTGTGTCTTCTTCTTCTTGCGTTGCGATGGCGTCCAGCGATCCGGTTGTGATCAGCGCCGTGTTGGCAGCGCGATAACGCGCCATGCGTACCCGCGCCCACGGAATGCCAAGTCCGAATGTCAGGCCAATGACGGCCATGTTACTCATCGAAATCCATGCATAACGAAAGGGATCGAGTGTTGATTCGAGTCTATGGCCCCCTTCAATATGTGTGTTCGACAAGGTGTAGTTGGTCAGATAGGCGTTTAACAGCTCGGCCAAGCCAACATAAAGCAGAATGGAAATATAGGTGATGGGGTTCAAAAAGGTGACCAGCATTTCTATCACCGCCGGGTCTGTTTCCGCATCGGCACCCGTTGCGCTGATGACACCGGCGATAACGACAGCAATTACCCCGCCGATAATGCTAACGACGGCAAAGCTCAACATGCCGACAAGGGCGGCAATGATATAACTTTTGTACAGTGGCCAACCTTCTAGGGAGAGCGAAAATGGCAGGCGGCCAAACCGACTTTTTCCAACCATATAGTGTTGCCTGGCCCGGTAACCCAGTGGCGACAGCACAAAGAAGCTGAACAAAGTGAATAGCGGCCATGCGACAAATGCCCAATAGGCCCCGCCTATTGAGCCGTCAAAACCAAATCGCACATTGCGGTATTGCGACATGCGGGCGCGAAAGCGTAATGACAGCAAGGTTGCAAACGGCACCAGCAGGAACGGTATCACAATATAATAAAGCGATATGCCAACCAGCAAATCAAATGAACTGGCGATGGATGCTGCCGCCAATACGCTAAAGGCAATCAGTCGTCCGCGTAGGATCACCAGCGGGTTTGCCAAATAGTCGAACCTGTGGGCATCCAGTTCAGTGTTACCGTAAAAATAGCGCATGGTTCGCACCTTGGCCCATGCTGAATAGATGCCAAGGGTAACAATCGACAGGGCAATATTTACGATCCAGATACGAAAAAACTCCATTGCCGCGCCATGAAAGGCAAAGCCGTGTCGTTCTTCGGCTGCCGCTTCCCCCGGCAGGGCGGTTGCTACTGTCTGGTCCATGCTGGTCCCCCACAAATCAGTTGTCCGCAACATACCGCGAAGGTTGCATCATGCCAAAGAAAAACCCCGCTGCCGGATAGGCAACGGGGCTTTGATAAGCAGTGTATGCACACGCCTAGTAGCGGTATTGATCTGCCTTGAACGGACCTTGCTGCGATACGTTGATGTAGTCAGCCTGTTCCTTGGTCAGTTCAGTCAATTTGGCGCCAACCTTGGCAAGGTGAAGGGCGGCCACTTTTTCATCCAGATGCTTCGGCAGGACATAGACCTGACGTTCATAATTGTCTGAATTGTGCCACAGCTCAATCTGCGCCAAAACCTGATTGGTGAAGGATGCTGACATCACAAAGCTGGGATGACCGGTGGCGCAACCAAGATTCACAAGGCGGCCTTCGGCCAGAACGATCAGGCGCTTGCCATCGGGGAATTCAACTTCGTCAACCTGCGGCTTCACATTGTGCCAAGGGAAGTTGCGCAGGGCACCGATTTGAATTTCCGAATCAAAGTGACCGATATTGGACACGATGGCACGATCCTTCATGGCCCGCATGTGATCAATGGTGATCACATCGATGTTGCCTGTTGTCGTCACAAAGATATCGCCAACCGGTGCGGCATCATTCATTGTTGTGACTTCATAACCTTCCATCGCGGCCTGCAGTGCGCAGATCGGGTCAATTTCAGTGACCATCACGCGTGCACCCTGCGAGCGTAGGGACGCGGCAGACCCCTTGCCCACATCGCCGTAACCGGCAACCACGGCAACCTTGCCGGCGACCATGACGTCTGTGGCGCGTTTGATGCCATCAACAAGGCTTTCACGGCAGCCATACAGGTTATCGAATTTGGACTTGGTGACAGAGTCGTTGACGTTGATGGCAGGCACTTTCAACTCGCCCTTTTTCGCCATGTCATACAGGCGTAGAACGCCGGTTGTGGTTTCTTCTGAAATGCCTTTTACGTCGTCCAGCAGTTCAGGGTATTTTTCGTGCATGATCTGGGTCAGGTCGCCGCCATCATCCAGAATGATGTTCGGGGTCCAGCCATCGGGGCCCTTGATGGTTTGTTCAATGCACCACCAGAATTCTTCTTCTGACAGGCCCTTCCAGGCAAAAACCGGAATTTCAGCAGCAGCCATTGCAGCAGCAGCCTGATCCTGGGTTGAAAAGATGTTGCATGATGACCAGCGTACAGTTGCGCCCAGATCGATCAGTGTTTCCATCAACACGGCGGTCTGAATGGTCATATGCAGGCAACCGGCAATGCGGGCACCTTCAAGCGGCTTTTTGCCGGCAAATTCTTCGCGCAGCGCCATCAGGCCGGGCATTTCCGTTTCGGCAATGGCGATTTCCTTACGGCCCCAATCGGCGAGGTCCATATCCATGACTTTGTAATCTGTAAAACTGCTCATCTTCGCATCCAGTCTTTCGGTAACGGGGTGAAACGCCCCCAAAACAGGCAATAGCGCCCCAAAATAGGGGCCGCTTATAGCAAGCTGACCAGACGCTGACAAGCCTTATATAAAGAAATCTTTATGTCTTAATGTCGCGAGCGAGGCGCGCATTTTTTGGTGCTATTCCTCACCAAACTTGTCATTCACAAGTTGTTCAAGCGCATCAAGCGCCGCTTCGGCGTCTGCGCCTTCGGCTTCCAGCTGCAATGTGGTGCCCAACGGGGCCGCCAGCATCATCAGACTTAGGATCGATGTGGCACCGGCAGTGTGGCCATCATTTCGTACAGTGATTTGTGACTGAAATTGCCCGGCGCATTCAACAAATTTGGCAGAGGCGCGGGCATGTAACCCGCGCTTGTTCTGTAATGTTATGCTGCGGGTCTGGCTGGTGTTAGCGGTCATTGCCGTTAAGCACTTTGCTGGCGACTGAAATATATTTGCGGCCCGCTTCTTGTGCAGCATCAACCGCCACTGCCAATTCGCTGTCGCCACGTGTCCCGGCCAGCTTGATCAGCATGGGCAGGTTAATCCCGGCGATAACCTCAACATTAGCGCGGTCTAATAGTGAAATTGATAGGTTGGAAGGGGTGCCGCCGAACATATCGGTCAGGACAATCACGCCCTTGCCGTCCTCAACCTCACCCACAGCATCCAGAATGTCCTGCCGCCTTTGTTCCATATCATCGTCAGGACCAATCGATAGCGCGCGCACTTTTTCCTGCGGGCCGACGACATGTTCCATCGCTGACAGAAATTCGTCGGCGAGCCGTCCGTGGGTAACAATGACTAGTCCAATTTGTGACATTGATGCTCTCATCCGCTGGGGGGTGTCTGAAGACAGGCAGATCAAATTCGTGAACGTCAATTGTTTGCATGAGTTGCAGGTAGAGGCAAGCGTGTTCGTGCCGGTCATTTCGCTCTGTGGCGGTTTGGCCCGCTACGCCTTTAACTCGCGATGGGTGACCAGCGGGGCATAGCCTGCTGCCTCAAAATAGCGTTTCAACTGTTCGGCCACAAAGACGGAACGGTGTTGCCCGCCGGTACAGCCAACCGCAATCGTCAGATAATGTTTGCCTTCATGATTATAGCGCGGCAGCAGTGTATCGATCAGACCTTGTAATTGCTTGATAAACGGGGCGTAGGTGGGATCAGCCATGATAAAATCCGCTACTGCCTGATCCTGCCCGGTCAGGTCGCGCATGGCAGCTTCATAATGCGGGTTTTGCAGAAACCGCACGTCAAAGACCAAATCGGCATGACGAGGCAAGCCGCGCCGGTAGGAAAATGATTGCAGAGACAGGACCAAGCGGTCCTCAGTCCCGGTATCAAGCCGTGTTTCGATCATGCGGCGCAAATCGTGAATTGACTGGCTGGTCGTGTCGATTAGCATTTCAGCCATATCACGTACCGGCTTTAACAGGCGGCGTTCTTCCTTGATGCCGTCCTGCACATCCCGATCAAGGGCCAGCGGATGGGCGCGCCGCGTTACCGCAAAGCGTTTCAATATTTCTTCGTCTTCACAATCAAGGAAAATCAATTCCGGGCGCGTGCCTGTCAGTGCTTCACATGCTTCAACCGTTGCCATCAGTTTTGTGGCGTCGAAATCCCGTGTTCGGCAATCAAGCCCAAGGGCAAGATTGCGTGTGCCCTGTTCGGATTCAGCCAATGTTTCGACAAAGCGCAGGGGGATATTGTCAATGGTTTCAAAACCAAGGTCTTCCAATACACCCAATGCGGTTGATTTGCCCGCGCCGGACATGCCGGTCAGGATCAATAGCGGGTGAATGTCAATTGGCTTTGGCATAATCGGGTCTTGCGCTCCGGCCTATTCGGATAATGATTTCGCCCCGGTTACAACTGCCAAGGTTGCCCGAATTTTGGCCGGGGTTGCCGCGTGACGCAAATCAAATTGCAATTGCGGCACCATAATGTCTGCGAATGTTGCTTGCATGTCGCGCGCCTTCAGGTCTGGCATGCGCGACACCTGTGTGCCGTCGCAGGCATTGATTACTAACCTTAACGGCGCATTATCCACACTGTCCCAGCGCACAATGCCCAGCCCGCGAATTTCCAACAGCCCCTTGATTGTTGCGGGAGCAGTTGCAGTCAAGGTGGCTGTGGCGCTGTGGGGGTCAGGTGTCAGGCAGGTGCGGTCATCGCTGACCAGCATGGCACCGTCATCCAGCAGCCGCAGGGCGCAATCAGACTTGCCGCTGCCTGACGGGCCGGTCAATAAAACACCATGGCCGCCGATTGCCACGCAGGAGCCGTGAACGATCAACGGTGTGTTTGCCTGATCAGTCTTGGAACTAGTCATAGGCCGGCAACTCCACCACAAAGCGGGCACCGCAAATATCACCATTTTTGTCTTGGCGGTTCTTGGCCTCAATACTGCCGCCATGAACCTCGACAATTTGTTTGGATATCGCCAGCCCCAATCCTGAATGGCCGCCAAACCCTTCGGACGCGGGCCGTTCGGTATAGAACCGTTCAAAGATTGATTTTACGTTGTCAGGTGGGATGCCCGGACCTTCATCGCAAATCGCAAACACAACATTGCGACCATCGCGATAGGCTTCGATAGTGATGGTGCCGCCAGCGGGTGAAAAGCTGGTCGCGTTGGACAATAGGTTATGGACGACCTGCCCAAGGCGCGATTCAATGCCAGGGACAATCAATTTGCCTTTGTCGCGTAGGTCAAGCTTCAGGTCAGGCGCGGTGCTATCGTTCGCCTTGCTTTCGTTCAGCGTACGCGTCATATCCGTGACGGATTCCAATAGCATGCCAAGGTCAATTTTTGACATCTCTTCGCGTGACAGTTCCGCATCAAGGCGGGAAGCATTGGCGATATCGCTTAACAGGCGGTCGATGCGTTCCACGTCATGGCGGATCACTGCTTCCAGTCGGGCGCGTTGTTCATCGGTGCGCACCAGATCAAGCGTTTCAACTGCGCTTTTCAGGCTGGTCAGCGGGTTCTTGATTTCATGGGCGACATCGGCGGCGAAACTTTCGATGGCATCAATGCGGTTATACAATGCCTCTGTCATATCGTAGAGGGAGCGTGACAACTCCCCAATCTCGTCACGTCGCGCGGTAAAGCGGGGGATTTCCACCCGTCCGCCAACAACAGTACGCACCCGCTGGGCAGCATGGGCAAGACGCCTGATCGGTTGGGCGATGGTGCCCGCAAGCAACGTGGCGCTGACAAAGGCAATGGATAAGGCCATCGCAAACACAAGTAGCAGCCGTGCCCGTTCGGCCCTGACCAGCGCCTCAATATCGCCTGCCTCTGTCGACAACATCAGCGCGCCAAGCACCGCCTTGAAGCGGGTGACAGGCACCGCAACCGAAACGATCAATTCATCTTGTGTATTGCGGCGCACCGCCTGTGTGCTTGCCCCTTCAAGGGCGTTTAGAACTTCGGGGTAATCGCTTGCCTCCTGATCGATACGCTCTTGATAAAGCGGCAGGCCCTCTTCGACCGGGAACATCAGCCGGGTCAGAAATTTTTGGCCTTTTTCGAACAGGTCATTTAACGCACCGGTCAGGGAAAACCCTACCTCTGGCGGTTCCAATTCATAGCTTAGGACTTGGCCGGCAAATAGATGCTGCCGCGTATCGGCAAGCAGTAAGCCATCTCTGTCAAATATGCGGGCGCGCGTGCCTGTGGGCACGGCCAGACGCCGCAACAGGGCACGGGCCTGCCGGAAGTCAATCACCTCGGCATTGGGGCTGATGGCGCCTTGGCCAACCGCCCCGGCGATGATGGTCCCTTGGGTCGTCAGCGCATCGATGCGTGCCTCGATCAGGTCATCACGAAGCGAGGTGACAAAGATTACCCCGGCCAACATGGCAAGAAGTACCAGCAGGTTGACCGCAATAATGCGGGCTGTAAGTGATCTAAGGCGCATTGTCCGCCTGTCAGTGGTTATCGTGGTTGGTGGCCTTATGCCTTACCATCATTATAGCGATAGCCTATCCCGTACAGAGTCTCAATGGCGTCGAACGCATCATCAACCTGTTTGAATTTTTTACGCAGACGTTTGATGTGGCTGTCAATGGTGCGATCATCCACATAGACGTCATCTTCATAGGCAGCATCCATCAGATTGTCGCGGCTTTTTACATGGCCGGGGCGCACTGCCAGCGCCTTCAGGATCAAAAACTCAGTCACTGTCAGGTTAACCGGCTTACCATCCCAAACACAGGCATGACGGGCCGGGTCCAACAATAGCGGCCCCCGTTCGATGGGCTTTTCAATTTCGCCGGTTTCGACATCCGCAACCGGATTGGCGCGACGCAGGATCGCCTTGATCCGCTCCACCAACAGGCGCTGCGAGAATGGCTTGCGAATATAATCGTCAGCGCCCATGGACAGGCCCAGAACCTCGTCAATTTCTTCGTCTTTTGAGGTCAGGAAAATCACCGGCATATCGGCTTTGGTGCGCAACTGGCGCAGCAGGTCCATGCCATCCATGCGCGGCATCTTAACGTCCAGCACAGCAAGGTCGGGCGGTGTTGTCGTCAGGGCCTGCAATGCGGCAACGGAATCTGAATAGGTTTCAACAGTGAAGCCTTCAGCCTCCAGCGCGATCTGGACGGAGGTAAGAATGTTGCGGTCATCATCTACCAGCGCGATTGTGGCGTCGGTTACAAGGGATGAACTGGACATTTGGGTCTCCATAAACATTGTGTAGCCTCTTTCCTATTGTGCAAGCGGGTCATCAATTGATGCACATAAGACGAGGCGGTTGAGGCCGAATTGTGTCAGAACCTAGCGTAAAAAATGGCTCGTGTTTAGTGGTTTGCGTGATTGTGACAGGGGTCACAGAAAATATTACACCCGCGCAATTGGCCGATTGGCGATATAGTTGAAGCGCATCAGCGCGAAAATAGTGGCAAGGCTTAGGCCCGCAGCAAGGCCAAGGACCAAACCATGCACCCCGAAACCGGCCCTGAATGTCAGATACCAGCCAAACGGAATGGCAATGACCCACAGGCCGATCACCTGCAAGATGACGGCAGGCCAAATATCGCCAGCCCCCCTTAAGGCTCCCCGAATAACACCCATTGACGAGTCGAAGATGATGGCCAACCCGGCGGCCTGTATCGTGACGCGGGCAAGGGCGATCATGTCAGTATCGTCCACGTAAATTTTGGCAAGCGTTTCGGGGATGAGCACACATGCCAGTGCAAACGGGGCCACCAATACCCACAGGCTGAAAATGCCCGACCATCCGGCCTTGCGCGCATTGGACAGGTCTTTTGCCCCGACAAACCGTCCAACCCGGATGGAGGTTGCCGCCCCCGACCCGATGGCCATCATAAAGGCAAGGGCAACCAGATTATTGGTAATCTCATAGGCTGCCAATTGCAGTGCGCTTAATGTTGCGGCCATAAAGGCGATAGTGCGGAAGGCACCAACATCCAAACCCTGCACCAAAAACAACGGTGCCCCCAGTTTGATCATTGTGCGCATCGGGCTGGGCATGTTGGCGGGCTTGGGCGCGCGCAACGAGATGCCGTGATCCCGCGCGACAAACAACAACCCAATAAAGGCACCGATACAGATGAATATCCGTAACCCGGTGGAGGTTAAGACCGCCCCTTGGGCCCCCATCGGCGGGATCAGGTCGCCACTGCCAAATACAAACAGATAATCCAGCCCAATATTGGCAACAACGATGAACAGCGTCAGCCACATGGCGATGCGTGGGCGGCCCAGCGCATCAAGCGTATTGGTGATGGCCACAAACATCATCAGTGCCAACAGGCCCGGTGCAAATAGATGGGTGATGGGCACCGCCTTGGCGATCAGTTCCTCGCTTTGCCCGGCAAGGCGAAACACATCATCAGCAAATAGCGACGAGACGCTGAATATCAGCCCCATAATAAAGCCAAGCAGCAGCCCGCTGCGGAAAATAACTGCCACCCGGTCATGTTCGGCCGCCCCGACGGCCTGCGCTGTCATGATGGAGGTGCCTTGCATCAGTCCGAACCCGGCCACCATCAACACGACCTGCGGCGTGACGCCCAGCCCGAAATAGGCCAATTGTTCGGGCGCATAACGGCCTACCATCATCGTGTCGATCGTCACCAACAGCACAAACCCTGCGCGCATGACAATGATGGGCAAGGACAGGGCTAAGGTTTCGCGAAAGTGCTGGGGCCAAGTCATATGTGGTGGAGCCAAACCATATCGTTTGTGTAGGGAAAGGAATGTGGGGCAAGATAGGTGCAGCACAGATCAGACACAAACAAATTCGATGTGCCGATGACAGGGAATGACAAGCCATGCCAGACCAGACAGATCAATTAGCGCAACAAGGTGACCTGCAAACGCTTGCCCGCACTATATTGGACAGCACCGCGTTGGGCAGTCTGTCCACATTGGCTGCGGCCCCGGTTGGTGACGCCGGGGCAGGGGCACCCTATACCAGTTTGGTGTTGATCGGACAGGACCCAGTGGATGGTGCGCCGGTTCTGTTATTGTCCGGGCTGGCCCGCCATACCCAGAATTTGAAAAAGGACCCGCGCGGTTCCCTGTTACTGGCACCACCCCCGGCGCAAGGCGAGGGGCCATTGGAGGGGGCGCGGCTGACCGTGATGGGGCGATTCTGTGAAATTGGTCCAGAATCCGGCGAATCTGACGCAAAACTTGTGCGGCAAGCCTATTTGGACCGTCACCCGGACGCCGCCACCTATGTTGATTTCGGGGATTTTTCGTTGTGGCGACTGGCAATAGCGGGCGCGCATTTGGTGGCGGGATTTGGCCGTATAACGGAAATCCCCGTCAATTCGCTGATTTTTAAGCGATTTTAGCAGCAACTGACTATTCTGTGGTCATGGGCAACTAATAGGCGGAGATATTTGGGAAAAATGCCGCAATATTTGCCACTTTATAATGACCGATAATGGTTGCACCGCCCCTATACGGTCCTTATTGTGCGGCCCATCGGAGTGGACGGCCTGGGCCTTTAATGCGGTTTGGGTCAGCGACGCTCCCCATTTGAAGATGTATGGAAACAGGCACCATGCGGGACTTATTACGGGTCGCGTGGCAGGCCTGATTTTCAGTTTAGAACAGGCCGCACTGGCATCCCCCGATGCCGCCAGTAGCCGCCTTTATTGAAGGATAGATGCCGTGACAAACACTGGCCTTCAGACGCAAGACGATCTCATCCCTACACAGGGTCTTGATAATTTGGGTATCAATGTGGGCAATGTCCATTGGAACCTGCCTGCCCATACGCTGTTCCAGGCAGCGATCGAACGCAAGGAAGGCCGTGTAACGGCGCAAGGCGCGTTTGTTGCACAAACCGGCGAACATACCGGTCGTTCCGCACAGGACAAGTTCACTGTTCGTGATTCAGAAACAGAAGATCAGGTCTGGTGGGATAATAACAAGCCCATGACCCCTGAGAACTTCGACACCCTGTATGAAGACTTCATCTCGTTCGCAAATGAACGCGGTGAATTGTTTGTGCAAGACCTGTTTGGTGGTGCCGATCTTGATCACCGCCTGCCGGTTCGTGTTGTTGGCTGTCATGCATGGCATTCCCTGTTCATTCAGCATCTGCTGATCCAACCGGAAACTGCCGACCATAAAGATTTCGATCCGCAGTTCACCATTGTTCATATGCCTGAATTCCGCGCGGACCCTGCCAAGCACGGCACGCGTAGCGGTACGGTCATTGCTGTGAACTTTACCAAGCGTTTGGTTCTTATCGGCGGCACGTCCTATGCCGGCGAGATGAAGAAATCAGTCTTCACCATCCTGAATTACTTGCTGCCCGCCAAATCAATTATGCCCATGCATTGTTCAATCAATGTTGGCGATGAAGGCGATTCAGCAATCTTCTTCGGTCTGTCAGGTACAGGTAAAACCACCCTGTCAGCTGACCCGAAACGTGTTTTGGTCGGTGATGACGAACATGGTTGGTCAGAAAATGGCGTCTTCAACTTTGAAGGCGGCTGCTATGCCAAGATGATCAACCTGTCACCTGAAGCAGAACCTGAAATTTACGGCACAACACAGCGTTTCAGCACTGTGCTGGAAAATGTGGTGATGGATGATAATGGCGTCATCGACTTTGACGATTCCTCACTGACGGAAAATACACGCGGTGCCTATCCCATCAGCTTTATTCCGAATTCTTCGGAAACAGGTCGTGCCGGTCACCCGAACAACATCATCATGTTGACCGCCGATGCGTTCGGCGTGTTGCCCCCCATTGCCAAGCTGACACCCAGCCAGGCCATGTATCACTTCCTGTCCGGTTATACCGCCAAGGTTGCCGGTACAGAAAAGGGCGTGACAGAGCCGCAGGCAACTTTCTCAACCTGTTTCGGTGGCCCCTTCATGCCCCGTCATCCCAGCGAATATGGCAACCTGCTGCGTAAGCTGATTGCTGAACATGGCGTTGACTGCTGGTTGGTGAACACCGGTTGGACCGGTGGTGCTTATGGTATTGGCTCTCGTATGCCGATCAAAGAAACCCGCGCGCTGTTGAACGCCGCGTTGGACGGTTCACTGCGTGGCGCAGCATTCCGCACCGACGAAAACTTCGGCTTTGAAGTGCCGGTGACATTGCCGGGCGTGAATGATGCCTTGCTTGACCCGCGCGGCACTTGGGCCGATGGCGCAGCCTATGATGCGCAGGCGCAGAAGCTGGTCAGCATGTTCATTGAAAACTTCGGTCAGTATGAAGCGCATGTTGACCCCGATGTGATTGCAGCGGCACCCACCGCCGCCTAAGCACACCAAATACTGATTTCGGAAGGTCGGTGCCTGCGGGTGCCGGCCTTTCTTTTTGAACAGCTTGTTTTTTGCGTAGCTTACTTTTTGACGGTGCTATCCTTTTGCACTTGTCACTTGTTTACGGCAAAATCCGATCATGCTGACCGCACAACAAAAGCAGACATTTGCACAAGACGGACTTTTGCACCTACCCGGGCTGATTGACACAGACCTTGTGACAAAGGTGCGGGTGCTGTTGTGGCGACATCTGGAATCGCGCCTGATCTGTCGCGATGACCCTGGAAGCTGGCCGCGAGGTTTGGTCAGCAAATTGCAGGCTGTATCGGCCCATCATTCTGTACAGGATTTGTGTGTAGACAGCGTATGGCGTGTTGCTGGTGACCTGATGGGCGCACAATCACTTGCCGGTACTTCTGCGCAACTGGTGCAATTACTGGTGTCATTCCCTGACGCTGATAACTGGCAGGTGCCTGCAAAAATGTGGCATTTGGATATCCCGCGCCTGACCGATGGAGCGCGCCGACCCGGGGTGCAGCCGTTTTTCTTTTTGGATGAGGTTGCGCCCGGCGGCGGGGGAACCGTGGTGGTTGCAGGCTCCCACCGTTTATTGGTGGGGCAGGGGCAGCGCATTGCTTCAGCGGATGTGAAGGTGGCGCTGGCCAAGCGGTATGACTGGTTTGCAGATCTGATGAATAAGTCCGACACCGACCGGGACCGTTTCCTGCAGGTGGGCGGCAATGCCGACGATGTGCCTGTGCGTGTCGTGGAATTGACAGGCAAGCCGGGTGATGTGGTGGTAATGGACATGCGGGCGCTTCATGCGCCGGCCCCCAATGCAAGCGGGCAGCCGCGTTTGATGGCGACTGCCCGTTTGATAGATCAGGACTTAGTACCGGAATTATACGGGCCTTAGGCCGCCGCTGTTTTCTTCTTGGCAACTTTCTTGACGGTTTTCTTTTTCGTACCGCTGGCCTTGGCAGCAGGTGCGTTGCCATCCTTATGGGCATCGGCCAGTGCCTTGAATTCCTTGAATTCGTCCAAAATATAGTCAATCAGGACGTCGGGGTCAGGCACCACATTGGGGCTGGCAAGAATGCCGAAATCAAGCTGATCAAGATAGGACACGCAGGTGATATTGACGCCCTGTCCGTGGCCCAACGCTGAAATCGGATAGTTGGTCACAACCTTGCAGCCCGCGATGTAAAGCGGGTTCCGCTCGCCCTTCACATTTGACATCACCATGTTGAATGGCGGTGTGATGGCAGAGGCGATTTTCGGATTTTTCGCCAAGCTCAACGCAGCCTTGGTGATGATATTGGGCAGCGCGCCGACCTTGCTCATCTCATCGGTGGTTTCGATCAGCTGCGCGGCCAGTTCCTTACCCTGCTTGGCTGAGATTTTGACGGCTTCCAACCGTTCCAGCGGGTCGGCAATGTCGGTACAGAACGAGATATTCATCTGGCTGACATTATTTAGGCTGTGACGCTTTTGCTTCATGGCAATGGGCGCACCTGCGATCAGGCTTTCTTCGGGCAGATCATTCTTTTCTTCTAGGTACCGGCGGATCGCGCCACCACAAAGCGAGATGGTGACATCATTGATTGTGGCACCAAATACCTTGCCGGCCTCTTTCATTTCAGTGAACGGGATAGACCCTGCGCCGTAAACGCGTTTTGCTATCACCGGCGCGTTAAAGCGTGAACGCGGCGCTGACATGCTGATCTTTTCTGTTTGAATCTTACGCATCATGCCCCACCCCTTTTGGGCGGCGACGGCCAATTGCTCAATATCCTTGGTGATCGGACGTGACAGGCGGTCCTGCACCATGTTGACGACTGTATCGCCAAGTGACGGGCTGACCCGTGTGGTCGTACGATCAAAATGCAGCATGGCCAGCAGGGACTTCGGCGGCAGCGGTTTGCTTTCGGGAGTTTGATCAAACATGATTTGCTGAATGATCATTCCGGCCTGTCCATCAATGGCGGCGTGATGCAGCTTTTGATAAAGCGCAACGCGATTGCCCGGCAGCCCTTCGATGACATAGGTTTCCCACAAGGGGCGTGTCATATCGATCGGCTTGATGTGCAATTCCATGCACAAATCATAAAGGGCCTGCTCGTCCTTCGGCTCGGGCAACTCAACCGTTTTGACGTGATGCCGCCAATCAATATGGCTTTCTTCAACCCAGACCGGGTAATCAATATCAAGGGGGCTTGGCTCAGGGTGCCAACGGAACATGGGCACAAGTTCTGCCCGTTCGCGGATCGCATCAATATAGGTTTCGCGGAACGGCCCTGTCATGCCCTCAGGCTTTTCAAGGATAATCAGCCCAGCGACATGCATGGGTGTTTCCGGTGATTCCATATAATAAAATGTGGAATCCATACCTGATAGTTTCTGCAACATAATGTGCCCCCTTTTCGGTGCCCCAATTTATATCGATTATGACAATGCCATCCAAATTCCGGTTGGGTGCGCCCTGCCATTTCGGTTATATTAAGCATAGAATATCACGCAATAAAGACACAGCACCGTCACGGATTGACGCTGCGTCACCCTGTCGAATCACGGAAAACGGCGGTTTTTTGGGGCATAACCATAATTGACTGACATTTTTGTCATTATTCTGCCTTATTGCCCCGTCATGTAACAATCGAATACAGCAGCAGGGCGACCCCCCGCTGAACTGATAATGTGGCAGCCTGATCTTTGGGGGCGCGCCGGAATGATAGAAATGCTCGCGCGGGAGGTTATGATGCGCTTTTGGACACAAATCAGTAAATTTATGATGATGGCCCTGGTGGCCTTGGGCCTTGGTACAGGCACAGCATTGGCCGATAACGGCTATGAAGGCTGGGACTTCGCCAAGGAAAAGAATGGCGTTAAGGTCTTCATGAAGCAGGAAGATGGCAAACGCTTCAAATCCTATTTGGTTGAGGCCGTGGTGCCCGGCTCGCCCGCAATTGTTGATAAGGTTGTGCGCAATGTTGAAGGCATGCCCGACTGGTGGGGCAAGATCAAAACAGCTCGCCAGTTGAAGCAGATGGGTGACAATGAATATCTTGTCTACATGGTTTACAACATGCCGTTCATCTATTCAGATCGTGATTTCGTGCAGCACGCCACGGCTGAGTTTAATGACGAAACCGGTGATGTTGTTGTGCGCATTGAAAATGCCGCTGACCAGTACCCTGAACAGCGCCGTTTGAAGCGTGTGCAGGAATCTTACCAGATTTGGCGCATGACAGCGGTTGATGCGGAAAACGTAAAAATCGTGCTGCAGGGCAACACAAATATTGGTGATGATGTGCCGGTCGGCATGGCAAATTCCATGATGCCAGATGAGCAGATTGCGATGGTTTCCGGCCTGATCGATGCGGTTAAAAAAGCCCAAAAATAGCCTGCATCTTGGCTGATGAATAAAGGCCTGCTAGCTTCGGCTGGCAGGCTTTTTCTATTGGGGGGATGAAAGTCGATGTTGGAACGTATTATTGCGGTTTATACCGCTGTGATTGTGGTGCCGTATTTCGTGTTGGAAACGACGCATTATATTCAGTATGGCGATTACCTGCCGATGGTGTTGGTTGACTACATACTGATGGCGCTGATGGTTGCGGCAGCCTATGTGTCGCTTTCCAAGAAGTTTGGATCAGGCGCCGGATTATTATGCGGCGCATGGGGGTATGCGTTTTGTCTGAATTGGCGTAGCTATTTTTGGCGCGCCCATGCGTTGCAGGAAGGTGATACCGCAGGTATTGCGGAGCCGATTGACCAGGTCGCTATGGTTCTGCTTGTCACATTGGTGATGTCAGGGGTCGTCTTTGCGGCCAGCCTTTGGCTCGCCATGCCGCGCAATAATGCCAAGCGTGCTTGATTTGATGAACCTGCAGTGAAAGTGGTGATCCCGACAGGATTCGAACCTGTGACCTACAGATTAGGAATCTGTCGCTCTATCCGACTGAGCTACGGGACCACGCAGGCGCCGTGATACCGCAACACAGCCCGCGCATCAAACGGTTTTAGGACCAGCCCGCCACTTTCATCTTGCGCTATGACAGCCTGCGGCACACTATTCCATCAATGATAATATTTTGGGGACCGGGGTTTTGGCTGACGAAAACGACGACGCGGAAAAGCTGCAAATTCTATTGGCGGATGCGTCAACGCTTAGCGACTTTCCATTCCATCAATCGCCGTTCGGTCCGTGGACCACGGGCATGCTATTGTTTGTAGTGGCCGCCATGTTGGGTTGGATTGTGACGTCGATCCTTGAAGGGCAGGCGTTGATGACATCATCTGCAATAACCATCGCGGACCTGTCGATCACTGCGGTGATGGCCTATACATTGACAATGAACGAGGTTGGGCGGCGTGGTTTCTTGCGTGATTATGCTGCGCTGTTGCCAAGTTTGGTTATTTCAGATTCCGAAAAATTGGTAATTTTGGCGCCAGTTTTGCAGCAAAGAACAATGTCACGGATTATTTCCGGGTCCGTGTTTATGTTCATCACATTGCCGCTTGTTGTGTTTTTTGTGTTCGTGGAACGCGAAGCGGTGGATGAAATTTATTCCGTTTCATTGGTTCTGTTGGCATTGATGTTGTTCGTCGTTGGCGGTGCAATGTTTGACACGTTCTTTTCTTATCGTCGTTTGTTAGGCTTGATGAAGCCGGGACTAAAAATCGATTTGCTTGACTTAAGGCCACTGGAAGTGATCGGGCACACGGGTGTGCGCATTGCACTGATGATGGCAATCGGCGCTGTGTTGGCAACGCCGTTATTGGTCGAAGAAAACGCGCTTCTGATTACAAGCATCTTCCTGATTGCCTTGCTGGGCGGGGCTTTCCTTGTGATGCTGTTGCCATCATTGGAGGCGTCGCGCGCCATACGCGGCGCAAAGGAACGAGAGTTAAGGCGCGTTAATGATATGATCCGTTCTGTGCGTGAAGACATGAAACGGGACACGGTTCACAGTGCAAAAATGCAGGGACTGATCGCCTATCGCACGATGGTTGTCGACATCAGCGTGTGGCCGGTGAGTATGCCAACACTGTTTCGCGTTGTGGCGATTACATCATTGCCAGTGATTTCTGTGTTTGGTGGTGTTGCCCTTGAACAGGTTGTTGAACGCTTTATGTCGTAAGAAATTTGTAAAAAAGCACCGTGACTTCATTGCAACGAATCTGATTGACTTTAAAGAAATCGGTTTGACAAGGGTTTATCACATGCTCACTATGTTTTTGCTAAATGGCGTGAAAGCGAATCATGGTGGCAAGAGAAAAATTTGTTGCGCATGAAAAATTTTAATGAGTGTCGATGAACGACATATTGTTCAAACCCAAAACGACCAGATAGGGAGCGGGGAATGACCGAGACAATCGAAGGTACAACAATGGCTGCCGCAGCCAAGACAGCACGGAAAAGTGCTGCCAAGAAGAAAACGGCCGCTAAAAAGAAAACAGTAGCCAAGAAAAAGACTGCTGCGAAGAAAAAGACTGCGGCCAAGAAAAAGCCCGCAGCTAAGAAGAAAACTGTAGCTAAGAAGAAAACTGTAGCTAAGAAAAAGACCGCAGCTAAGAAGAAAACTGCAGCCAAGAAAAAAACTGCAGCCAAGAAAAAAACTGCAGCCAAGAAAAAAACTGTAGCGAAGAAGAAAACTGCAGCTAAGAAGAAAACTGCAGCTAAGAAGAAAACTGCAGCTAAGAAGAAAACTGCAGCCAAGAAAAAGACTGCAGCTAAGAAGAAAACTGCAGCCAAGAAGAAGACTGTAGCTAAGAAGAAAACAGCAGCTAAGAAAAAGCCTGCAGCCAAGAAGAAGACTGCAGCTAAGAAAAAGCCTGCTGCCAAGAAAAAGACAGCAGCTAAGAAAAGGCCTGCTGCCAAGAAAAAGACAGCAGCTAAAAAGAAAACAGCTGCGCGTCGCCGCTAAAACAGTTTTGGTGGCCTATGCCACCGCTCTTAAAAAGGGGTATCCTCGCGGGTGCCCCTTTTGTTTTGTGTCATGAATAAAGGCGGGTCACTGGATATGCTGCATCGCAGCGCAATATTGCTGGGCATGATATGCGCGCTCGCGATCAGTTGGCCGTTTGTGGCCTACGCCCAGGGCTTAGATGACGGCGACGGTAGTGACTTGCAGGCATTGGGTCTTGTGTTGGTTGGGCAGGGCTTATTGGTGTCTGAGATTGTCGATGGCGACACATTGGTGCTGCACGACGGGCGTGAGGTGCGTCTGGTTGGTATACAGGCACCCAAATTGCCGCTGGGGCGCAAAGGCTTTCGTTCATGGCCGTTGGCGCAGGAAGCGAAGGACCGGTTGGCATCCCTGACATTGGGGCGCAGGGTTGCGCTTTATTCAGGTGAGGCTGGCACAGATCGACACAACAGGGTTTTGGCGCATATTACCGTGCATAATGATCAGGGGACTGTATGGGTTCAACAGCGCCTGTTATCGGATGGATTGGCGCGCGTATACAGTTTCGTTGATAACCGATTGGCATTGGCCCCCTTGTTTGATGCTGAAAGTCGTGCCCGCCGTGCCGCGCGTGGTCTTTGGGCTGAAAATTTCTACAGGGTGTGGGCGGCACAAAAAATTGCCGAAGCGGTCAAATCAAGGTCATATTCAGGCGACAGGTTTGAACTTGTCGAAGGGCGCGTTGTTGATGTGACGTTGTTTCGAGATCGCGCCTATTTGAATTTTGGCCCTGACTGGCGGGATGATTTTTCTGTTATGATCAAGGCTGAGGATTTTCGCTATTTCGGTGAAAGCGCGGCGCAGGCCGAAGGCTTTTTACGTGGACTGAAAGGGCGTCAGGTCAGGGTGCGCGGCTGGACTTACTATAAGAACGGGCCGATGATGCGCATCACACACAAGGAACGGCTGACACTATTGCCGGAAATGTAAAGCGGGCGGAGCGTTTGAGATGACAAAGAAAACAAACTGGATGAAGTCACTTTTGGTTGGGGCAGTTGCCGTCCCGCTTTTAACAGCCTGTGTGCAAAACCCGGCGACCGGGAAAAGCGAATTCACGCTGATGTCGCCGTCGCAGGAAGCGGCAATCGGCAAGGAAAATCATGCTAAAATATTGGAACAGTTTGGCGGTGCCTATGACGACCCGGCGGTTGGCGGGTATGTTGCCACTGTTGGCGGGCGCGTCGCAGCCAAGTCTGAATTGCCTGCAAATCAATTTCATTTCACCGTTTTGGATTCCCCCGTTGTGAACGCATTTGCGCTGCCCGGCGGTTATGTTTACGTCACTCGTGGGTTGATGGCGCTGGCGAAGGACGAGGCAGAGCTTGCCTCTGTTCTTGGGCATGAAATTGGCCACGTAACGGCCCGCCACGGGGCGCAACGCCAAACCCGCTCAACCCTGATTGGTTTGTTGGCGGTTGGTGTTTCCGCCGCAGCGGGTAATCAGGCCGTCAGTCAGGTTGCCGGGTTGGCCGGACAATATTTCATCGCCAGCTATTCGCGTGAACAGGAATTTCAGGCTGATGATTTGGGGTTACGCTATATCTCCCGCACGCCGATGGACCCTTATGGGTCGCCGCGCTTTTTGCAGCGTCTGGGGGACCATAGCGAGCTGCAGCAACGGATTGCGGGGGCCGATGGCCGCTCCAGCATGGCTGATTTTTTTGCCACCCATCCGTCATCACCTGATCGGGTGCGCCGGGCCACCGGTAAGGCACAGAATATTGCGCAACCGGGCCAGAAGGCAAAGGGGCAGGGGGCCTATTACAATGCCATCGATGGCATGATCTTTGGCGATTCACGCGAACAGGGCTTCATTCGCAGTAAGCAGTTTTTGCATCCGATTATGAAATTGGCATTTAAAGTGCCCGATGGCTTCACCATGATGAATTCATCCGCTGCAGTGCAGGCGCGCCATGATTCAGGTCAGGCGATTATTCAATTTGATGGGGCGAAAATGCCGGCACACGGCAGCCTGCGCCGCTTTCTTGTTGAAGATTGGGGCAAGGGCGTTGAGGTGAAGCAGGTTGAAAGCATTCGCATCAATGGTATGCGTGCGGAAACCGGGGCGGTGACGACAACGCAGAATGGGCAGGCAGTGACCCACCGTCTTGTCGCCATTCACTATGGTGGTGATCGGATCTATAGGTTGCACATGATGGCCCCGCAGGAACAGTTCAACAGCTTTGCTGACGGGTTCCAGCGCACGACCTATAGCTTCCGCAAATTGTCGGATCGCGAAGCTGCCGACCTGAAGCCCTATCGGTTGCGTATCGTGACGGTGAAGCGCGGGCAAACCGTTACCGGCCTAGCGCGGCAGATGCCCCATGACACATTCAAGGTGGAACGGTTCCGTGTGTTGAACGGGCTTGGCCCTAACGACACATTGCAGGCTGGTCAGAAGGTCAAGCTGGTCACTGAAAGATAGGCTGGCTGGCCGTCACTGCTTGCTTGAGGCAACGGAAATAAACACGCCCAGTAGTATAAGCCCCATCATGCTTTCAACAGGTTCAGACAATTGTTCAATGCTGCCTGCGGGGCAGCGTGCAGGTGGCCGATCCCAATGTGGTGAAGTTTGATGCTGATAGGTAAAGCGCCTGCATAAAGCTGGGTTGGTCACTGCCCATGCAGCTCATCCCGCCATTGAAATAGACACTGGCGAACATCAGGATCACGGTTACAGAGTGAATGCCAAGGGACATCAGCCGATGTCGTCTGGTCGATGCGTGGCGGTCGGATGTTTGAATGACCGCCCATGTCAGTAATGGGATGGCAATAACATAGGAATATTGTGCGCCGGGAATGAAGGCAAAGGCATCAGGGCCGACCCATGACACAATCATGCTGAACCCCAGCAGGCCAAGCGATAGCACGACCGGTTCATGTCGCACGCGGCGCAAGTTTTTCGACGATTGTTGCCAGAACGACATAAGGGCGCCCCTTTCGTTGCAGGTGCGCCCTTGTCATGTGTTTTGCCCGGTCAAATGGTGGGGCGACAGTCAGCTTGCTTGATTAAGCAGCAGCCTTCAGGCGTACCTTTTGTAGGCCAGATTCAACTGCTTCTATCGCTTCGTCAAGGCTGACTTTATCAACGGCAGCAAACTCACGCGCCAAACGATCAAGCGCAGCTTCATAAAGCTGACGTTCTGAATAGGATTGTTCAGGCTGGCCTTCGCCGCGATATAGGTCGCGGACCACTTCAGCAATGGCAATCAGGTCACCGGAATTGATCTTGGCTTCATATTCCTGTGCCCGACGGCTCCACATTGTGCGTTTGATGCGGGCGCGGCCCTTCAGGGTCTGGCGTGCCTTGGCGACAATCGTGTCATCAGACAATTGGCGCATGCCGGTGGATTTTGCCTTGGCAAGCGGCACACGCAGGGTCATTTTTTCCTGTTCGAAATTGATGACGAATAATTGCAGCGGGAACCCGGCAACTTCCTGTTCTTCAATATCCGTGATCACGCCAACGCCGTGGGTCGGGTAAACGACAAAATCCTTGACCTTGAAGCCATCCTTTTGCTTCGGCAAAGGTTTGCTTTTCCGGGCGACGGGTTTCGGCTCTTCTTTCTTTTCAATTGCCGGGGTCGGCGGCACGGTTTCAAGCGTTGCGCCGCGGCCAGGCTTGCCTGAGGCAGGCTTGGGCTTGCGCGTAGGCTTGCGCATCATGGCTTCCTTGATGGCGGCAGCGTTGCTCTTTTTCGTGGGTGCCTTTTTCTTGGCGGCGGTCTTATTCGCGGCTGTTTTCTTCGCTGCAGTTTTTTTGGCTGCGGGCTTTTTCACAGCGGTTTTCTTGGCTGCAGTTTTTTTGGCTGCGGTCTTCTTAACGGCGCTTTTCTTTACCGCAGCCTTGGTTGTCGGCTTTTTCGCAGCAGTTTTCTTCGCAGCAGTCTTCTTGGGGGCAGCTTTTTTCGCAACGGTTTTCTTCGGTGCTGCTTTCTTAACTGCAGCTTTCTTTGCAACCGGTTTCTTAGCGGCAGTTTTTTTCGCCGCAGCCTTCTTGGCTACCGGCTTTTTGGCGGCAGTTTTCTTCGGTGCAGCCTTTTTCGGTGCGGATTTCTTTGCAGCGGTCTTCTTCGCGGTTGTCTTTTTTGCAGTTGCTTTCTTCGCGCTTGCCATAATTACCTTGATCCTGCTGTTGCCGCCTGTTTCACGTGAAACAGCACGGTGGAGTTGTAATGTCGATGATCGTTGGTCGGTGCTGTGCTGGCATCGGCGCCTGTTTGGCGACAAAAATCCGCCCGACCGGCATTTGCGACGGGGCAAAGCGGTCACTGGGCGGTGCAATACCTGCTGTTTTGCACAAAAAAGGCGGCCAACGGTCCGGTGTCAGCCCCCTTTTGACGATCTAAGGGCATATAATACCACAAAAAACTCAAAAAATCAAAGGGGCCATGCCAAACGGTCACAGCTAACGCTATGATTTCGTCTGTTTTTTCAGCACGGTAAGGTTTTGGACGAAATGCCGCGGTGCAGCAAAACACATGCCGCCCCGTCTACAGACCACATCAAAAAGGAGGGTTTTAGTCGCCTTCGCCCGGATTTTCGGAGAAATACTTGGCGTATTTGTCGCCTTTTTCTTCAGCGAATTTGTCAGCATCGGGCAGGGCATCCCGCTTGATGGTAACATTGGGCCAAATATCGGCAAATTCCGTATTCACGGCCAACATTTTCTCGACCCCTTCATTGGTGTCGGGAACAATAGCATCAACGGGGCATTCTGGTTCACACACGCCGCAATCGATACATTCATCAGGATGAATGACCAGCATGTTTTCGCCTTCATAGAAGCAATCGACCGGGCATACTTCGACGCAATCAAGATATTTGCACTTGATGCAGCCTTCCATCACCACATAAGTCATATGATTTCCGGCACGGGCCGGCCCCTTTAACGATATTGGTCGAACCGGTCACTGAAAACCGGAATGAATTGATGGTGTCTTAGGCGTCTTGCGCCGTTTCGTCAATTGGCAAGTTGGCCCCAAATGCCGCGTTTTTGTTTCCCGCCGCACAGGGCACGCTTGATCTGAAGATTTAAGCCTGTTTGCGTGCCAACACACGCTTGCGCGCCGCACCACGATCGCGGTCACTGACATACAGCAATCCGGCGACGCGGCGGATCAATGTATCTTCAAGCGGTCCTAGCTGATCGTCCGCCAGCACGATTTCCCACATCAGCTCCAAAATCATGTCGCGTTCTTCGTGGGGCACCTCGTCCTTCAATGTCCGGGTGAAGCGCAACAATTGTACCGAATCGGCGTGTAGCGCATGTGCCTGTTCGCGAAGGGCTGCGGCGTCAGGCTGTGACAGGGAAAAGTGTTCCTGTAACAGCCGCATGATGGTTTGCCATTCATCATCGGCAATCCCGTCTTCGATTGCCGCTGCTTCAATCATCAGGACACAGGCGGCCAATGCCACCGGGTCCGCCGTCTTGGCGGCGGGGGCCAGATCGTCAGTTGCGTTGAATAGTGATTTGAGCTTATCAAACATTGTGTCGTCTTTGCTGGTTGGTGATTTCAAGATTGCGCATTGTCGTTCTGATCATCATCCAAATCATCATAGAGTAAAGCTGCGTCCGGCGCACCGCCCCTGCGGTTTGAAATGGCGGTGACCTTGATAACGCGGACGTCGCTGGACAGATTAAAGGTCAAAACATCGCCCGGCCTGACCTGCGTGCTGGGCTTGATGCCCGTGCGGCCATTGACGCGGAAGCGTTTCTTTTCAACCAACTGGGTTGCCGCACCCCGCGTCCGTACAAAGCGCGCATGCCACAACCATTTGTCAATGCGCTGGCTGTCTTGATCGACGTTAACGTCAGCGCCAGCATTAACGCTAGAGGGCGAGGATTTTTTGGCTGATCGTCTAGCCAAGGCCGATCAGTCCTTGCTGCCCTTGTTAAGCTGGTCCTTCAATCCCTTCAGTGCTGCAAAGGGGGAGTTGGGATCCGGTTCCCGGCGCTTGTTGCCGCCACCGCTTGAGAAATTGCGCGGTTTGTTCTGACGGGCACCGCGTTCGCCGCGTTTACCGCCGCCTTTGCCGCCCTTACCGCCTTTGCCACCGCGATTGTCGGGTCTTCCGCCCTTGGCGGTGTTTTGGCTGTTGTCACCGCCTCTACCACTGCCCTTATTGCCACCACGATTATCGCGCGCGTCATCATTATTGCGTCGCGCCGGGGCCGCGCTGCCGATATGACGGGCACCGCGTTTCAGGCGCCACAGCACAACGGCGTTTGGATCAATTGCGGGCGTGTCCGCTGCTTTTTCAGCGCTGGGGGCCGCGGTAATATCTTCCGCGTTTGCTTCAGCACCGCCTGCCGGCTTGGGGGCAGGTTCAGCTGCTGCTTCGGCCTGTGCGGCTTCCGCGGCAGCACGTTCGCGCTCTTCCTTGGCAATTTGTTCGGGGGCCTTGGGGGCAAGCTGTGCGCCTTCGGGCAGGTTATCGCGCTGTCCTTCACGACTGCGATAGCCAAGTGCCAACATGATTGACGTGAATTCTTCGCCTGAGCAGCCAACGATTGACATATGATCGGCAGATACTTCAAACGGCCCTGACGCATTTAGCGGGCGCAGCATGTCTGACAGCCGTTCGAGCATATCGATACGCACTGCCTGACGACCGCATTGGCGGAAGCCGCACATTTCGTAAAAGCCCTGGGGCGCGTCTTTAAGGGCGGGGGTGGAGCATAGGCCCGCTGTCGGAATCTCAGGCAATGTTTCGATGCCATCAGCCAACTGCCACAGCAGCAGGCGCAGCTGCACCTGACGCGGTTTCAGGATGGCGGGCTGGAACAATGTCATCTCGCCAAAGCGCACGCCGTACTGGCGCAACTCGCCACGGGCCGCTTGATCAAGCGCGCGCAGCCGTTCGGCAATTTCGCCGTCACGGGGCAACACGCCCATATTTTCA
>SPJK01097978.1_pt1 | contig 42437 bp, 50 predicted proteins | sample 3741771 | NCBI WGS metagenome assembly SPJK01 (sample SAMN10925997, study PRJNA522277) | cold seep metagenome | isolation source: Elba SIP-enriched marine methane seep metagenome, extraction at timepoint T2 | place: Italy: coast of Elba, Mediterranean Sea
AACTATCTGAATCATCACCTAGAAGCTCTTTGCGGAGAGTTCGCCCGTCTATATAGTTACCAGCCTCATAGTCGCGCTCACCTTGAGCAAGCATGGCCTTCAGGTTGAAGAGCTTTTCGTCCTCATCCAAGACTTCGTTCAGTGACCTCAGTGCATCTTCAACTGACCTATAGACCCCAGACGCTACGTTGGCCCTGATTCTAGCCTCTAGTTGGGTCAAATCCAGCTCCTGAGCCATGCACGAAGGTATAGCATGGGCTGGGAGATTGTGAGAGCAGCGTACATGAGTTTGATTAGAGTTTTGGCAAAGTGAAGGCGACGGGTTGGAGCCCAGTTAACTCGTCATGGCATGTTGTTCCTCTAAACCTCATTTGACACTTCATAGTTTTCCCCTCTCGGAGCTGGTCAAAATTATACTTAGTAGTAAAGGAAGAGAAGTCATTATTTGGGGTAAGGTGAGCTAGGTGCCGCCAATGTGGCTCTGAAGAAGAGCCCGGAGGTCGGCAGAAGTATTCAACTTCCACGCTTCTTAGTCGGCCAGGGAGAGCTGTCATTGTGATAGGTGCTCTCCCTGTTAGTTCAGAGCCACCAGGTGGCGAGGGCCAACCAAATTTGTCCCCGTCAGACTTAGGCGGGCAATTATTACTTGTTGGTCGATCAAGCAGCTTTAGGCAACTATCCATAACCTTATCGGTCTGACTATCTGTGAGGCCCTCAGTTTTTGCCCAGTCTTTGATGCCCAGTTTGATATTTCCGTTTCGCTGGTCAATAGAGCCTCCGATTTCGCCATAGTAGTCCCGACCTTCATCTTTTCCTTTGAGGGCAGAAATATTACCGATTGTACACCGGATAAAGTTCGCTTCTGGCGTCTGTTGGTTTCTGACTTGCTGAATAGCCTGGCCTGCATTTTGTGAATCAGCTCTGGGAGTCTCGCAACCAGCAACACCCATCAACAAAGCCGCCATGCCCAATCTTCTGATATTTTCCATGACCTTTTAGACGCTCATATATGTTCTCTATTTTCAATAGTGACAGACGCCATAAAGACCCGCTCAAAAATTATTACTTGAGGCAAAGTTTCCGCCGACACGGCCTCGACAACGTTAGTGAAAGAGCAGGAACTGATATCCTACATGTAGGAGCGCCTAGGAAATTTTGACATTTTTGCGAGGGTGACCTGGTGGAAGAGGGGGTGCCTACATGTGTGCAAACGCGACCCAGGGGGAGGGTAGGGCAGAGTAGGATAGCCGCCCTTCCCCGCTGCCTAGATGTAGGTTTTTATACGCAGACGGCGAAGCTCAGGCTCCCAATCAGCGCTCGATCCTCATATAAAGATGAGTCGTATCCCCTTGCTTTTTACTTCCATGAACTGCATCGTATGCGAAGTTAAGACGTTGGAAACGGAAGCAATCCAATTTAGATTGTGCACAACATACTTCTCCGTATGGTGACACGTTCCCTACATCCAACCCACGGCTAGTTATGGCAAACCCGAAACAGTCAGCTATGAGGCCTAGTAGTATCCTACACCGCGAGGACGGCTCAGCGGATACCCAACCTCAAGCCCAAGAGTCCACCCCCGCGCCAAAGTTCAACCTTGCGAACATATCCTCAGCCTCACGAGGTTCGCTTGTGCTGGACTCAAAACCTCGGAGCCCTCTCCCCCGCGAAGAAATAGAGACGAAAGCTCAGAGGCTCGTCCAAAGCGCTCAGGACACACTACGCAACAGCAAGGCAGAGACGACCCATAGCACCTACCGTATCTGGTGGCAGAAGTTCCTAGCCTTCGCTCAAGAGATGGACGTTGAGCCAGCACCTGCTTCTGAAGGAACAGTCATAGCCTTCGCTCAGCACCTACACGATGACCAGAAGCTCAAAGCCTCATCCATCCGCGTAGCCATAAGTGCCATTAAGGATTACCATGAGTCCGCTCAACTCCAGAGTCCGACAACAGCTCCAGCCGTAAAAGCCCAGCTCTCCGCCATCCGACGGGAGCAAGCGATGGACAAGGAGCGACAAGGCACCAAGAAAGCACGGCCGTTAACTATCGCTGAGCTGAAGCTGATGGTCTGCGACTGTAGCAAGCACGATCGCCCAGGCACTGAAGATATCCGTGGACTGAGAGATCGAGCTCTACTCAGCCTAGGACTATTCTCGGGACTTCGGAGTAAAGAACTGGCCACGCTCACGCGAGACCAGTTGGAGCTATGCACTTCGGGTGAGTTCATCGGAGTTAAGATTCACCTTGGTGCAACTAAGACCGACCAAGAAGGCAAAGGTTCCCTCGTAGCAGTAGCAGCCACCTCTGATAGATACATCTGCCCCTTGAGATTAGTTGAGTCCTGGATGAACGCCTCTGCCTCAGTACAAGGCCCGCTCTTCGTTCGAATTAGAAAAGGTGGAGATATACCCACCGCCGCAAAGGCTCTCAGCACAAGAGCTGTGAGAGACGTCCTGAGGCAAAGGGCAGTTAACGCTGGGATAGATCCGGAACGCCTGAGTACTCACTCGATGCGCCGAGGTATTGCCCACGCAGTCCTCCAAGCTGGGAGAGATATTCAAACGGTGAAACGACACCTACGGCATAAGAGCATTGCAACCACCACAAACTATCTCGATGAGATAGAACCAACTATGGACCCCGCAACGAAGGGTATAGCCTAGGTGGTCCGCTGGTCCGCCTAAAAACCAATTCCTTTAGAAAATTACACCACTTTATTACCTCTATTTTTCCTCTAATTTTTTAGAAGAATTTGGAGAAATAGAGGAAATAGGCGGACCACCCCTGTAATCATTAAGGTAATAGGCGGACCACTAAGCGGACCAAACGTGGACCGGTCCGCCTATTACGCGGACCACTTCCTAGATTCGTGAGCTATATACCTTGGCATTACTTGTGCTTACATGCGGTATTCTAGAGCGTATACTAACCACCTGGTTTAGGGGTATGAAGCTACACACAAGCACATGACTGAGAGGAAAGAGATCACTATTGGAAAAAGTGGTCCGCCTATCTATTTTTTGGTCCGCCTATTTCCTCTTTGGTCCGCCTATTGGAGAGCCTCCGGTCCGCGTATTTTTATGCGGGTTTACACCCGGAGCAAGGAAAGGCGAAGGGCGGAAAACGACCCCTAAAAATTGAGTTGAAAATGAGGGTTTGGAGATAGTTGTGAACTGTCTCCAAACCCGGAACCGATGCAGCTAAATCTCACTCACTGAGCAAAAGATACATTTGTATAGAGTGTTCATTGTAGATTCTGTCACCATAAGCCATTAGCTGCTCGATAGGAGATGATTTGCCTCTTTCTTCCTCTAGCAGGGGCAGGTTTTGTATAACTGCCTCCAACACCGGCATCGCTTCGAGTCTAGCCAAGTGATACCTAAAGATTCTTGAGAAAGTAGTAGCAAGACTAACAGCTTCCTCTACATGCTCACCAGAATGAAAGGCTACATCTCCACCAGAGGGAGCATAACTATACATATGGTTGTGGTCATTGACCTTTTTGTGGGGTGGTATGCAGAGATGTCGCCGCAAGAAAGGAACGTAGCTAGTCAAATAGTGAATTCCAGCCGGACTATCAAGCAGACTCAACCTTTCCCACTCAAATGGAAATATGTGTTGGTTAGCTGATTCCTGAATAGCTTTTTCATACTCAGAAAGCTTTAGAAACAGCGGTGCAACATAGTAGGCATATGATTCAGGTGGTTTATGATGGTCGAATAATATATTATGTTGTAGATCGACTGCCGTCTTTGCTTGTTTGCGAAGCCTGAAGTATAGCGAGGGATTGTCAAATAGGCCTCTCTCTTTTCTGAACTCCCTAGCGAACTCCTCCTTCGCCTTGTTTCGTCTGGTCGAAATTCGTGTAGCTGGCTTGAGTCCAAGAGACTTCTTAAACTGTAGGTAGATTGGAACTCCTCTATTGTACTTCAGAGCTGCATCAGCTCCTGTCCTTGGCTCATCCGAAGCTAGAAGCCGCCACCTTTTTGAGCCTTTACCGCATAGGCTGAGAAATGACTGTATATCCCACCCAACTTGAACCTCATTAATCTCACTTTTTATTTTGTATTCACCCATATCTATCTCAAAGCCGCCCTCTTGCACACCGGTCCTGCCTCGGTTTCCTTGCATCGATAGATACCTTGGAGATTCCGGTTTCGAGTCCTTAGAAACACCCAGGTCGCAGGCTCTGCACCACCAACTAGATCTCCAGCTTGGTTGTACACACGACCTCCGGCACAGGCGAAGCTTCCGAGCAAAAGCGTGGGCATTAGAAGCCAATAGATGGCCCTATAAGTATTCACTGAACCTGCATACACCGGCTTCTTCCTGGTGTACACCGAGCTAGTCTTCACCCCCTACCTCACTGATGCTAGAAGTCTCCCATGGAGGACAAGCCAGGGAAGTTCGTCACCGGATCAAGTAAGAGGCCCCATTTCTGGGTCGGAGGTCTCAACAACTACGTAGAAGGCGGAACATCAGATTTCATCAAATTCGGCCCCACCTTTGGTTGGATTATCTTCGTAGCCTTACTGGGTGCGGCATTCTCAATGGCCGGAGCTTATTTGATCTTTGGCGCTCCATTGGCTTGCGTAGATGAACCAAGTTCACTTGAATCTATCTTTACTTGGGCAGTTTGCTCGTCGGACAATGGATTCCAAACCATTGCTTCTATTCAAAATATTGCAAAAGCTCGACCCCCATGGACCTTTCTGACTGCCCTTGCTGCTACACCACCTGCGATTTTGGCTTGGTTCTGGCGTGCATCCAATAGGGATAAAGACCTCGACAATAAGGCCCAAGAGCTCCGGTTGGCGGAAGAAAGCCAGAAGAATAAGCAGTTTCTAGATGCCACCAAACTATTAGCTGGTGAGAAGCTCGCAGAGCGCCTGGCTGGCATCTATGCACTAGAACAGGTCGCTAATACTTCAGAGCCTCACCAAATAGTTGTGCTTGAAACTCTGTCGGCCTTCATTCGTAACGAACTGACACCAGCAACCCTGACAATTGAATCAGGAAAACTAAAAAAACTAGGCGCTGATATTGATGCGGCCTTCCAAGTTCTTGAGCGGCGCATCTATCAAAAAAATAGAGTCGTGGACTTGGTTGGCATCGTTGCCTCTGAAATAGACTTTGGTGTTGGGAGAAGATGGTCCAACTTTGACTTATCTGAAGCGGACCTCTCCGGATCCAAGCTTCCTCAGGCTATTTTGAGGGGAGCCATTCTAAGGAACACGGATTTTGAGGGGGCAGATTTAGGAGATGCTGACTTCTTCGGAAACTTGCATTTGAATAGGACCGTCTTCAACGGAGCCTCGATAGGAAAAGCCAATTTATCTAAAACAACTATATCACAGTGTTCTTTTGATAGGGTTGATCTATCACAGGCTTGTTTTCGAGAGAGCTCTATTGATGGCTTGGATCTAAATAAGGTCATCATCCAAACTATTCGTGGCAGTTCAAAGGGCTACCCGGTAGGGTACTTACCAGAAGACCAGGAGCCAATGGATGTTGAACACCGCTGTATTGATCTGCGAGGAGCCAATTTGCACTTGGTCAAATACAAAGAATCATACCTTTGTGATTGTAAAGTCCCTCATAAGATCAATGACGCTCGAGACTGGCTAGACCAACAAGCCACAACTTTGGGTAAGAACTGGAGCAACTAGTCTACTTCCCTTAAATAGGTTGCTCCCGCTCTGCCCTTTCCGTCCGAGGGTCCTCAGTATCCATCCCCACCCATCTATCAGTAGGGAGCATCTGATAGACCGCCAGTTTCAGATCTTCTATCCGCTTCAATAGTTCCTTCTCCCGAGATAGTTTCTCCAAGATCTCGATAGCATCGTGCGCCCTACTCCCCGCCCAAGAGTATCCCGCCGCCTCGTTTGGTAGCCACGTTGCTCTGATCACCTTGGCCAGCTCCTCGGCCTGATAGATCAATCGATAGACGTCCCCAGCTACCCATTGGATTTCTTTCACGAAATCGTCTTCGGCATCTTGGCAAGTGAGGCGGTAGGATTCTTTGGCGGCAGTAGTCACATGCTACATGATACTGATTTTTTGTTCAGATAAAATCCAAATATGTCAGGATGTGTTGACTAACTGAGAGGTCGCCCTTCCCTCACCAATATAGAGAATCTATAGTACTTTTATGGACCACCCGAACATCATTGCCGAGATAAAGTTACATTCTTCGCACTTCTCTAGCGAGACTCTTCAACTATCAGCTAAAGGGGTCAATGTTTTCATCGGTCCAAATGGAGGAGGTAAAAGTCTTCTACTTGGGGCAGTATATGGTGCCCTTCACAGAAGTCACAACAATCAACTACCTAGGGTTATAACATCCTATATGTGCACTGAGCCTAGATTAATATGGAACCTATTTAAGAAACACTCGGTTAAGCTGGGCCCCAATGCTGATCGACACTTTGTGTTGACGACTGTAAACGAAGTTAGAACCATTCCATGTAAAAATGTTACCGACCAAAGTATGAATAATCTGAAAAATGTACTTGCTGAGTCGGTCTTAAAACTGGATCCCAACTTGCGCCTGGGCCTGAATCACCTTCAGACTTCAAGTTTAGATGAGACTCCTAAAAAGTTATCAACACGCTGGTTTCAGGACAGTTCTCTTAGAGAGACTGTTCAGAATATGGTATACGAAGCAATTGGTCTCTATCCTGTTTTGAATCCTCGAACCAGTCCAACTGTTGCGTTTCAACTATCTAAAGAAAAACTATCGCCTGTGGATGAGATGTCACTGGCTCCGGGAGTGTGGGAGCGCACCAAGGATGCAATGTATCTATACCAAACCAGTGCCGGCACTCAAGCGTATGTCGGAGCCATTATCCATATTCTAGCAAATCCAGGAAAAGTCATAACTATAGATGAGCCCGAGGGGTTTCTTCACCCATCTCTTGCTCGCCTACTAGGCCGACAAATAGCCAAGATATCTCGGGAATACGGTACTCAGTTTTTTATAGCAACTCATAGCGAACACTTTCTAATGGGCTGTCTTGAGGCAACCCATAATATATCAATCACTTACCTATCATTTGATGGTCAGAAAGGTAAAGCAACAAGGCTATCCTCTGAGGACCTCCAACGCTTCCGAAAACGGCCTATATTGAGGTCGACCGGAACTATCTCAGGACTATTCCGCCAATCGGTTGTTTTGGTGGAGGGTATGACCGACCGAATATTCTATGAGGAATGCAGCCGCAGATTAGCTGAAAATAACGAGGGAGCAGGAGTCGGCCGAGCGTACTTTATTACAGGTGGCGGGAAGTCTAGTCTATATGAAATTCTGTCACCACTGCGTAGAATGACCGTCCCAGCAGCCATTATTCTCGATAAAGACTTCTTAAAGAAAGAGAAGGACTATAGACGCATACTTAATGCAGCCCGAATTAGAGAAGCTAACGTCAAGGGGCTCCTGCGCCACATTGAGGAATATCGAGATAAGGGCCAAAACGAAGACGACTTCCGAGATATCGCTTCAAGGCTGGCTGAGTATGGCATATTCATCGTTCCCAATGGGGCTGTTGAGTCCTGGCTTCCCCAACTTGGTATACAGACCAAAAAGGAGCAGTGGGTATCAAAAATTCTAGAAGCAATGGGAGAAGACCGCTCCAATCCCAAATACTTAGAGCCTGATACCAAAGATGTCTGGAATTTTCTGAGGGACATTGATGCCTGGCTTCTAAACCCCAAGAGAAAAGGAACTTCTTAAAAGCTAAAAAGGAATCTCTCCCCCAAAGCCAGGCTGATCACCCTGCCCCCGGCTACCCCGATTCTGATAGTTAGAGCTACCGCCCTGCCCTTCCTCGCGTCCACCTAGGAAGGTCACCCGATCAGCCACAATCTCGGTGGTGAAGCGCTTCTGGCCCTCCTTGTCCTCCCACTCTCGGGTCTGAATCTTGCCCTCTAGATGGACACTCCGTCCCTTCCTCAGATAGTTCCCACAGTGCTCAGCCTGTTTGCCCCAGACTACAATGCGGTGCCACTCGGTGCGCTCCTGGCGGTTACCATCGCGATCATTCCAGACCTCGGTGGTGGCGATATTGAAGTTACAGACCGAACTACTGCCCGCCTGCCGCACCTCGGGGTCCTTACCGAGGTTACCAATGAGCATGACTTTGTTGAGGCTCGCCATCACTGATTGCCCTTCTTGAGATAGTTACAGTTCGCCTGCGCCCCTGCGCTCATCATGGCCAAGATGGTTTCGTAGCTCTCAGCGTTGAATTCCTCGGGGTTAAGCTGTTCGGCTAACTTCTGAATCTCAAGGACATATGAAGCAGGAGAATCAAAAAGGCGCTCAAACTGAGTATCCTGGCTAATCTGGCTGGTTAAGTCGGCGGTGAGTCGTGCGAAGTTTTCCATATCTATCCCAGAAGCTTCTCAGCTTCTTCTTTCCCCTTGCTTGTAAGTTGAAATAGATCAGATCTTACTTTCCGAACTATTTCAAGCTCAATTAGTCTAATAATATTTATTTCTGCTGCTCCGATAGTTGAACCCCGGAATACGGCTGCATCGTAGACGCTGAAGATGTCTCTTTTTTGCGCCCAACGCAGCCATTTCTTATAATTCTCAGATCCAAGCTTCATCTGTTGGTAGAAAATAGGTTTACGCATTAGAGTTCTCCTGCGCTTTTTGTCTGAATTCCAAGATAGACACGACCCCTGTCTGCATTCCTTCGACGAGGGCGACCTGTCTGCAGCCCGGGAACTGCTTGTTTGAGCTTCCTGCTGAAACTACTCGGAACGCCCGGATTGAGGCCATTTTCCTCAGCATAGACTCGCCACCGCTCATAAAAGCTTCTGCAGGCGTGGAAGTATTCAGGCCCTACGTGACACTTGTCCTCGACAAACCCACGAACCGGATTCGCCTCTTCTTCCAGCTCCCGAACCACATTCGCCGTCGTAGATAGTTCTACGAATCGTTTCTCGGCGTTCAGCGACCGTAATCCCTCGAGCGCCCAGAGCAGAATGCCCGGCAACTCCTTCCGCAACCGCCCCAGCAGGCCCAAATCCTCCCGGCCATAGGCAGAGTGATACGACCGGAGGACCAGAAAGCGGCTAGCCAGCGCTCCCGCCGCATCATGTAGAGGAGGCACGCTGTTACTCACCAGCATTATGCGTGTCCTGAGCCTCTCAGTGACCGCGTCACGAAACTTCCGGTCGATGGTTATGGAGTCCTGCCCAATAATCGAAAGAAGCCTCTCAAAGGCTCTGGTGAAGTCCTGGGAGCCAACCATCCTGACATCCGGGAAGATAGCCAGCCGCTTCTCAGGCCACTCTCCAAGCCCAAACTGCTCATTCAGCGTCATCAGCGAGGTTGAGACCACAGAGCCCCACCCCACCAGTTCAGAGAGAATCGAAATTATCGTCCCTTTGCCACACCGCTTGGGTCCCACGAATAGAAGCCCCTTCTGCAGGTCGGTGCGCGCAGAGCAGCAATAACCAAACCACTGCTGCAGGGCCTTGATTTGCTCGCCCTCCTCTTCCGTGGGCCAGAGCTGACTGAGGAACTTCAGCCAGTTTGGGCACTCTGCATCCTTCCGATAGTTGAACCTGGCTCCGGAGGTGGCGAAATACTTCGGCGAATGCTCGAGCAGCTCCCCGCTCTCCAAGTCCAACAGACCGTTGCCCACCGGATAGATAGACTCGGCCTTAGGTGTGTCCTTGGTGACCGATGTCCAAAAAGGCGGAGACTTCTCCCCATCGAGGATAGTTCCCAGCGAAGCCAGAGCATTCAGCATCTCCCGACACTTGGCGCCGCTGGCCTCGGGGCAGATCAAAACATCCCGATTCTTCTTCCGCTTCTTAAACAGCACCTGGTCCAGGAAGGTCCAAAGTTGAGCCTTCAGCTCTTCCTCCGAGAGAGTCCGGAAACTATGGCCAACATAAACCCACCAATCGCCCCGCCACCGGCGAAGGTGCCCATGGGGATACTTATGCTTGAGAAAGCACCTCGCCAACTCGGTGTAGTGCGGACCCGCTGCGACCATACGCTGCCGAATGGGTCCGCTCGTATCGATAGCTACTTCTCTCACCGCAGTCCCTCGAAGACCCGGCGCAGGAAGACTTCGGCCCATGCCTCAATGCCGGGACAATTCTCTTCCATGGGGCCAGTAACAAAGACCCGCCGCATCACTCGTCCTTTGAAATGCTCCTCTAACTGGCTCCCTAGCCGCTCAGGCTCCACGTCCTTACGAACTATCCAGTAGGGCTTTTTGTAGATGAGGCAGGTCTTCGTCAGCTGCCGTGTGAAGTGATCTCGATGTGGCTCGAAAAACACCGCGCAGGTGGCCAGAGATAGATTCCTCTCATAGCCGGAAAGCCGGGCATAGCTGGTCAGCAACGGGGACTCCCACCAATCCAAGGGATACTTCTTTAGCTCCAAATTCCGCGCTGCCGCTTCAACGCCGCTGCGGTCGCCCACAAGAAGACAAGTATCCTTCATCCGATAGTTCCGCCCGAAGACAGTATTGCTCCAATGAACTTCCTGATGGTCTTGGGGATAGATTTGATCAGACATGGAGGTCCTCCTTCTTGGGGTAGAAATCTTTGGCTACGAGCCGTTTCCGAAAAACATAGATAGTTGAGGGCGCCATGGGCGCATCCTTAGATTTGACACCTGGCGGGGGTAGGTATGCGACGCGCCCAATCGGCTCCTCCTCATGGAGGCAGTGGGCTTTGACCTTGTGGCGCCATCGCGAGCAGGGACTATGAATAACCAGCATGACCACCACTTCCGCCCTGCCCTCTTCCACCTCTTGGATAGCTTTCTCGGCCCACTTGCCGGCTTGCTTCCAAGGTGGGTTACAGAAGGCTCGGCCGAACCAGTCCTTAGTCAGCCCGTCATCTTCCCGCGTGAAGAAGAACGACGCCTTCGTGTTGCCGGCCGAGGCACACACATCGAGGTCGAACTGACCCCCGGCGTATCTATTGGCCAACTCCTGAGCCAGCCCGGGGGGCGTCTCCCAGCACTGCCGCGCATCTTCTTGAAGGGTCATTGGCTTTCCCCTTTTCGTGCTCGAGCAAGCGCAGCCAACGCCTCATCTGCTGAGTGCACCACTGCCGCGAAGCCACCCTTCTCCCGAATGTGCTCAAGCCACCGCGATTGCCCTGCCCTGGCCTTCAGACCAGGACGTTTCACCTCAAGGCAGAACCAGCGGCCGGTGGGCCCAAGTATCCCAACGAGGTCACTGGAATGAGTGCCCAGACCATACTTGAGCGTCGCCCCGGATTGGGCCGTTACCTGGCCTACTGAGTTCCGGAAAATAGTTAGGTCAGCTTCTGAGCCAAGGGCCGCCTGAATCTCAGACTGGATTCGCTTTTCAGACTTCCCCTTCGGCTTCTTGCATTTATCGCAAAGTAGTGTCGCAGATACTTTTCCGCACTTTGCGCAGAGATTCACCGAGCCGGACTTGTCCAAGTCCCAGCCGTTTGGTTGATAGTTCACTTAATCACCCCCGCTTGTTTGGGAGACATCCCGTAGTACCGGTGAAACTTGGCGTAGGGGGCGGTCTTCTTATGGCCGCGCGCCCTCGCCTCCCGCATCATCCACCGGAAGTTTTTCTTCATGTCCTCAAGAGAAGCGTTCTCAACTATTGGCTTGGGCCGATTCCGCCGAACCATCTCTCGTTCCAGAATCTCTTGCTGGCGCTCGGTGAGAGTGATCTCTTCTCCACACCGAGGACAGGCTTTGGGCCCTACTTTGAAGGTTGCAAAGCACTGGTGGCAGTGGCGCAAAGCCATGCCCACGTCCTTGGTCTTGGCCTTAATTCCGTCGACCTCATAGTCGCGATCTTCGGTGGGCAGACCATAGAGCCAACTCACTCCAACCAGGTCGATGAGGAGCGCCGGACCCTTGCCAGGCAAGTATCTCAACACCCGCCCTACCCTCTGGATGTAAGGCCCCACCGAGTCGCAGTTGCTGGCCAGAAGGCAGACTTCCGCGCTCGGCAGGTTGTACCCCTCCGTGGCCACATTGACGTTGCAGATCACCTGAACTTCGCCCAGCACGAAATCCCGCTTGATAGTTTCCCGCTCTCGCTTTTTGGTATCGTCGCCGAGATAGACCGCCCGGATTCCGATAGCCCGAAACCCATCGACAGCTTCCTTAGCTAGGGCCTTGGTTGAGAAGAAGGCGAAGCCAGGTCGAGAACTTCCATCCTCGCGCCGGGCATACTTGTCCCAAGCCTCGACCGGGTCAGCCGATAGTTTGCCCTTCTCGTAAGACTCCGCCGAGATAACTTCGCAGTCCACTAGGCGGTTGGCTTCGATCAGTTCCCGCACCTGCGGCCCACAAACAATCGCTTCGTATAGATTACTGAGCGCTTGCCCGTCGCTCCGCACCGGCGTCGCAGTAAAGCCCAAGAGCCTGAGCCCATCGATTCCGCCCAGGACCTCCATATAGGTAGAGGCCAGCGACCTATGCGCCTCATCAAAGATACATAGGTCCGCTTTGACCTCTACTTTCCTCGCCCGAATAGTATCGATGGAAGCCACCTGAATCGGCAGCTCTGGTTCCAGCGTGTTGCCGGCCATAACTTTGCCAGCGAGTCCCGGTGCCCACTTCTCGACTTCTTCCCAAGCCTGCTGAACTAACTCCCGACCATGCACCAAGATGAGGACACGCCCTCCCCTCTCCACCACGCGAAGCGCGATAGATACGAAGATCACGGTCTTGCCTCCGCCCGTGGGCAGCTGCACCAAGACCCGGCGTTTGCCAGACATCAGCGCAGCCCGGGCCTCGTCCACCAGCCGCTGCTGGTAGGGGAATAGTTCCAGCTCCGACACGGCTAGTCGCCCTGCCCTTCTGCTGTTCCTTCGGCCTCCGCGTTCTCAATCTCTTGCCGGACTTTCCTCTGCTCAAGCCACCACCGCATGCCCTCGTTCTCGTCGTGAAACTTGTTCTTCACGTACTGCCGAACCTTGAAAGCCGCGTCGGCATCCATGGTCTTCAAGACCGCGTCGAACTCACTCTTATGAGATAGATTGTTGACGCTCCTCAGGGCGTCGATCTCATCGAAGCCCATGCCCCGCCGGTAGACGACTTCAGCCGGGAGCCCGAGCTTATTCTTGGCCCAATATCTCTCCCCTGCCTGGGTGTAGATGATGGTCTCGCCGAAGAATCCTTTGGCCTTTGCCCACTTGGATTTCTTCTCAATGGTGACCTTTCGCTCGACAAAGAAACCTTGTTGAACCCGCTCCCGAACAATATCCGAGCAGCGGCTGTCCAGCCTCGGCATCCACTGCACGAACTCCTCGTCCTTATGCAGCTGCTGCTCCTTCACCGGGCTCGCGTGGCCGACCAAAACCACATTCATTCCGCGCTGCTGATGAAGCCGATTCAGGCGACCGAGCACTTCCCTGTCGAAGGCCCTCGCCACCGTCTTCGCTCCTGCCGCGAAGTCATTGAACTGGGCGTCGCTGTTCTTGAACTTGTGCTGCTTAATGTACTGCTCGAGCAGCCGTACCAAGGTGTCGAGTGTGTCGATGATGACCGTCTCGAAGGGGTGCTCCTCCGTGGCCAGCTCATCCAGAAAGTTGAGCACCTTGCCGATGCCGTCGAACTGCACCCGGTCGACCCCGATGAAGTCGGCGTTGAACTCGACGTCGATGCAGATAGGCTTGGGAAAAGAGGCGGCGAGTGATGACTTCCCACAGTCCTCCTTCCCATAAATCAATAGATAGTACGGTACCCTCTTAGGTCCCGAAATGACCTGAGCTAATAGTCCCATTTTGTAATTCCTTCAGTCCGCTTTAGCGAAAGCTCTCGACCAGAGAGCCTGGTCCTCTACACACTGCTTGCTGCAATATCCGGGGGTGGTGCTGGGCAACGAACACCAGGGGCAACGGTGGAGAACCAGCTCTGACTTTCCTCGGTAGAAAGTGGCCTCTGGAAATACTTTCTGAAGACGTTCCACGACGTCTCGGGCTGAACCCGTTAGGTAGATTCGACACAAAAATATCCCTTCCCGCGCAGACCGCGGTCTAATTCGAAGAGACTAATGCTAGGATACTGTTAGCAGCCTAACCCTAGTGGTTGGTTTGTGAGGTTCAGCGAGGGGGTTGTACTTGGTGGTGTGATCCCTCGCTGAGCCGTCTTTTCAATCAGTTCTGAGACTTCCGATAGTTTGTTGTGAGGCAAGCGCCGCCCCCGTAATGCGGGAGACAATTGGACCCACGGAACATGAGGACTAATCTCGCTGCATAGCCGCTCTGAGACACCCAGCCTTGCCCATACTTCCTTGGCGCAAAGCATCGGTTCAGCAAGCGCGCCTAACTCAATATTGTAGGTCTTGAGTAACTTCTCTACGCGAACAAACCGTTTGGCTCCTGGTGCCATGCCTGGGGTGAACCAATCCAATGGCAACCGAGCAGCGGTGCGATAGTTGACAGCTAGTAAGTACCCAACTTCCTGGTAGCCCAGAAGCGTTTCCTTGGTTAGTTTCTCTAGCCTTTTCATTAGTAGCCCTCCTTTCAAAGGGAGTCTCAAAAATTAGTTAAAAGTGGTCAATAGCGCGTCGTGCTATGTACCTATCCCGTACATTAAATACCCATTCGGCTACTAACTTACGCTGTAGTCCGATGTCGGTGCCGATAGAGTGAATACAGAAACGTAGACACCTAGAGCACAACGAGGGATTCCGCAAAAAAGCGGGCACGGATCATCTACGTATACTCTAGCCACTCCAATCACATCCTCAGAAGACGTGCGTCGCCCTGCCCTGTTTGAGCTTCATAGAGAGACTTGGTATACTGAGATAGAAGTGGACCTCCGCTCTCAGTCTCAGCGTGGGACTACTTCAAATAGTTCGTTCTCCTTTCTAGGAGTCGTGCGGTAGGGGTTCGAGGGGATGGCGTTGGTAGCGATGGTCCCCTTGAACCCTCTCTTTTTAGGCGCACAGACCCATCTAAATAGTACGAGGTCAACACTTCAGGAATGTGCCTCGCCTAGTTAGGTTGCTAATAGATTGTGGGAGATGCCCCGGAATAGTTGGAGCTAGACTATCATCAGCATGGGCGACCTTGAGGAGTCTCAACCATACTGCTGTATGCTTGTTCAGTCTACTAGGGGATACAAGTATCGAGGGGGCTAGTGGGTATACTCTGCTGGGCGCTGATAGGCTGCCCTGTCTATTAAGGCGCGAATGATTGAGGACAGCGATCTGTCCGCCTTCTTGAACAACACAGCGGCCTGACTCGACCAGGTCTGGATGGCGGCCAACTCCTCGGTCGTAAGTCTGACCATGAGTTTCTTCGGCTCCTCGTCCCCAACGCCAGACAGCTCCCCGATTGGTGGGAACTCGTTGTCCATCCACTGTTCGATAAGTCTTTGAACATACTCGGACTTCTTCAACCCAGCTTCCTTTGCCTGGGCTTCTACAAACTCGAACTGCCAGGGACTCAACAGGACCACCCGCTGAGCGTTCCGCTGCACGATTGGGCGCGTCACAGCTGCGGACCCTAACACGTCTTCCCAGCTCATTGTGGCCTCCAGCTTCCGCCATGGGGCTTGCATTGGATCACCGTATCGAAATATACGCAACGTATGTCCGAAGTTTTTCTAGAAACCATACCGGCCTCGAACACGGCACTAGAGATCGAATATGGATTTTATAGCAACATCCCTTCATCACATCACGATGTTGGTAATTTTCTTTCGGACGCGGCCCCCATGCTTGATCCGATTGTATCCTTGGCGATACTCCAGCTTTCCCGGCTGCAGGGTGACTCCGACTCGATCGCCATTCGGCAACGTGATCTGGCTAAGATTCTGGGTGTCTCCACTTCTACCCTCGGCCGAAAGCTCTCTAAGGCGGCCGTAGACGCCAATCCCCTGCTCTCCTCCCTCCTTGAGATCGAGTACAGCTACGATGGCCAAGGACACCGCACCACGACCCGGTATCGAGTCGACTTGGTGCCCTCCCCTGCCCCGCTGGAAGACGACGAGCCTATCCCTCAAATTGAGGTTCAGGCTGAGCCTACTGCTCAATTTGAAGTTAAGGATGCCCCTAAACCTCAGATTGAGCGTCAGGACTATATACCCGAAAACACTAGCTTTTTGGCGACTAAACGTCAGAATGATAGCGCTAATGGATCCATGGATAATATGGATATGGATCCATATAGGGATAAATCAAATTCGGCCGGACTCCGAGAGGCCTCCCGGCTCCGACTCGAAAGGCAGTACCCCCGAGTCCATGGGCTTCTTAGTCAGATCACACCCAAGGTCTGGCCTGAACGAATGCTCTCGACAGTCCGCAAGCTAGGCGAAGACGTAGTGGTCCATCGCCTCAAGCTCCTCCGGGACGACCCGTGGAAGTGCCGAAGCCCGGAGCGGGCCTTCTTCGCTCGCACAGACGATCACTGGCTCCAGGCGGAGTCCCGCGTCGCTATCCACCACCGCGAAACGGCAGCCGAGGAAGCCAAAAAGGCGGAGGAAGCTGCCGTTCGAAGCCCTACTCCGAAAATCTCTCAAAGGCCGCAGAAGCGCTCAGAAGACGCTCTAGAGGCCGATTTAGCCACAGTGCTACCGCTCATTAGAACTGAGGGGCTAGGCATAGCTATGCCACTGCCCCAGGAGTGTGATAGCAGCACCCTGGTATTGCGCTTGATGACTAGGCCAAGTGAGGAGTCCCGTCAAAAAACGGAACAGCATTTGAGCCAGATCACCAAAAAACGCGTGATTTTAAGAGCTTAGTTAGAAATGCCAGCGATAGTTTTCCATAGCCAGAAGGGTGGCACAGGTAAAACAACGGGGAGTCTGAGCACTGCTGCAGCCCTCGCACACAAGGGGCACAAGACGCTCCTCATCGACCTCGACTCGCAGGGAGACTCAGGTCGAGGACTCGGAATAGAGCCCTCAAATGACTCCTCCATTGCGGCGATGTTCTTCGACCAAAAGAGCGCGAAAGACATCATCCTGAAAGATGTCCGCCCAGGCTTAGATTTGCTGCCTGGAAGCATCCAGCTTGAGAACCTCGAGCGAGAGATTTCAACGATGGGAGAGGGCCTCGGTCTAGCGCTCTTCAGCACCGCGCTCACGCCGGTCTTCGAAGAGTACGAATATGTCATCATTGATACCCGTTCGGAGCCTTCACCTCTCACCAGTGCGGCCATCATGAGCTGTAACCACTTGGTTATCCCGACCGAGCTTGGGCTTTACCAAGTGCAAGCCATGGTGAACACGCTGGGCTATGTTGGCTCGATTTCTATTGCTCTGGGAAAGCTGAAGTCCGTCGGCGTCTTGATCTCGCAGTACGACAAAACGGCCGCTCTACACTCGACCTTCCTCGATATCGTCGACTCCATCATTCGGAAGGAAGGAGACACCAAGGAAGTCGTTGAGAAAGTACGAGTCCCAGTGCATCGTTTCGAACAGGTTATTCGACAGACCAAGTCACTAGATAACGCTGCTGCTAGCCGTGAAGATGTGATCTCTCACCGCAAGAATTCACACGGGGCTGTCGACTATCTAGGCTTCGCTGAAGAGATGAAGACGAGGTTCAGCAATGGGTAAGATTAAGCCAACCATCACGAAGCCCGAGCCCCTCAAAGGCCGTATCGCTACCGTGCCGAATATCTCTAAGCTCGACCCCAAAGAAGCGACGACTTACTTCAAGCCGAGCGAGCTGAAGGTCCACCCAGAGCTGGAGCAGCGTACCGTCTATCTCAAGGTCGACGAGCTGGCGAAGTCGATCAAGGAAGAGGGCCAACAGCTCCCCATCGGCGTCTGGGATGATGGCAAAGAAAAGTACATCATCTACGGCTACACCCGGTGGCATGCTCTCCAACATGAGGTCTGCAAGGGGCTCTCTCTCTGGGCCAGAGTCTACCGAAATATCTCTCTGGAAGAGGCCCGGAAGATCTCCCTCATCGAGAACTTCGAGAGGAACAGTCTCACCATTGGAGACGAGGCCCGGCTAGTAGCTAGACTCCAGAAAGATAACTGGTCTCAGACCAAAATCGCTGCCGAGCTCGGCTTCGATAGACGTCGTGTTATCCGTCTCCAAGCCGTGACTAAAGTAGTCGATGCCTTCCCCTCCGTGGCCGAGGCAACCCACACCGAAGGCTTCCCTTTAGCTGCCCCTGAAGAGTTCCTAAAGGTGGAAGGTTCACGCTCCCTCGAGGAGGAGAAGGTTAAGTCTGCTTTCTCTCGTTTGGTCGGTGAAGAGACCGTCAGTGTAGGCACCTTCGTCTCAGATGTTAAGCGGACTTTGAAGGCCATGCGGGCGGACGGTAGTCCTCAGGAAGACGAGCCCGAAAAAGGCATGTTCTACAAGAACAGTCGCGGCACCATTAAGGTGAATATCTCTCTGAAGAGAAACCCCTCTTTGGAGGAGGTAGACTCAGCATTGGAAGCCCTGAAGAAAGCTACTGCTGAGACTAAGAAACTCCGCAAGGCATTCGAGAAAACTCCCTCCTAACTCCTAGATGCGCACCGACGCACAACCACCCCAAAAGCTGGCTTAACCTCAAGATGCGCACCGGTGCACATCTCCGCAAAAGGGGACAGTGCGCACCGGCGCACAATCCTCCGCCCTGAAAGTGTGCGCCGGCGCTCACCAAGTAAACCCTAGTTCGACGACTTTACGTTAAGTGGCTGATATTATTGTATGATATCGGATTACCGGTTCAGTGCACACTGTTTTGGAGGGTGATGCACAGTCGGTGCGCACCGGTGCAGAGGGCCTGCGCACAACGATGTGCACCTTGCCTTCGGACCCTACTTTGGACTAGGTGTGCGCCGGCGCGCAGTGCGGTGATTGATGGAAGAATCTAGGAAGACATGCTCCCAGTGCGGCGAGTCGAAGCCGCTATCCGAGTTCCACAAACGCTCGAAAGTTGCCAGCGGATACCGGGCTGCGTGTAAGCAATGCACGTCCCAATATGACAAGGCTCGGGAGCGAAAATACGAGGGCGACGCGGTCTTAAAGCAGCGGGTCAGAATGCGTACTCGGGACCTCATCAACAAGGGACTTCTGACGCCCAAACCTTGCAAGGTTTGCGGGACTGAGGAGAACGTTCAAGCTCATCATCTGCACTACGACAGACCAGACTCTCACCTAGCTTTTAGTTGGATGTGTGTGGAGTGCCATGCGCTAGAGCATGCAACGGAAGAGACGAAGCGCGAGATGAATTATAGGAAAGCTCAGCTTCAACTATTTGAGGAATAGAGTAGCCCCTGGTATGCCTTCTTGAACTCCATTGGGTACCTAATTCTTTTGAAGGTCTCAGCCTTTCCGCCTGTGCCTTGGACACAGATTGAGCCTGCTTTATCGAGGCGCTCGATGAAGCCTTGTGTGACCTCAATGGACTCGATCTGCTGAAGTGGAATCTCAACGACCTTGCGGCTAAGGAAGCCTGACTTGGCGACGAACCTCTTGTTGGTAATGGCCATCTCTGAGGTTAGGTGACGGACGATTGGGAACAGGATTGTAATGAATCCAATACCGTAGACAAACATCAGTAGAATGTGGACGAACAGGACGCTTATAGAGAGTGATGGTTTGGCTCGGGCTAGGATGGCCTCGTTAGGCATCAGATTGGCTTGGACGTATCCCATAGCCCTCGATAGCAGTTATCTGAGTTAGAATACAGACCGCCGGAGCTCATCCCAGGGAAACGCGGGGCCCGGGTCTCGCTTCCCTCTGCGAATCTCCTCATGACCGACCCAAGTGACATCGGGGTAGCTGGAGTTGATTTCCTCAGCGAGTGACCTCAAAGCTGCGAGCTGAACTTCCGGATATCTCTCCCACCAGTAGCCGTCCTCGTCCTGGAAGGGGAGGGCGTCCGCGTAGACTGCCTGGCCCACCCAGGTCCGAAGTTGGTTCCCGACGATATCCAAGGGCCCGTAGTTTTCTAGCTCGATTCCGATGCTTCTTTGGTTCACCTGGCCACGGCCTTTCCAACGAGAATGGCCAGAGTGGTAGGTCACCATATTCTGCGGGGCGAGCTGCTCGACGACTCCTTCCTTGGCGATCAAATAGTGGGCCGACCGAGGACCCATCCTCTGCAGATCGACCTTGCCTGTCCCCTTGCAGAGCCTGCACCGCCGACGCTCCACTAGTCCCGTAGTCGAGCACTCCAGACAGTCCAGCTCTCGCTCCCATTGGGTCATCAATGCCCGGGACATGGGAGCACCAAGGGCCGTGTAGTGAACGACGACGAGGTCAATGCTACGACGACGAGGCTCCATGAGGGCTCGGTCCATGGGGTAGCTCATCGCAGTCCTCCTTGAACAGCCACGACTCCAAAACCACCAGCGGCGACCCCCAAAACGAGAGCCACCGCCATGCCCCAAGGGACCCATGAAGGAGTCACTTCCTTGGGCGGTTTTGACGCCAAGTCGAGAGCCCGTTTTTCGCTCTCCGAGAGGGTCAGTTTTAGCGTTGTTTCTCTCTTCTTACTGGCTTGCTGCTGGGACTCCAGCTTCCGCTCTAGAGTCTGTCGTTTTGCAGCCTCTTCCTTGGCCTTTCGCGTAGCTCTGCGAGCGGTGTTGATGCACCGCTTTTCGAGATCAGTGAGTGGCCGCGGTTCCGGTGGCTTCTTAGGGACCGGAACACGTACGACTGTGACCGGTTTGGGATCTGGATTGCGGTATTCGGAGGAGGGCAGGGCGATAAGGCCCACCAGTACCCAGCTAAGGCCGTTCATGAAGCACCTCCTGAAGGTGGTCTAGTTCGTCCGCCATCGATACCGAGTCCATGGGGAGAGGTCGTTCTTCGATGGTTGCGGCCTCTCGAAGGGCCTGTTCCTCTGCTAGCTCGGCTTCGAGGTCTCTAGAAGCTTGCTCCTCCCGAGCTCGGGAGAGCTGAAGCTCGAGCTCCCTGCGACTTTCGGCCTGATAGTTTGCCTCTCTTCGCGCCCGAAGTTCGTTTGCAGCGAACCCACCGCCGAAAACCAAGGCTAAGATACCTTGGCCCAGGCTCATTGAACCCATGAGGTAAGCAATCAGCAGGGCAACTAACAAACCCACGAGAAGTAACGGAAGGATAGTTCTCCAGTTCATTTGGATGCCCTCGCTGCCGGTACAGCTGCTCCCTGGACGGCGTAGTACGAGCCACCACCGATAGTTCCGGCGAGCCCTAGGAGGATTAAGGCCATTCGAGGGAGCCGGCGGATATAGCTCAGCTCCATCTTCATTACGGCGATATCCTTCTCGTTCTCCGCGATGCGCCCATTGAACCCTCTAGATTCCTGGAGCAGCTCATCCATCTTGGAGTTTATGCTTTGAAGTTCTAAATCTATCCGTGCTTGGCGAGCAGCCTCGGAACGATGCTTGTCTGTATTCTCAACGGACATCTCGACCCTCCACAAATGGATGATAGATACCTGCCTCTACTGTATTCTGAGGCGGGGGAGGGTGGTGTGTCTTCGGCAGCCGAGAAGCGACGGCATCGACGATCCCAGTCAGGCCAATAGCAGCGGTCCAAGTAGTAACTAGGCCTAGCGATCCAATCTCGCGGGCTCCGTCCGAAAGAGGGCTCCCAAGGAAAGCTGCAGCGACGTCGTACCCAATCCAAATGAGTGCGAAGAGGACAGCCCCCTGAAACTTTCTAGTGGCCCAGAAGGGTTTATCTACTAATTTTTGAGTCATTTTATCCTCCTACGTAACCGCCAAAATCACCGGCAGCGACGCCATGCCTGAGAAGCCTTTCACGCTTCAGGTCTTCCATGAGTTCTGCCGTGTCAGCTGAGGGCAGAACTAAGTTTTCAAAGTTATAGTTATAGACAGCCCGCTCAGGATAAAAACCGGTCTTGGTTGTCCCTGTGGATAGTAGCGAACTATCTTTGCCGTCCATGGCGTCAAAGCGCGCTTGGGCAATCTTGTACCCTTCTGGAAGGTTCTTGAAGGCTTCGGCGGCCTCGTTCGCCGCGTCCGCTACATCACCCAGGGCTTCGGCAGCCTCTTGGTCTGCTTCAGTCTTGTCCCAAGTACTCTCAACCCAGTCCTCAAAGGAATCTGCCTGGAAAGTATCGTTCCAAGTATCATGAAGACCTGAGAGGTCGACTTGTCCCTTGTCGATTTCATTGGCCAAGTCCTTGGCCCATCCGCCGAAAGTATCCCCAAGTGCGTTTCCAATTTCTCTGAATACGTCAGCGATGAAACCAACGATTCCGTTCCAGATCTCGCCTAGGCCAATAAGTAGTCCGGCGATTACACCGATAACTACCTTCACAATAAAGGAAATAACCCGAACGATGACCTCGATAACTTCAGCTAGGATTCCTAGGTAGGTCACAAAGGGGTGAAGAAGAACTCCGATAAGTTCAAACAACCCACCTACTGAGATAAGTAGCCCGCCAATAGGTTTGAGCACCTCACCCAGGCCACTGAGGGTCGGCCCCAGAGGCTTGAGGATAGACTGCACCATGCCTCTCAACCCTCCGAAAATGGGTTTAAGGGGCTCTAGGAGCAGATTGAGGGTGTCACCAATATCGCCGATAGTTGCTGTGAGAACGTCGATGATGTCACCCATTGCCGAGGCGCTCATCAGTAGTTCGATAAGAATACCAATCACGGCACCCAGGATGCTGGTTGAACTCATCAAAGTATCAATAATGCCAGCGAGGGGACCGATCTTGGAAAGCATCTCGCCGGCCTCAAAACCATTGGAGTCTCCGGTCTTTGAGTCATGGGTAACAGCGCCAATCCATTTTTTGCCCAACTTATCCAAATCTATTGCCAAGCCACTATCCCGGTTCGTCTTGGGCTTGTCTGTCTGCGGAGTTTTGGTGGGTTTGTTGGCCCCTGGTTTGCCGCCAGCTTTGGTGCTGAGGGTTCCCTTCTTAATGGCCTCAACTAATCCATTGACCCGCCTAGTGACTTCTTCGATGGAAGCCTGGAACTTGGACATATTATCTTTGCCGATAACGTCGGTCAGCGTGCCGCCAATAGCCCCCACTAGACCGGAGGACAGGCCCTCCAGCATGGGAGCGAACTCTTTCTTGATGAGGGTTAGAGTCTCCTGAATAGGTTTGTTGAACTTTAGGAGTTCACTTTCCGCATCCCGCTTGCCCTCGTCCAAACCCTTCTTCTCGGCGTTGTACATTTTCAAAGCGGTCTCATGAAGCCACTTTGCGTACTCCTCTGGGGTGAGTTGGCTATGCTTAGCCTTGCCTTGGGCAGATCTATCTAGGTTGTTTTCAATCTGAAAAAGCCGGCGCTGTTTGTGGCGCTCGTCGAGACCCTCCCGATAGTTTTTTCCAAGGCGCTCACCGAGGGCCTGACCACTGATAACTTTGAAGAAGTCTTTTACCCGAGATGCGAGGCCATCAATCTTATCTGTGAAGGCAGATAGTTTTGAGACCGCGTAGTTAATAGACCAGGTAATATCGTCGAAGAATCCCGTGAGAGGGTTCAGCTTCTTGGGAATTTGCTTATAGGCAATAAAGACCCCAAAGAGGGCCGCAGCAATCCCTAGGACCTTAATGAGAGGGGCTCCAAGTAATGTGAGCAGACCTTTGCCCACCGTGGTGATGGCCGCACTGATTAGTCCCAGACCGCTGCCCATGACTGACATGATCGGGCCGAGGATAGTTACTAGTGCAGAGAGTCCGGTGAGGGCTCCTAAGATACCGGCAGTAAGTACGCCGACGTCGACAACCATCTGCTGGAAAGTTCCGTCTTGCTGGCGAAACCAATCCATAGCGCCCCCAAGGGCACCTCCGATACGTTCGATAATGGGGGCGAGTTTGGACCCTAAAGTAATCGCTAAACCTTCTGCTTTGGAGGCAAGAATCTGCATGCGCCCGGCGAAAGTATTCAGCTGCGCATCTGCGATACGCTTTGCAGTTCCGCCCGAGTTCTTAAGCTCAGTAGATAGTTCACGGAGTTTCTTAGACCCGGTGTTAAGGAGGGTTAGCCAAGCCTGAGGACCTGCTCGCTCACCAAAAGCCTCGAAGAGGTATTGGTTCATCTTGGACTGGTCCATGCCATCGGCCAGCTTCTGCTCGAGCGTCTCGACGGCGTCGATGAGAGTTGGGAAACCTTTCTTGGCCGCAGAGAGACTTGCGAGACCAAGTTCCTCCATGGCTTTGCCAGCCTTCCCGGTGGTTGTAGAAGCTTTCGCGAGGCGGGGGAGGGCGACCTTCAAAGCAGTGCCCGCCATGGCAGCAGGAACCCCCTGGTCATTCATGGACCCCAGGGCAGCAACTATCTCTTCTAAATCGACCCGGAAACTATGTCCGACAGAGCCCGCATGCTTCATTCCCTCCGCGATAGATTGAAGGTTCATCGAGGTCCGCGTGGTTGCGGCCGTTAGGACGTCGTTGATTTGGGCGAGTTCAGATACATCACGCCCCTGAGAGCGGAGGACTGAGGAGGCGATGGCGGCAGACTCCGCCAAGTCTGTCTGGTTAGCGGAGGCGAGCTGGAGCACCCCTGGGAGGGCTCCGGCGATTTCGTCGGCGTCGAAGCCCTTCATACCTAGGCTTCCAGCTGCGTCAGCGACCTGTGAGGCCATCCATTCGGTCGAGCCGGCCAGAGACAGCACCCGGGAATTGAGAGCCTTCAGCTGGCTGTCAGTGGCTCTAGAGACGGCACCGACGCGGACCATCGCACGCTCGAACCCACCCAAGGGCTTGAGCATGCGGCGGCCGATAGTAGCGAGCGCAGCGAAAGAGAGTCCGACAGAGGCCAGGGAGTCCTTCATTCGTTGGGCAATGCCTTTGACCATCACTTGGATGCGGCTGAATGCCCTCTTGAACTGTGTTGACTGAAGCAGAAGCCGGTATTTGAGAGTTGTTGTGGCCATCAGTCTTCCTCCTCACGCCGTCTCTGGCGCTCTAGTAGTTCCTTGATATATGCCTGCCGCTCTTCGCGGTTGGCGAAGCTGGCGCTGGTGCGAACATCGTCTCGCTTGGGGCGGGGCAATAGTTTGTCGACGGTGATACGCTTTCCGGTCCAGGACGATAGTTGGTGCGCTAACATCCAAGCCTTTTGGCGCATCTTGCCTTCTTCACGCTGCTGATAGCCCTGGAGATAGAGCTGAAACTCAGAGGGGGTTAGTTTTTCCAGCTCCCTTGGCTTCAGCTCCACTCTGGCGGCCAACTTAACTAACTGGCCCCAGTCGAAGGGGCTTGGACTTCCCCCTCGGAGCTATCCTCCTGGCTGGAACTCTCTTGGCGAGCTTGCTTGATGGCGTCCTCAATATCCTCGCCGGTGATGGCGTAGATCATACCCTTGAGAATCTGGGCCATATATTCATCGAGGCACTTTGGGTCCAACTGGTCGTCGAGCTTGCTGCCTTTTCGGTAGATACTCTTGCGGGCGAGGTTGCAATAGATACCAGCGTAGGCTTTGTCGAAGTCCAGAACCTTCGTAGCGTCCTCTTCTTTCTCAAGGTCGAATTGGCGGAGGAATTCAGCGGGCGACTGTCCGGTGAGTTTGTTAAACTCTCTTAAAGCCCGGTAGTCGAATTTGAGGGGGATAACTTTTCCGTCGAGTAGGGTTACTTGTGCAATGGTCATTTCTATTTATCTCCGAGGGGTTGAAGGTGGTGATTTAAGGGGCGAACTTAGGCTTGAGCGGTTCGGGTCAGGGCGCCGTTGATCTTGATCTCGTAGGAGATCTTCACGGTGTCCTGGTCAGAGTCGGAGATCTCATAGCTCTCAACCATGATTGGGCACTCTTCCTCAGCGATGCCTGTCCCCACTTCTCGCTGAAAACGCAGGAAGCAGGCAGCGTTGCTGTCAAAGTTACTCATAAGCAGGTCCTGCATGGGGGCAGGGTGCTCCGCTTGAACCTCTAATGAGATAGTTCCGCTTCTGCGGCCGCCAATGACGCCTTCCCACTCGTCAGACTTGGCAGTGTTCTCAATAAGGTTCTTGTTAATGCTGATAGTCCCCTCAAGATATCTCTCAAGGGCAACAAAGCCGGCCCCAGTAGTAGCCGAGACGGAAACATTCGATAGTTGGGTTGAGTGAGTCATGCTCTAAACTCCTTCGTCGACCATCACTGACACCGAAAAGGCGAAGCGTGGCATGTCTGAGGACCCATCCTTCAGTTGGATAGGTTCGGATTGTAGTGGCCGGATAGAGCGGAACTCTGCCGGCTTGGCGATAGTTGGGGTGGGCATCGAGTCCCGGATTAGGGTCCAGATAGCCGCGGCATCCGCTTGGGCGGTGGTGACTGCCTTGGGCAGGCCCCGCACCAGAACTTGGGCGTAGACCATCCCATGATGGCCAGCGAGGCCCCGATAGAGTTTGGTCTTGCCATCGTAGACCGAGACAAACACCGCCTCCTTGGGAATCCGAGGAGGGGAGGGCGCTTGCTCAAGGCCGCCGAAGCAATTCACTCCCAAGGTCCACTTGGGGAGGGTCGCAATGATAGTTGCGAGGCCAGCAGTGACATGGCTCATTACTTGGCCCTCCGGATAAGACGCTCTGGGATATCTGGCTCAGCCCTGCGGACAGGGCCTTCAAGATACTTTGCATTCCCCACAGGGTGAAAAGCCGTTAGGTCCTCATGAACGGCACCGGCATAGGACGTGTTGAAAGATAGTTCGACCGCTGGGCCTTCGCGATGGACCTTGGATTCGACCATGCCCGTTGAGCGAAGCAGGCCGGTGTCCACAGGAGTCTCCTCCTTGGCTTCGGTCATGATCTCCTCGCCAATAAGATGCAGCTCTTGCTCCATCCTTTTGAGTCGATACTTCTGGGTTCTAGCAGCCTTCGCCAGAGCCTTTTTGACGTCGCTGACCAACTTCATACCCACACCGTAGCCTTGCTGAGAGCAATCTCGTCTGGGTCTGGCGCAACAGCGACCTTCTTCACAGTGAGGACACGACCCTCATTTTCTGGGGTAGGTGGAGTGTGGGGTGGATATACTTTGGCCCCCAACTGGATATCCCCACCTCCATCAATAATGAACCATGCGGTGGACTGGACTTTCTCCCCCTCAATAGTTTCAAGGATAGAGGTCTCAGGAACCCACCAAACCGAGGCAAACTCAGCTTCCGCAAACTGAGGCTCACCGTATAGATTAGCAGCCCCAGCGGGGTCTGGGTTGGCGAAATAGATGTCCGCGTTCGTGGGCAGGATGAAGCTCATGAGTAGACCCGGAACTTTCTCGCTGCCTCTAAAGCATCAGCGGATAGAATGCGGCCCACACCTTCTTTGGGACTGTAATAAGCCCGCTTAGTAGGGCCATAGGCTTCGGACTTAAGACCCGTCTGCTTGCCTCGGGAATGGTAGCGACCCACAACGGCCGCCTTGCAAGCTGAGCGCAGACTTGAAGGTAAAGTTTCAGGGAGCTGGGCTGTTGCCTGGGCGGGAGTCACCCATCCACAATCATAGGTGACCCGGATTTCCCGATGATGCGTGCCCCCTATAGATGCGCCAAAGGGAGCTGTATATTCGGCTTGGGTCGTAGGCCAGCCCTGAGACCGATACACTTTGCCCGACTTGGGGCAGTCTAAGCGATAGGTGGCGGGGTCAATGAGTTCCTCGACGGCGCCATCGACAGCCACCACCTCGATGCGGACGATAGTTACAACGGGACGCTTAGGGAGAAGCAGGATAGGGCCACCAGCACTTGCTAGGAAGTCCTGGCGTCCTGCCTCATAAAAAAACTCCCGGTCGGCCTCTTCGGCCATGGCGGAAGATACGTCGTGAATGAGCGGTTCGATGCGGTCGGCGTAGTCGCCGGGGGACATCGAATCGAACTCTGAATTCACATCCTCTACAGTGCAGAGGGCATATTCCGCCAATGGCATAGTTAGCTATCTCCTAGTGCTCCGCAGGCAAGTCCTCAGGCATAAAGATGAGCTTGGCGGTGATCGCCACCTCGGTCTCGCCTGCGATAGTTGCGACCTCAAACCGAAGCCGGTGATACTTATCGTGCCCATCCAACTTGATGGGGATAAGCATCCGGTCATTAGCCAGGGTCAGGTTGGGGATGGTCACCCCAGGAGCTGCGGAATAACTAACATCCGCGTTAGTGGTCGCATGATGCAGCTCAAGGGTCACATCTAGGTCAGTGATGGTTCCCTTGGTTTCCGCCTCGATCATTAAGAGGGCGCTGCGGAAGCGAGGCCCAGCCCGGCGATCAATAGTTGGCCCCCACACCAAGCCAGCCGCGGCTCGCTCCTGCAAGGGCAGCAAGTCCACCACTTGGATGGAGCTGCCTTGGTCTAATAGATTCATGTCCTCTTCCTTTCTTTAAAGGTTGAATAGTTGGGCGACTAACTAAGCCTAAGCAGCCTGATGCCAGACCACTCCATCCATGGCTTGAACGGCAGGGGCATGCACCACACCACAGTCCATCCGGGTCTTGATGCGGAAGACGGTCTCGTCCGCAGGGAAGGCGAATCGAGTGACCGTGGTGGTGCCACCAGAACCATCAGGGACATCTTGCTCGTAAGCGGTCTCAGTAGACTTGGCGATGTCGATCTTGGGGTCGTGAACCACCTTGGTTTTATTCCAGGCGCCCAGATAGATCTTCTCGCTGTCTCCAGCCCCCCGAGGAATGAGGTCTGGGGGTACAGATACAAATGGGATACCTAAGAAGAGGCCCCGTTTGAGTTCGTCCTGATAGATGTAGAGACCATTCTCTCGGTACATCATCAGCGACCGCTTCACGGCATGAGGCAAGACCCAGCGAAGGTCCTTCATGTCGATATGGGCGTCCTCGATGGCACCGAAGAGAGTTAGATAGAGCTGCTCAACACCGGACTGGATATTTCCAGCTGCCAGGGCAGAACTATGTAGCTGATCACCACGGACGGAGACATTCAGGCCCTCGGGCTGGTTGTTAGTTCCCAGTCCCATGAAGAAGGCGAAATCTTTGGCCAGCCGCAAAGTCTCCACCATAGAGTTGCGAATCATCGGCAAGGCGCCGGTGTTGGAGGACTTCAGCCAAGTATTAGAAACCGGCAACAGGCCACGAGCATGGCGAAGGCGGAAGCCCTTTTTGGCGAAGGCCACGCCCGAAGCCTTGATCTGATCTTGCTCTCCAATCCACTCAACGGCAGATGCACTGACCATCGAGGTCTGGGTGAACTGCATGGCCTTGGTTTGCTCAATCTGGACGTTGAGCTTGTCCATATAGGTGGAGCGGCGAACAAGGGGCCAAATCTTGTTAGATACTTCCTCGGGCACCACGAAGCCGCCAGAGGGGTCGTCCTCGGTGTTGACTGCACGCTCAAGGACCTCGGCAATTTGCTTCTCACCCATCTTAGAGGCTTCAGAAGCAGCAAGTTTGCCGTCGAACTTGGCCGAGGCGGCATGCTGGAGAACGCGAGCGGCCTCAAAGCCTAGGCCCTCGTGATCGTCCACCTTGGCGATACCTCGAACTTTGCTCATGAAGGCTGGGTCGTGATCTCCAGTGGCCTGGAGCTGAGCTACTTCAGCCTGATGTCGAGCAGCCTTCTCAGCGGTTTGCTGGGCACGCCACTCTCCAAGCTCCTCTGGGGTACAGCCAACGCTCTTTTGAAATAGTTCGTTGACGATAGTTCGAACGGCCTGAACGCCTTCTTCAGTGGGCAAGGCCGGGGTGTTCTGGGTTGCCATAGTTTGTGTCTCCTAGCCCTTCCGGCGGTTTGGCCGAGGCTTGATAGTTGGTGACCCCTGGTAGAGTCGTTTGTCGTTGGACTGGATAGCCAACGTACGTTTCTTGGGTTGGACTTGCTTCCGCATCTATTCTCCAGAAAGTCCCAGCAAACCCATCAATGGATCCACAGCAGGGGAGGGCGCAGGCTCTTGTTGGGCCTCAAACCCGCGAAGGGACTCAACCAAATCAGATGCTTGAGCACGGATAGTTTCCTGGCCTTCTGTGGCCATGAGTTTGATGGCTTCGAAGTCAGCGATAAGTTGCTCTGCCCGAGCAGATAGCTCTAAAGGGTTGGGCCCTGAGGTGGTAGACTGATTACCGCTTAGCTCTCGCAAACAGCTATGGACGTGGTCTTCGCTAAAGCCTAGATATTGGTGCTCATCCAATAGCTGCTCATAGTGTCGAGCGAGATTCCTTGCATGGACGCCATGGGCCGAGCGGACCTTGGAAAGAGCGTTTTGATTGGCAGGGATAGATACAATGGAGGACTCAAGAAGCTCCATCTCCAAGCCCCTTCGCAAAGACTTTCCAGCGACCTTGATGCGCTCCCACTTGCGGACATAGAAGCCCGGCGAGATTCCCCGGAGGAACTTGTCCTTGATCAGCTCATAGAGGGAGTTGGAGAGGTCGGTTTTACGGTGGAATTGGTTCGCTTGGAGGATGCGACCACCTTCAACCCAGGTTCGGATACCTCGGGCGATGGTGTACTCTGCCTGATAGTTGTGGTCCGCCTGGACAACAGGATTCTTGCGGTACCGGCCTAGTTTCCAACCATCCGCAGCAAAACGAGTCCCATAACTATCGGTGGTGTTCTCATCGTTGAGAACATAGGGGATGGTATTTTCAGGCTGCCCGCCATCTGCAAGCTGGCATTCCTCAGCTGCTAAGCGCTCATCATCACTTAGATCCGCATAGTTGAGAACAAACTCAACATCAGTAGAGAGACCTTGGGAACGAATGAACCCGGGAACTAAGTCTGCCACCCCAAGCACCGGTTGTGCACGAGGTCAGTTGTCAAGGATTTAGGAGGAGGTATTCTGATTCGGGCGAAAATGTGGTTAAGAGACATCTATGAGTGAGCCCATGAATACAGGACCTTCTAACCCTAATAGAAAAGGGGGAGCCGCAACTTGGATTAAGGAGCATGGAGTTGTAAGCGCGCTGATTGGGGCTGTCGTTGGGCTACTGGCTATTATTGTCCCGCTGCTTCTCAATAAAGTTCCCGTCCCAGAGCCTAAATGCCGTCCGGGAGCAAAGTGCGTCGATGAAACTAAGATTTGTGAGCGACCAAGGCGTTGTGTGGAGACGATTGATTGTGGCTCTTGCCCGTCAGACCGTTCGTGCTGCAAAGAGCTATCCAAGGCTCAAAAAGAAATAGCTCAATTGAGAGCTGAAGTAGCCAAGCTTAAGTCACTGCTTTCCTGTGAGCATAAAGGAGTACTGAAACTAACTGCAGGTTTCGGGCATCCTCATCCTACGCTTATGGTTGGAAATATCCAATACCCCATCATAGGCGGCAACCCCTGGTGGCCTTCGACTATAACTGAAAAAGTCCGACTAGGGCCAAAGACCAGAGGTTCCTTAGCTGATGACGGAAACTACTACTTGAATTTCTGTTCCATCAAGCACTGTAATCACTGCAAGACAATGTTCCAGGTTAGGTATGGGCTGAATACAGATAAAAGCTTTGAACACCACATTGCTGTCCTTAGTGGCGCCCAACTACAAAAAATACAACTTAGCCCAAAACATCCCCAAATAAAGCCATGTAAGTAACTAGGGAGCGATGGCTTTCCGCCTTACCTGATCAGCCATCGCCGTCCTAATATAGGACTCTGCTGAGCTTTCCCAGACCCGCGCCATCTTATCGGAGGCTGCCTCATTGAGAATGAACTCCGGATCTAAGTCTACCACCCCAGGCACCAGTTGTGAATTGGGGAGTTGTCAAGGGTTTAGGGAGGGAGTGCTCTACCAGAGCGTTGGAAGGATTCGTTGCAGGATTCGCTAAGTTGGGTTTTTGAGTTAGTAGAAGTAGCAATGAGCTTTGTTGTTCTATCGCATTTAGAGTTCTGGAGGTCAGCTCCCCAAATAAAGGCTCCTGTGAGGTCGGCTTTTTCCAGGCGAGCTCCACTGAGGTTGGCATCTAAAAGGCTGGCTGCAGCTAGTTTGGCCCCTGCTAAGTTAGCTCCTGTAAGGTTGGTTTTGTGGAGAATAGCTGCGTTAAAGTTGGTGTCCACAAGGTAAGCACCGCGGAGGTCAGCTTTGGTGAGATCAACTGACGATAGATCTGCTCCACTCAAGTCTACTGTTGCAATTCCCTCTTCCTTTAGTATTTTCAAATAGGAGTTGACAGCTGCGGAGCGAATTAGCCGATTGTGTTTGGGGATTAGTTTCTCTTTGTTCTCTGGGTCAGGTTTTGTTTCATAGAGATAGGCTATGAGCTTAGGTTTCTCCACCGCTCTAAACTGCTCCTGGGTAATTTGGGTGGACTGCCGAAACTGCGTGTGGGTTGTGTTTATCGACTTTTGAAACTGTTCATTTTGAGCAATGAAGCCATAGATAGTTCCACCCAGAGCTATGACACCAACAACAGTAGCTATAACTTCCATATGGAAGAGAGCTCTCTGCTGTCCGTTCGATTGCTCACGTAGCTGTTCCAGCTCCTCATGATATTCAAGGTATCTTTTTTTGGTGCCTTCCATTAGTTTGGCTAGAGCATCGTCACTCACGATACACCATAGTGTATTCAATTCTGGTCTGCAGGCAACCTCCGATATGCTCCCACCACCGCCGCCACCTGATCAGCCATTGCCGTCCTAATATAGGGCTCGGCGGCACTTTCCCAAGCCCGAGCCATCTCATCAAAGGCTGCATAGTCTTCTTCAATGGCCCGGTCTTCAATTACTGCTCCTGTGGTGCAGCGGCATTGAATGTCTAGGTGAGGCACGCCAAACCCATGCGGGTGCATGGCAGTGTGACCCTCGATTTCGAAGGGCTTATCTATGTCTACCACCTGGCCATGAAGCCGCCGGTGAGGTCCTCGGGTGCGCTCGTCCGGGGAGGCAATCCACTTTCGCTTCTTCACCCCTGCAACCTTGTGCGCCTGCCATGTGCCCCAATTGGCAGAGCCGATAACCTCTGTGCGGGCGATAGTTGTCGCCCGATGGCCATTGACGCCGATGGCCTTGGAGACTGCCTTGCGGAACTCAGGGATAGATACCCGTCCATCCTTAAGTGCTTCACGCAAAGCATCGGTGACGAGCTTGCGGCTGGTTTCGGTGATACCTTTGATCTTTCCGCCGGCGAAGTATCTCAGGCGCTGCTCAATAAGTTTGTCTAGGGTAGGGGGCACCTTACCCTTGGCCTTCTTGATTTCGGCTACCATGTGGGCCCTCAGGCGGCGACGCCACACGGGAGCCAACCTATCGAACATAGGCGCGGAGACGATGACCGAGACCAGCTTTTCAATCTCGTCCGTCGACTCCGCCCGGGCTAAAGGGGCCGCGAGTGTTTTTTCCTCCTTCTTGCCCTCGCTGGTTTGGTTGAGCACGCTCTCGGCGGTGACAATCTCAGCCCCGGGGACCTTGTAGACGGCGTTGCCGTACTCTCCACCCCATGGAGCCATGCCCACCACGCGGCGCACCTCATCCACGCGGAAACTATGAGGCAGCTCCTTCATGGTCTCGACCACTAACTGCCGGTCCTCAGGGATGGCAGAGTCATGGAGCAAGACATACTTCCCTGAGTCTTCGAAGGGCACCAATAGTTGGGCAAGAAGGTCACCATGTCGCCGAAGCCGGGGCGTGACCACGTTCTTACCCATGAGATAGGGTGCCTCTCGGGCGGATGCTTTGTTTGAGCTTGAACTCTGCCCAACGCGCTCCTTGGGCACGCAATAGGTTTCGCAAATAACGTCCCAATAGAAACGCCGCTGTTCTGCGGTGCTCATGTCGCTCAAGCTTTGGGTATTTCTATTCACCGCCACCTGAGTGCCCAAAAAGAAGGTTCCTCCGGTCTTATTGGGGCCTGAGTGATTCTGTCGGAACTTAGTTTCGATGCGGTTGAGTTCTTCCTGCTTCATACCGGGGAGACCCACGAAGGTTTGCGCGTCGACAGAGTTACGATAGCGGGCCACCAGCACATCTGCGGCATGCTCGTCTCCCTGGATTTCGCTCTGTAGAACGGCACCTAAACCCAGCGCTTTGAATGGATTTGCGGGGTCAGGGATATAGACCCGATACATATCCCCAGCAGAGACCCTTTGCTGCTCTCCTAACCACTCCACCTCAAGGCCGCCATCTTCGGTGGCATTTACCGCGGTGGGCGGGAGAACGACCATAGAAGAGGGTTGAGAGAGTCTGTTGCGCTCGTTAATCCAGACGAACGCCTCCCCCACCAAGTCCAGATAGGTTTGAACCAAACCCACCCGATCAGCGAAGCCGAGGCCGAAGTATCTCCCATTGAGGAAGTCTAAGAATGGATGCTTGGGGACCTCCTCAAGGGTGGCGTCTTGCAAGTATCCCTGGATAGACCGGTTCCATTGGCCCTGATCTAAGTCTCGAAGGGCAGAGCGGACCTGATTGGCCTCTGGGGCAGAGCGAGCCTTGTAGAGTCGCCACGGCACTGCAGACACGTCCTCGGAGATAGCAGCCACTACCCGGGCAATAGATGGGGCCACCGAATAGGCATTAAGGACTCGCCCTGGCTGAGCCCGCCGGCGAGCCCCCATGGCGCCCATAAGGAAGGCCCCAAAAGCATGCGAGTCCATGGCTCGGGAGAGCCAAGACCCAAAGCGTCTAAAAATATTCATCTACATCTCCAAAGCCTACATCGTAGGGATTCATGGGTTTGAAAGTCTCTCTGCTAGTAGGTTCAACGAACGCAAACCCAGGTCGGTCGCCCTCAAGTAGCGGCATCATGGTCAGCATCAAGGCGTCCATCTCGTCAGGAGACTGGCCCTTATTTTCCTTCTTGTAGTCCGCCTTGGGCTGAACCTTGATCATCATGTCTTCTTTCAGCTCCTGATACTTAATCTTGGACATCTGATGCTTGAGTTCTTTGTTGGGTTTGAGCGCAATTTTGCCCTCGAACAGGAGTTCCCGAAACTTCCAATAGAGTTCCGACCTGAGATTGAAAAACCGCTCCGGGTAGAAGGACTTCCGGGCGCCACCTACACGATGCACGATAGTTCCCGGGGGAGGGTGGTCTTCCATGGACTCAGCCAGGGCGGTGCCGATACCCACCTCATCGATCACGACATGGCTCGCCTTGGTCAGGAGGCAAAGCTGCCGTAGGTCACTCTCAATGTCCTTCTGGCGTTGGTTCTTAGCCTTCTTGTAGATCTGATAGTTCAGGCAAGCCGCCATGGCTTGGACAGCGCCATCCTTACCTTTGCCGGCGACATCCTGGCCGATAGTCGTCGACTCGTTGGTAAGTATGTCTTTCAGAGTGATAGTTGAGTTCCACCGGTCAAAAGCGGCCTGTAGTAAGTCCCCCGGAAAGAGGGCGTGCTCAGAGTTTTTGGGCCAGACCGCCTTTACGCGGGCGAGATAGCTGGTGCTGTTGATACCACCATCGCTAGTCTTCTTGGCTTTGTCTGCGGCGTATTGAGGCGCAATCAGGAAAGGGAAGGGCATAGGCTGCCCCATGACCTTCTTCTCCCAACTCCCATCGATAATATCTTCCTCGGTAATCCCAAAGTATCTAAAGTTGGGCGTATCGTAGGCGCTGATACGGATAGTGTGGCCAATCTCCGAAGTCACCTCGTCACAGAAGTAAGATTCCGGGTCTACTGGGTTGCCCAAGGCCAGGAGACAAGACCCTTCGTTGGAAGTCATGCCTTTAGCGCCTTCCCAAATGGGGGCAGGGATACCGTCCGCCTCGTCCAAGATTACTAGCGTGTGAAGGCTGTTGAAGCCCTGGAAAGTACCATCTCGGTTGGTATCTGGGCTCATGCCGACAGCTAGATGGTTGGGGCCGATATCCCATTTCAGCTGGCTAGGCTCGGGGCCAAATGCGAAGCCCTTTTCCTCGGCCTTCTTCCAAAGCGAGCGAATCTCATCCCAAAGGATGTCTTTTACCTGGGCGATATTGTTCGCGGTGGTGACCACCTTCGCCGGTGCGCCCCAATGGAAAAGCCACAGATAGGTAATCGCTGCCGAACTGAGGTCCTTACCCACCTTATGGCAGGTGACAGCATTCACCTGGCGATACTTGAACGTCGCCTTGATGATCTCCACCTGGTTATCCGTAGGCGTGAGCCCAAACAGTTCCTGACACACATACTCAGGATCATGCGGGATGAGTTGCCGCACGTTTTCGACATGCTCAAGCCACTCCTGATAGGCTTTCTCGTCATTCATGATGCACAGACTCCTTCCAACCAAGTATCGTGCTTGCCGGTCTCGATATTTCCGCCGGAGCCTTGAGCCACCACGTCAACCACATCCCCCCTCGCCAGCTGCAGGGCAGGGGAGGCGAGGCTGTGCCTAATCTCGCCGGTGTCCGTCCCAGGAATGGTTGAGCCAACTATCCGAACGCGGTTGCTATTGAGCCTTAGGGCCACCTGAGCCCAGTCTGCCCCAGATAGTTGGATACCCACGGAAAAGGACCAGAGTCCCGCTCGACGAGCTACAAACTGCTCTAAGCCCGTGTCCCAAACCAACCCATGGTCAAAGTCTTCGGTGTCGTAGGTCACCTTTGACCAAGTCCCTCCAAGCGAGTGGGTTCCGCTGGCTAAGTAGGCCCGGAAAGCATCGGGAGCGCGCTGCCATGAGAAGCGCCCCACATAGACAGTGTTGATGGCCGAGCCCCGGCGCAGAACTATCCGCGCATAGGTCGCTCCGCTAGGAGCCGTCTCAGTAGCAACCGAGGTCTCCCAAGCGCCAATGCCGCCCTGAGACCAGCTGATAGCCGTGACGATAGTTGGAGCCGCGGCCTTGGACGTGTACCACTCAATGTCCACCTCGAGCGCGCCGCCGATTGGGCCCTTGGCGTCGATTTCCAGCCGGAAGGGGCGGAAGGACTCAACAGGCAGCCAATCGCTGACTAGCTCGGTGGAAGCCGTCAGCAAGGCCAGCGAAGCCGCTCCGGAGCGCCGCTCAACTAAGGACTGACTAGCGTCTGTGCCCCAAACGCCGGTGCGCATCCACCAACCGTCTGGTGGGAAACTATCCCCGCGAGAAAGGCCAGCGAATACTTCGGGGGTTACGCCACCAGGAAGGCCCGCCTCCGGGTCGATATATCCAGGCCCCATGCGCGGATACGTGATCTCGATGTCCGGCGCGGGCACTGACCGGAGGCCATCCTCATTTTCGTGATAGGCGCGAAGCCACTCGGTAACTCCAGGAGGTCCTCGAACTGGGCTCTTGAGGCTCTTGACTCTTCCTGAGAGAGTATCGGAGGTCGCAGTAAACCCAGAGGCGGCCGCAGTGTGCAGCTCAAGCCAGGGGATATTTCGCGGGTCTCCGCCCCATGGCGTAGTGACCTCAACAACTCCTGGTCCCCCGTTCGTTGGAAAAGGGATACTTTGCGGAGGCGGATAAGTATTTGCCGGTTTGCTGCCTCCGGGATGAGCCGTGTAAGTATCAATCCACTTGTCGAAGTAGCCCGCTGGCGCACCACGCACCTGGAGGTCAGTAGTCGCAAGGCGTGATGAGTTAATAGTATGTTTGACCCCAACAACGGCCAGGCTCTGATCTTGGTCGAAGAGGGGCCTTTGCGCCGGAATTCCCACCAAATCCCCGGTTTCGGGCCGAGAATCGTACGGAATGACCACAGAGGCTTCCGCCTTGGGCTCTTTCAGATCGTTGAGTACCGCTTCCGCCAAAGAGGTGGCTTCAGCAGCTGTATCAATCTCACTGGTGGCAGCCTCCGAGATTTCGGCATAGCGACGGCCGTACTTTGTGATAGATGCGGCGTCCTCTCGAACTATCTCCTTACGGCGCTCCTCTGGAGTGCCTACCGTTACAGAACTATCGGAATACCACACACGGACGCGGTTTCGGACGTCGGTGTCGGCGGTCTCGATGTGTTTGACCTCCTTCACCAAGGGCACAGTCCAGTCGTTGACGGTCTTAGTGCGGTCGGGCTCGTAGAAGGTTAGACGCCACTGAGCGGTTCCCTCGTCCCACTTGTAGCGAACTATCCAACCGATCTGGCCAGCGATAGCATTCAGGGCAGCGAGGACAGGCTGGCTATTGGGGCCCCAGTCCCGAATCACCCACCCCGGCGAAACGGGGGTGTAGAGTGTGGTTCCTGGCGCCCATTCGTTGAGCACCGCCTGCATGGCTACTTCCGCCAAAGTATCGGTTCCGGCGGCATACCGGGCCTCATCGGACTCAATCCAAGCATCTTGGAGGCGCTTGCCGAGGTCTCTAGCCTTGAGCTTGAGAGAGTTCTTCGTCCCCGGCTTCACCGAGTCGATATATCCGCGGAAGACCTCCTTATAGTCCGTTGAGTGAGGACCTCGGACGTGAGGAACCACCGCGGTTTCGATGGTCATCAGACGCCCCGGCTCGATGAGATTCCCCGGGATATTCGCCAAACTATCGGCAAAGGGGCTCAAGGTAATATTGTGGTGAGCCAGCGCCAGTTCAATCTGGGCGTCCTGCACTTGGCGGTCGATGTCGTCTGACCAGGTGATCGACTTAATCCAGTTCCGCCCTAGGTGATCGGCCATGTCCCTCAGCGACAAGGCGGCGTTGTTGATGCGCACCCGTGCATAGACCCCGCGGCGGGCCTGTTCAAGCGACCGGATTTGGGCATCGGTGTGGATGCGCATCTATTCCTCCATCAGGTCGACAACCAAGGAGATCAGGTCTGTACGCCAATCCCCGGCATAGTGTCCGGACACGAAGCGGCCGTTCATTTTGGCGTCCGCTTGGGCATTCCAGCGCGCACCGCCGGCGAGGTCTCCATCCACTTCCACAGGGCTCGACCAAGGCCGAGGTGAAGCGACGTTTGCGAAGTCCTGAATAAGTTCCTGAGGCAAAACGCCCCGAATCAAGACTAGGTCGTCGATATAGATGTGGTCCGGCGAGGGGTTCAAAAGCCGTAGCTCTTGGCTGGTTACAGTGACCCAGTCATAGGTCGCTGCTGGGACGCCGTCCTCGTAAATTCCGCCCTCGGAGGTCTCTGCGTAGTGAATCCAGGTGCTAGACCCGTCCACTCGGTACCGAAAGAAGACCGTCCAATCCCCTTCCAGGTATACTTGCCAGCGCACTTGAGCGGCGCCGGTGTGCATATATAGATTCCCAGCCCCCGCCCAAGGGGTGATAGTTGAGCGGCTGGCAGAAATCATAAGGTTGTCGCGATGGCCTGAGGACGAAAATCTCCACTCAGGGTCGGTATTCGTGTTGAAATCCCAGGTTTCGTGGCGTCCACGAAGCAAGAGAATCCACGCCAAAGCCATGGGCAGCGGCATTAGGGTGGTCTCAATCTTTAGGTTCCGCTTTTCTCCCCGGTCGTCACGAATGATTTGGCCGTTCTGAGTACGGTCGGATTGGCCGATGGACTCCGAAGTGAGGTCTCCAGCCTCTGCCTTTAGGGATAGTTCAACCCCGTTGATAGTTAACGCGGGCATTACTTCTTCCCCTTCTTGATGGCTTCAAGGCGGGCACGAGAATCAGCGAGGGCAGCAGTGATATTGAGGTTGAACTCGGTCTTCTTCTCGACCTCCTTCACCGGCGGCTTGAAGTCCTGCCGATACTGGCGCTCGAGCAAAAACATGGCACCCTTCACATCGTCTGCGTGATGGATAGTTTTGATCAGCTTCTTGCCGTTGGCAGAACGCGCTTTTTTGGTGCGGAGGAATAGTTCCTTGAGTAGCTGCTCGTACTTGGAGAGCTGCTTGGGCTTCCTGCCTAGATCTTCCGCTTCCTCCTCAGCCTCAAGGATTTTCTCACCTGCGGAGCGCCAACGCCAAAGGGTTCCTTTGGAGATACCGGCGGCAGCAGCTGCGAAGGTTAGATTGCCGTGATCGGCCAACTCATTGGCCAGCGTGTCAATCACGGTTGTAGTGAGTTTGAGCCCCTGGCCCTTTTGAGAAGACTTGCCCACCCCAAGCACCGGTTGAGCAGCTCAGAGAAAGTCAAGGATTACGCTCTGACGACTTGAACGAGTATTCTAGAAATGGTTAAACAAACCAAATGGGCGACCGGAAAGAGAATCCAGTGAACATAAGACTACTACCTATCTTTGTGCTTTTTGTCTCAGTGGCGTTTTGGGGTGGCTTAAAATATCAAAGAAGCACTTCGGACTTCCGGGTGGAGGAGCTGAAGCACGAAATCACAAAACTCAAAAAAGACTTGGCTATGGAACTGTATGAGTCTGGGCAATGTAGTGGGAAGTTGAATCAACTTCAAAGAGAGCTAACGGTGAAAACGAATGAATTGGTTAGGGCCCAATATCAACTGAGCCAGCAAGACAAACCTACTGTCTATGCTCATGGCAAACTACCGAAGTCTGTAGCGAAGGTCAGGAGGCCAACCAAACCCTCACCTAAGAAGCGATGGACTGGCTACTGGGCTGTTTGTGGACACCATCATATCCTAGAAATCTTTGATGATGGCAGTAACGTCACATTTGACTCAATTAACGACGGAATCCCTCATAAGTTTAAGGGCTTCCATAATCAAAGCTATGTATTGGGCCATATAACGAGAATTCAGCAAATATCGAAAGGGAAATGTATAGAACCCCATGTCTACAGGCTCTTTGGCCTAAACGCGAAGGGAACAAAAGGGAAACTACAGAGCTTAGAAGGGCGCCCGTGGAAAGTCTGTAGCGATGGCGTCTTAGAGCCTGAGGCTACGAAACTAGAAAAGTTCAAGTCTCTTGGAGTTGGTGGTGCGTCTGTGAACATGGTTAAGTGCGACCTGAAAGAGAACTGCAGAGAAGTTTGTCGCGCGAAAGGGCAGTCTCCTCGGCCTGGCTCATTGCGACATTAGTGCTCCTCTTGTCACCCAATGCTATCTATCAAGCTGACGCCAGCCACTTCAAATATCTAGAAGTTTACCTATCGCTAGCTCCCCTATTTCCTTAGTACAATTAGCCCATTCTTCATTTGGAACTTGGGACTTGAATTGAACGAATGCCATCTTGATTTTTGAAAGAGGTGCGGTGGATAAGGGGTGAGCAACAGCCGTCGTGCAGTGTTGCATGATGGTGGGCAAATTAAGCACTTCAACAGAAGCATTGAAGTCATTCAGGAAGTGAAAGACCTCAGTCTCAACAAATGTAGTAATTGATGAGCTGTTCTCGGAGCGAAGTACAATGCAGGCTCTTTCTACATATTCGTTAAAAAGATCTGCCTCTATCCCCAGGCTAGAAATCGCAGCCCAGCGAACCGAACTGCCGTCTTGCCTGCTTGCAATGACCTCATAGAGGAGTTTGTTCTTCTTGATACGGTCTTTTTTCGCTTCTTGATATGCTTCTAGCTCAGGTCTTAATTTGTTCTGAATCTCCAATTTCTTTTCTGTGACTGCAAGCTCCTTAAGGTCTTTATCTAAGCTTACCTGATCAAGCTCTTTAAGCTTTCTCTGAGTGTCTACCTCCACGTTTTTAGCATCTGCCAACTGCTTTCGAAGTTTTAAGAATGTACCAGCAGCCCCGAAAATGGTTCCTATAATGCCTCCAAAAAGAGAGCTAATAAGATCGAGATGCTCCATCTTAAAGCTATCTACGGCCTGGTGTTGTTTGTGCAGCTATAAGTTTAAGCATTTGTAGAGACATCTGAATTTGATCAGAAGCCGCTGACTTCTGGAAGGGTTCTGGAAGGTCATAGAGGTTTATACCAAAGACGGTATTAATCGCCTCCTTGACCTTTCGAGGGCCCGAACCCGGCGCAGCATCGTAGGCTGCAAATAAGGCATACTGTTCCTGTTTGCTTATTGGCCGTCGAGCTAGCTGCTCGGCTGTTTTAGTCAATTCTATTCGAAGAAGTTCGATTTCGCTCATTTGGCTCAAGTGCTACCCCGAGGTTGAGAATACTGCAAGAATATGCCCTCTAGTTCAGGATACATCCAGATATCGATTCTGATAGAGGTCCTGTGCTATATCTCCCCTTCATGGCCCAGGAAATCGACCCCACGTTGGCCAAAGTCGCCGCAGGCACGTTTGTGTCTAAGGAAGAAGCCGCCGAGACCTTCTTTGAGGTGGCTACTGACCAAGAGGTCGAGCTAAAGCAGCTACGGGCTGACCTGATCGAAGCCGAAAAAGAGCACGCTCGAGGTGAGTCCATCCCCGGCGAAGAGATCAGCAAGCGGTTCCGCCGCAAGTAAATAGTTCCTCTCCTATCCCTCCTCAGCTATACTCCAGCCATGGCGCAGGAGATCGACCCCACGTTGGCCCGCATCAAAGGGATTATTGATGCCAAAGTGGCTTCTGGCGCCTTCTCGTCGGCCAAGGAAGCAGCTGATATCTTTGAGGAATTCGCTCAAGACCGAGAAGCTAAGCTAAAATGGCTCCGGGAACAGCTCGATGAGGCTGAAGCTCAGATTGCTCGCGGAGAAACTGTCCCGCTCGAGCAAGTGATGAAGAGCTTCCAGCAGTAAAAATGCCCAAGTACAGGATAGAGTTAACCGCTGCAGCTCAGAAAGGGCTGGAGGGAATCAACAACTATACCCTCACAAACTATGGGGAAGCGCAGGCTCGTAAATATCTTGGGGCGATATTTGCCCGTATGAAGCAGCTGGAAGAGCTGCCGCTAATAGGTCGAGCTAGAGATGACATTCGCGCTGGGTATAGAAGCACTCGGCAAGGAAACCATATTATCCTCTACTATCTAGATGGTGAAACTATCTACATTGCTCAGATAGTTCATGAGAAAGCGGATATTAAGAGGCATCTCTAACTATCTGAATCA
>SPJK01071913.1_pt1 | contig 42422 bp, 17 predicted proteins | sample 3741771 | NCBI WGS metagenome assembly SPJK01 (sample SAMN10925997, study PRJNA522277) | cold seep metagenome | isolation source: Elba SIP-enriched marine methane seep metagenome, extraction at timepoint T2 | place: Italy: coast of Elba, Mediterranean Sea
CAATCAACAGCAACGGATTATCGCGCTCAACGAAGATCGAAAAGGCCACCTGTGGTTCTCTACTTACGACGGCGTTTTCCAGCTTAACCGGGACCGGCAACTCGTTGCCCATTATCATCCGATCGAGGGCGATCCAAATTCCTTATCGGATACCGACATCCCGGTCATTTACGAAGACGCTCAGGGGTTCATGTGGTTGGGGTCTTTCCAGTTTGGCCTCAACCGCCTCGACCCAACTACCGGCCGAGTGGACCACATTCGCAGCGAGGTCAACAACCCTAGTAGTTTAAGTGACAATGTCACTTGGTGTTTGCTGGAAGATCGACAAGGTAATTTATGGGTAGGAAGCAATAATGGCCTCAACCGAGCAGATCCTGGATTCAACCTGCGAAGCCCTGACCTATATGCCCGTTTTGCGCTAACGCAACGTAAGCCGGAAGAAGCAAACACCTTATCGCATCCTACAGTTCGATGCATGCTGGAAGATCAGCAGGGCTACTTATGGGTCGGCACCGATGGTGGCGGGTTCAACCGCATCGATCCGCTTAGTGGCCGTATCGACGAAGTTTGGTACCAGGCCGGGCGACCACAATCCCTTTCCTCCAACCGGACCCGGGCCATCATGGAAGATAGTCAGGGGAATATCTGGGTGGGGTCATTTGGTGGGCTAAGCCTATTGAATGCCGCTGAAGTGCGAGCGACAGACAAAGCGCCTGGAGACTTAGTCTGGCGTAATTTCCCCAATGTTGCACAAGCTAATGCAGCTACTCCAATTGGCAATGTACGGGCGCTGGAAGAGGATAGCCAAGGTAATATCTGGGTCGGGTGTTCCGATGCAGGCATCAATATTTATGACCCTGAAACGCAGCAATTCCAGCCATTGCGAACCGACCCGAACGACCCTACTTCCATATCGGATGACGACATCCTGTCTATTAAAGAAGACCAGCAGGGGGATATTTGGATCGGCACCTTTGGCGGTGGCCTGAACCGCTTTGATCCCCAAACAAAAACGTTTCAGCACTTCCGGTTTGATCCGAATGACCCGCAATCCCTCTCTGACGACTTTGTTTGGAGTATTCATGAAGACCAGCAAGGTCGTATATGGGTCGGCACCCAAGGTGGGCTAAACCTCTTGACCGACCGAAATGCGGGAACTTTTGAGCATGTACGCGAGAAAGATGGGCTACCCAATAATGTCATCTATGGCATCCTGGAAGACGATGCCGGCTTTCTTTGGTTAAGTACCAACAAAGGTTTGGCAAAATATAACCCACAAAATGGCCGCTGTATCAACTACGATGCCAATGACGGCTTGCAGGCGGATGAATTCAACCCCAATGCCTATACCAAAAGTACCCGCACTGGGCAATTGTATTTTGGTGGCATTAATGGCTACAATAGTTTCTTCCCGGAAGCCTTTCAAGAAGACACTTATGCACCGGAGATCGTATTTACCGACCTCACCCAATACCAGCAGGAAGATGGCCAAAGCCGGCCGATGACTAACTATTTCCTCGATACATCTGAGGAGCTGCAACTCACTCACCGCGACAATGTTGTATCCCTAGGTGTGGCCATGCTCAACTATCGGCAAACGCACAAAAACCGCTACCAATACCAGCTTACTGGGCTTAATGACACTTGGTTTCCAGTGGACGATAATGGCCGGGTCACCTTTACCAATCTATCGCCTGGTCGTTATCTGCTTAGGCTGCGCGGTGTTAACCATCATGGTATGGCGAGCACAACCGAAACGCGGCTTGCTATTCGGGTATTTCCTCCTTGGTGGTGGTCAGGGGCAGCAAAAATTGTATACCTACTCTTCATCGGCGGGGCTATTATCTGGTTTTATCGATACCAATTACAGCGCCAGCTGGCCGAGAAAGAAGCAGAGGAACTACGAAAACTCGACCAACTGAAATCGCGTTTTTTCACCAATATCTCGCATGAATTTCGTACGCCACTAACCCTCATTCTGGGGCCAGCCCGACAGAGCGTCAATGCCCTAAGCGATAACCGGATCGGAGAAGCCATTACCAATCAGCAACAGATCATTCACAACGGGCAGCGCTTATTAAAATTGGTCAATGAAATTTTGGATCTGAACAAGCTGGAAGCGGGCAAATTGGAGCCTCATTTCACACAATCTGATGTTGTTGACTTCCTGTATAAGTTGTTCCATTCCTTTACCCCCTTGGGTGAAGAAAAGGAAATTGAGCTCCATTTTCATAGCAGTAAGACCAGCTTTATGATGGATTTCGATCGGGAAATGCTCACCAAGATCGTCTCAAATCTCCTGTCGAATGCCATCAAATTCACATCTGTTCATGGACATGTATCCCTACAAATAAAGCCTCGAGAAAATCAATTGGTGCTTCAGGTAATTGACAATGGTGAAGGGATTCCCAAAGAAGAGATCGACCACATTTTCAATCGCTTCTACCAAACTAAGTCCTCTACAAAGGGGCCACAATTGGGCAGCGGTGTAGGGCTTACGCTGGTTAAAGAACTAACCGAACTGCTTGGCGGCCGAATCGATGCGCAAAGTCAAGCCGAAAGAGGTACTACCTTCACCCTTCGCTTGCCTGTAAGGCAGGAAGCCCCCTTGTTCACATCGGAAGAGGAAGAAGCTATTTTTACTAGCAGCAGCCTGTCTGCAAGGTCGCTATCATCCGAGCACACCAGCCGATTCGATATACTGGCAGATCCGAGCAGAACCCAGTTGCTCATCATTGAAGATAATCCCGACATGGCCGCCTACATTGCTGCCAGCCTCGGGGATAACTACCAAATTTCATTTGCAGCAAATGGTCAACTCGGTGTTGAAATGGCCCTCGAGGAAATTCCCGACCTGATCATCACCGATATTATGATGCCGTTGATGGATGGGTTCGAAGTATGTGAAACTCTCAAAAATGATGAACGTACCAGCCATATTCCGGTAGTCATGCTGACAGCCCGGGCAGGACTCGAAAAGCGAGTCGAAGGTCTACGCCGAGGAGCTGACGCCTATTTGGCCAAACCGTTCAACGAAGAAGAACTACAAGTGCGAGTGAGAAAGCTACTGGAGCTGCGCGAACAACTCCGCCAGCGCTACACCACCGACATCGGCACAAATGTTGCCGTCAGCGAGATAGATAGTGAATTGGCACCTACTGACCTCCAATTCGAAGACGCTTTCGTGGCTCGCGTTAAAGACATCATGGAGCAACACCTCGATCGCGTCCAATTTGACATGGAGGAACTGGCACAGGAGCTAGGACTTAGCGAATCACAACTTCGGCGAAAGCTTGTTGCCTTAACGGGGCTCTCTCCCGTTCGCTTCCTACGCAACCTCCGCCTCCAAAAGGCAATAGAATTGCTGACAACTACTTCACTGCAGGTGGCCGAAGTTGCCTACGAAACCGGATTCAGCGACCCGAAGTATTTCTCCCGCATCTTTTCCCAAGAAACCGGGCTCTCACCTTCCCAATATCGAAAGCGAAATTCATCCCCTCGATAAGCCCTGACAGTCAACCCATTACACGGAGGTGAACATTTTGTCCACCTATTTGCGCGAAATCTCCACCTTTTTATACCTAATTACGGTTAATTTGTGAATGATTTCAGCACCTTCTTTTGGTCAGGAATCATTAGTGGTGTTCCTCCCTACTTATAGTGTTGGCTCTTCCGACTCTGCCTTACATCAAACCATACGCAAGCTGGCTGAAGCATTCAGCTAGCGAATCAATAGTTCCGTTCTCTAAGAAAATTTTAAGAGCCTCCGGCATGATAGGTGCCAGAGAGCAGACTCTTATTAGCCTGTAAAACCGTCAGTATGGTTACCCAGTTTAACGACCGACAAAACACTTATGCCCTTTTATTAATCTTGCTGTTGGCTTTCCTCCCCTGGGGAGGGGCCGCACAAGATGTCGAGAACATTGCCAATTCAGCGAGCAACCTATCTGAGCAAAGTTTGCAGATCTCGGGAGGTCTTCGCTTGTCGAACAACTTTTACACGAGCAACGGCATCGACCCTCGTCGGGATGCTTTGCAGTGGCGGGCGGTGGCAAATTTACAACTGAATTACCTCGGTTTTTCTGCCCCCTTCTCGCTGGCCTTCTCCGACGGCAACCAAGAATTTAATCTACCCAGCTACACTTTTGCGGGTATTAGCCCTACCTACAAGTGGGCTACTTTACACTTGGGTGATCGCAGTTTGAATTACTCCAAGTACACCTTGAACAGCATTAATTTCCGGGGGGTAGGCTTCGAGCTCGAACCCGGAAATTTCTATGTTTCTGCCATGTATGGCCAGCTGCGGCGGGCACGTGCAGAAGATCTCAACAGTCAACAAGCCCTCGACCCGTCCTACAAACGCACTGGTTATGGTTTCAAGGCTGGTTACCAAGGCGATGGTAGCGAGTATAGCATTATCTACTTTGCCGCTTCTGATGACGAAACCTCCATTACCCAGCCGATCGCTACTAGTATTAGTCCTGCCGAGAACGCTATTATGAGTGCGATCGTCAAGCAGAAGATCGTCAACAACTTACGGGCCGAGCTGGAATTTGCACATAGCGTCACCAATCTTGATCGGCGCGCAGAAGGCCTCCTGGATAGCGATACCGATGCGGGCAATACCCTGCTTGGTTTATTCGACCCCAATCAGACCGTGCAAGATGGCAATGCTTACAAAGCACGTTTAGTGTACAACCCCCGTAGTTTCAGTGTCAATGCCGGCTACGAGCGCATCGATCGCGGATTCCGCACACTTGGCGCACTATTTTTCTTGAGTGATGCGGAGTATTACACTGCCGGGTTATCCAAGTCATTCTTACAGAACAAGCTCACTGTTTTTGCCAATGGCGGCCTGGAAAACACAAACCTCGATGATTTTGAAAAGAACGGTACCCGCCGGCTAGTGGGTTCGGTCAACCTTAGCTATGTACCTAACGAACGCTGGGCTTTTAGCTCAGCCTATTCCAATTTTGAAAACACCACCCGCTTACGGGCATTCGCTGACCCTAGCGCAATTGTGGATTCTATCTTGTTGGCACAAGTAACCCAAACGGCTAACCTGGTTAGCACCTACAATCTTTCCCCGGAAGGCAACCCTTCTTCGATCACCCTGGTGCTTTCTTATCAGCGCGCCAATAGCATTATCGATGAAGTGGTACAAGACGATGCTAAGTCCCGTTTCTTCAACGGTAGCTTGATGTATACTGTGCAGCAAACCGATATCGATCTGCGCTTCACTGCCGCCCTGAATTATAATCAAACCGAGCTTTCGCAATTCGATAACAATACCATTTCGCCCACTTTGGGCATCACCAAAGGCTTCTTTGAGCGCAAGTTGCAAACATTGCTAAGAGCCACCTTTAACCGGGTGTCCCGACAAGGTGGCGATGGATCGAATGTGTTCAACCTCACTTTGGGGGCCAATTACAACTTTCTGGAAGATCATTCTTTCAACTTCCGCACCAGTTTGATCAATCGTTCCAGTGCAGCGCAGGATATACCCGACTTCACCGAATGGTATGGCCTCATCAGCTATGGCTATCGCTTTGGTGGTGATGTCCGGCTCTGATGCAACCTTTCCTGGTATTGAATTTGAACCCCTTAACTGATTCGCAATTCCAACCTATGAATAAGCCCATTTTCACAGCCCTACTTTTCACTCTGTTTTATCTGGCTGGCCCATGCCTTGGTCTGAGTCAGGCATTCCCGGTTACGATTGCCACACAATCGGTGCCACCACACTCTGGGAACCTAAACGACATGGTAGCACCCGGCCTCGAGCGGCTCGGTGTAACCCTGGTATTGAACGATGCCAACGAATTATCGTACCAGGTGCGCCTGAAGGTAGCGATAGAAGGCCAGGGGATACTCTTGACCTCAAAGGAAAATATGGTCCCCAACCCCATCACGCTTTCGTATGGGGTGCCTACACAGCTTTCAGGAGTGGAATTAGCCGAATACCTCGATATCGACAACCTCGATTTCTCTGGCTATTCCCGCGATCAGTATCTACAAGATGGGCGCTTACCTGAAGGTTTTTACACGGTCTGTTTCACTGCTTTCGACTACGATCGCAGTACGGAAGAAGCGGTTTCGTTCGTTGGCTGTACAGCCATGAACGTTCTCCTGCATGACCCTCCCGTGGTGCTCTCCCCAATCGGACAACAATTGTCGACCGATCCGCAAAATGTCGGTGTCCAGTGGCAGGAACGCCACGTAGGTGGATTTCCGGTAGAGTATACCGTACAGATATTTGATTTCGACCCCAGCCTTAACCTCACTCCCGATCTGATCTTTGACTTTGAGCAGCCCTTCGTAGAGAAGATCACGACCATGGCTACGACTACCATCATTGGCCCGGCCGATCCTCCTTTCCTGCGGGGCGGGCAGTATATGATCCGGGTGCGTGCCAGCGACCTGACGATGCAAAATGCTTTCTATAACAATGGCTGGAGTGAACCGGTTTTCTTTACGTATGGTGAGAGCTGCGCCTATCCTGATGGCATTAACGCCACGGTAGTTAATGAAACACAAGCAGCGATCAGCTGGCTGCCGGAACCAGGTTACAATACCTACCTGATCCGCTATCGCGAGTACGGCCGAACCGATGCGTTTTGGTACGAGGACGAAACCCTGAATATCGACCATACGCTCAGCGAACTGCTCGACGGCACCACCTATGAATATCAGATTCAAACCCTTTGCGGTGGCACCTCCCCCGGGCCTTTCTCTCCCGCGGACACTTTCTCCACCCCAGCCATTGAATTTGATGCCAGCGAGTTTGACTGCACCGATGAATTCACCTTGCCCGCTCCTACCAATACCACTCCAGTAACCGAACTAGGGTTTGGTGATGTACTCAACCTGGGCGGTTTTGAATTCCGCGTTACCCAAGCAGATAACAATGCCGATGATCCCGATTCCTGGGATGGTACCGGCTTGGTCATTGTACCTTGGTTAGGCCTAAAAGTCATCACTACATTTGAAGGGCTCTACGTCAATGAATTGTACGAAGTATACGACGGGGAAGTATCTGCCCTAACCGAAGGTTGGGGTCAGCTAAGCGAGGTGATGACGCCAGAGGAAGTGGAAGCCGAAGAAGAAGCAGCGCCCTCCCCTACCCTTTGCGGTGAAGTTTATGAACCCGGTGGAGACGATGCGGAAGAGCCGGAAGAAGAAGAGGAGGAGGAAGAGGAAGAAGAAGAGGAGGTGGGTGAACTCGACACCGATGCCTTGATTGCGCACTTAGGCGGGGTTTTTCTACCAATAACATTGGGTGACGATCCGAATATGATCGTCATCGAAGAAATGACCTTTGGCGTGACCGGTGCCACCTTGAGTGCCTTCATGTCAGCGGAGATTCCAGTAGCCAACCGCTACGTTTCCTTTACACTGAACGAGGGGCGCTTCCACCCTGGTGGTCTGCTAGGCGAATCCAATCTGAGTCTGGCTAATGACCTGACCATTGAGTTGTCAGACAAGATCGTCATGACGATCAAAGGCACAGAAAACACCTATGTGGCCTGGAATTGTGAAGGCCTGTCAGCCGTTGGCATGGAAGGTGAAATCGCCTTTTGTCGCGACCTGATCGTACCGATTGATGCCGACACCTACGAACGACTCGATGAAGGCTTCGTTACGGCTTCCTTTGTGACCAATATGCCAAGTTGGGGCGAATTCGTAGCCGATGTCAGCATTACGCCATTCGAATTACCCGATCTGGAAGATTGGGCCTGGTCGGTGGAAAATGCCGTCTTCGACTTCAGCGATCAGCTTACGCCCGAAGCCGTGGTTTTCCCCGAAGACTACACCCATCCCGATGTAGAAAGCGAAGAAGGAGTCGACAGCCCATTATGGACCGGCTTCTACCTATCTGCTCTAAACATCAAATTGCCGGAGAAATTTAACGAAGGCAATGATGATCCCATACAAATAGGCGCCAGAGATATCATTATCGACTACACCGGCTTTTCGGGTAATGTCTTTGCTACCAACCTCCTGAGCCTCGAGCAAGGCCGGGTAGGTAGCTGGGCATTTGCTATCGACTCCTTAGAGCTAGGTGTGATCTCCAATCAGTTTAGCCATGCCGCCATGGCTGGCGAGATTGAGGTCCCGGCACTCGACGATCCACTTGCCTATGGCTGCCTGATTCAGCCCGACGACGGCTACTTTTTCAGCATTGCCCTCACCGAGGAGGTGGGCATGGACGCCTGGCGCGCCAATCTTACGCTCTATGCTGACACGGAAATTTCGCTGGAGTACAGCACTGAAGAGCAAAGCTTTACTGCCAGTGCCATACTGCACGGCATGGCCAGTTTGTCGCCGGCCGTGGGGAGCAATAAATCCAGGGACGCGCCTGACAAGCTCGTCATACCGGAGTTGGCCTTCCAGGATTTTGAAATGAGTACGGCCGCCCCATATCTGGTTAATGTGGGCAGCTGGCAACTCACGGGCCAGGACGGTGAGCCCCTATCGATGGCAGGCTTCCCGATCGCCATCAATGAATTGGGGCTGTATCAGGAAGAAGATCAAGTTTCTTTCCTGATCAACGCATCTGTGAATTTGGTCGGTGAGGGCGATAGCGGCTTCTCTGCAACCGGTCAAGTCCAGCTGATCTCCAGTATCGAAATTGACGATTCTGGCAAACAGGTCTGGAACTTTGAAGGCGTGCAGGTCGATGAGCTTTCGCTCGACGTAAGCGGGCCGGGTTACTCCCTCTACGGTTCTATTCTTTTCTATGAAGACACCCCGGGTTATGGTTCGGGTTTCCGAGCAGAGATCGAAGCCACCTTTGAACCCAAGCTGGAAGTAGCCGCTATTGTCCAATTTGGTGAAGTAGATGGCTACCGCTACTGGTTTGCCGATGCCATGGCCTCTTTCTATCCCGGCATTGCGATCGGTACCACAGGCTTAGCGCTGTACGGTATTGGTGGTGGAGCTTCCTATCACATGACCCGAGGAGGCATGGATGACCTGGAGATTGAAGTCGGTTCGGAAGAGGAAGGCGGTGACGATGACACAGATGATGACGCCGAAAGCCAGATCGGCCTTTCCCTATCGGGCGTTCAATACATCCCTAATGAAGATGCTGGTCTTGGTATCCGAGCCCGGCTTGGCATTGGCCTGGTCAATCAGGAAACCTTTAATGCCGACGTCATGCTGGAGATCATATTCAACAGCAGCGGCGGCCTGTCGCAGATTGCCTTTGAAGGCGATGCCCGTTTCCTAACCCCACCAGACACTGGTGGTGAAGAACAAGAACCGGCCTTGCGGGCCATTGTGGCCATAGAATACGATTTTGATAATGAGAGCTTCCATGCCCAACTCGACATGTACGTCAATGTAGCTGGTGGCCTGGTCTCTGGTGCCTACGAAGAAAATCTGGCGGGTACCGGTATCATCCATGCCGACCCTGACTTATGGTACATTCACCTTGGCACCCCGGACAATCGCATTATGCTGAGCTATAGCCTGGGGCCATTGGCTGATCTGGTAGGCACTTCACCCGGTGATGTCGATCCTGCGGATTCTGGTGGTAATCAGATCGACTGGGGCGAGATGGGACTATTACTTACGGCCTATCTCGACGCTGGTATGAACCTACCTGCTTTCCCTGACCTTCCCGATGAGGTACAAGACATCCTCGGTGAGCTAAGTGTGATCAATCAGGACGATCCACGTTTCACTGGTGGTACCGGCTTGATGTTTGGTGCTTCCATGCAGTTGAGTATTCCTGAGATCAGGTTCCTGGCATTCTATGCTGAATTTAATGCAGGCGCTGGCTTTGATGTGATGATGCTTGACTTAGGGGAAGCGGCCCGCTGTGCTGGTAATGAAAACAGTGCACAGCCTATCGGTATTAATGGCTGGTACGCTACTGGCCAGGTTTGGGCTTATGTCGAAGGAGCCATCGGTTTATATGTGGACATCTTTGGCGTATCCGGCAATTTCGAGATTCTCAGCATCGGTGCCGCCGCCGTGCTCATGGCACAATTACCTAATCCAATTTGGATGAAAGGTATCGTTGGTGGTCGCTATAGTATTCTCGGCGGCCTGGTGAAAGGTAATTGTCGTTTCGAATTTGAGATTGGTGAAAAATGTGAGATCGTTGGCGCTAATCCGCTAGCCGGAATTGAGCTAATCGGTAGCACACAACCTAACGAAAACGATGATGAAGATGTAGATGTCTTTATCCGTCCTCAGGTGACCTTTAATATCCCGATCGGCGACATCTTTGAACTACGCGACGACGAAGGTAATGTGACCCAATACCGCGCCAGCCTGTACGAATTCGATATTACGAATACCGAAACCGGTGAAATAGCTCCTGGTAACTATACCTGGAACAACCTCAATGATGTGGTCGTCTTTACGCCTGGAGATATTCTCTCTGGTTATACGACCTACAATTTCTCGGTGCGCGTACAATTTGAAAAACGGCCGGAAGGTGCTCCAAACTGGACGATTCTATTAGATGAAGACAATACACCATTGGAGCAAACGGCTGTATTTGACTTCACGACTGGTGGTGCACCCGACTACATTCCACATCACAATGTGGCTTATAGTTACCCACTTATCGATCAGTTTAACTTCCTGAAGTCAGAAAGTGGCAATGGCTACATCCAACTAAAGCAAGGCCAGCCTTACCTCTTTGAGACGGAAGCGTCTTTTGCCTTAGATGCTGCTGACTGGAATCAGAAATTGTCCTTCCTTCAGAATGGCAGCGAAGCCGCACAAGCGAGCTTCAGTTACGACGGAAATACGAAACGGGTAAGCTTTAGCCTGCCAAGTTCATCCTTGACCAATAATGTGGTGACACAGATTTCGCTGGTCAATGTACCGGCCGTCGCCCCTAGTGGTGAAGTAGACGAAAATGTGGCAGAGTTGGAAGAAGAACTGCTCAGTTACCAGAGTGATCCATCTGATACCGAATTCACCACCCTGGTGGTAGAAACGAAGGTAGCAGAAAGCGCCTTGACTGAATTGCAGGAAAAGGATTTCTACACGGCCCATTTCCGGACGAGCTACTATAACACCTTTAACGAGAAGATCAACGCCCTGGACATCAGTGACAATTGGTTATTACCGATTTTCATCGCGCCAGAGACGTCCTCTTTAACCATCAATCGATTTGGTGTTCGTATGCAGGGCAATGAGTTCTTCGATGAGTTTGACCAGGAGGGCTACAACAACGGGGACAATGACATTCCCGCTTTGATTCAGCCGATTGCCGATCTAAATAAAACCGGCAACAACTGGTATCGCAGTACCGTCGGGGCGATGATGTATGACCACTTCCCGCAGAGCCCTGACATCGTTTTGAGCTGGCGCGACCCATCCATCCTGGGCGATGTACCTACACTGGCTGTTGGCCTGGTACAAAATGCTACGCCACACCGATTGACGGAGGATGACAAGCTGTTGGGAACGGCTACCGTGCCACTCCCGAATTCCAGTTTCATCTACGACTTGCCGTACCACATGCTTCGGGACTACTTCGACTACAACCAGGAAGTGGCGGACTACGTGGTGGACCACAATGTGATCCCACCGGCGATCGAAGCCTTCAACAGCTGGCAGTTTGTGTACCCGGAATTTGGCGACTACGGTGTCGACCTTCAGTACATCCTGCCGGGACAAAGCAGCCCGAATACGGTGCGGCCGATTACCATCCCTTACGGAACGGACAATTAGACCTAAACCCTGGCAATCAGCCTCGACCAACACAAAAAGACATGATGCGTAATAAGCCTTTTTTCATCCTTTCACTGATCCTTCTGCCCTTACTTGGTTTTGGGCAGATCAACCCGCCTCAAGAGGAGGAGCGTGCGCTGAAAATGATTGCGCGCACTACCGGCGATCAAATTCTCTTGCGTTGGGCACCTACTTCGCACAATACCTGGTTCCATTGCAACCGAGTGGGTTATCGCCTCGTTCGCTACACTTATATGCGCAATGGAGAATTGCTACCATTTGAGGAGCGTTCGGTGGCAGAACCACTAACAGAGGACCCCATCTTTCCCTGGCAAACCCAGGAGGAGTGGCAGCCACTAATGGAGCGCAACAGCTATGCTGCGATCGGTGCGCAGGCCATCTTTGGCAGTTCCTTTGACCCTGAAACAGGCACCGAAGGCGAGATCATTAGCCTCACCAACCAGGCCGCGGAGCAGATCAACCGTTTTGGTTTCGGTCTTTTTGCCGCTGACCAGTCGTTTGAAGCAGCTGAGGCCATGGGCCTTGCTTTTGTCGACGATGATGTGCGTTCCAATGAAGCCTACCTCTACCGGGTATTTCCTGTCGAACAACCCAGCTTCACCTTGGATAGCTTAACAAATGGTGATGACAGTATTCCCATTGAATACATCAATGCCATTGATACCGGGCACGTATCGATTAGCCCGGCAGAGCAATACGAACTACCTAAGGTAATGGAGCTGGAAGTAAGCTTTGGCGATCGCCAGGCTTTGGTTAGTTGGAATAAGGAAATCTTTAACTTCTTCTACGTAACCTACGTGGTAGAACGCTCGGAGGATGGTGTCAATTGGGAAAGTATTCGTGACCTTCCTTATCTGGCTGTTGATCGCACCGACGAGGGTACTGAAAAAGCCTTTTTGACCGACTCGCTGGAACGCAACAATCAACCTTATTTCTATCGGGTAAAAGGCCGTACTCCATTCGATGAATTCGGCCCGCCCTCCGATCCGGTACAAGGCATGGGCATCGATGCGCTCCCCTACTTCTATCCCACGATCTCATCCGTTCTACCTAACGATCAAGCTGGCCTGAACATCAGCTGGGAGTTTAATGAAGGTGACAATGACAAGATCATCGGCTTTCAGGTTTTACGGAGCAATGATGATCAGGGCCCCTTTGAAAAGCTAAGTGGCGACGAATTGATACCGGCCGAGCAACGGTTCTTTATCGACGAGGCGCCACTACCATCCAACTATTACCTGGTGGTAGCTATCGATCAATACGGTCGGGAAATGACGTCTTTTGCTGCGTTGGCGCAACCAGAGGATGCGACGCCTCCCGCCGCCCCGGTTGGTCTTCGGGGTACTATCCTGAAAAACGGCCTCATGATCGTTACCTGGGATGAGAATACCGAGCCTGATTTACTGGGCTACCGGGTGTATTTCTCTAACCACCCAGAAGTGGAATTTAGTCAGTTGACCGCTAAGCCAACAACGGAGAACCACTTCTTCGATACCGTTACCTTGAATACGCTGACCCCCGAAGTTTTTGTAAAGGTTTTCGCGGTAGACTACCGCCAGAATCCATCGGAATTTTCGGAGGTACTGACCTTAACCCGACCCGATACGATTGCCCCTACCGCTCCTGTCTTTCGCGACGTCATTTCCGATACGCATTCCACTTTCCTGGAATGGGCCAATAGTTCGAGCACTGATGTCGTCCAGCACGAACTGTACCGCCGCCCGCATGGCGACGATGAGGCACTTTGGGAGCTCTTGCAGGTGATCGAATTGCTGGACTACACCACCATTGCGACATACCGCGACAGCACAGCTCGTGCCGGCCAAGAATATGAATACAAGGTAGTAGCCACTGATAATGGCGGCTTAGCTGCCGAATCGAAAATTGCAAGAGCACGAGTAATCGACGACTTCTTACGGCCAGGTATCACCAATCTGGAAGCGGTACCAGACCGCCGGGCGAAGAACATCACCCTGTCCTGGCGATACAATGCTGAAGACGAGGTGCGCACCTTCATCATCTACCGCTCGCGAGATGGAGAACCCATCAGTAGCTATACCAGCGTAACGCCGGAAGAAAGTGGCACTACGCAAGGGCGTGGCCGACGCCGAGCTCGACTGTTCCGGTTTACCGACAACTCCTTGCGCATGAGTACAGATTATCAATACAGCATCAAAGTGCTTTGGCATGATGGCGGGCAAAGCTCGCTAAGCGAAGCCGTGGAAGTGAATTATTAAGCTGGAAGACCCTAGTTGTGAAAATGGAACCATTAATCCCGTTTAGAAACCCCTTCGCTATGAGACACTATAGCTTGCTCATATTTTCCTTTCTGTTATTCGCCGGGCTTTGCCACCAAGCGCAAGCTCAGACCATGCGGCTCAAATTAGAGATCCGCGGTCTTTGGTTTAATGACGGGGACGATCCCTTCAGCAACAAACCTGACCCGACCTGGAAAGTTCGGGCACAGATACCGCTACTGGCCATTGACTCGGAAAAGTGCGTCCACATCAGCAATACCAGTCAGGGCTTTAAAGACCGCTCTAGCAATCCTGATTTGGTCTTCGACTATAATCAGACGCCTCCGGTATGGTTGCTTAACTTCCCTACGAATATCCTTGTATCGCTGGATGCCTGGGAAAATGATAGAGGTAGCGACTGCAGCTATGATTGTTGTGGTGCATTCACCAATGACGATGATGCCCGCTCTCAGGGAAGCATAGCCATTCCTATTTTTCCTTTGCTGCAATTTCCCGGAAACAATAGTTTTATCGACTTTTCGGTCACCGGTTCGAATGGTCATTATCGGGCAGACCTACGGCTAAGTTTGCTGACTTTGGATGTCTATGATGGCGCGATGGCAATTACCGACCTCAATGGGAACAACATGCCCCTTTTATGCGAAGGGGACACCTATCGCATTGATGCCAATGTGCACTTTCCGCCTTACACGAGTTATACCATGCTTTGGGAAAGACAAAACGGCTCAGGTGGTTGGGACACTTACACCATTACTACCAATTCCGACTTCATTGACGTGACGGCCACCTCTCCGATTACGCACTATCGAGCGCGAATGGTCAACTCCATGGATGAACAAGACGGGTATCGATCAACCGAGGCATTGAATGTTACGGTTTCACCCGCTCCACCCAACCCCAACAATATCAGCGTCAGCACGCCCACCTATTGCGTAGGCCAAACCGGTATCATCCGAGTTAACAGTATCGGTGGCGTCAATCAATCAACCGACTTCTTCCTGATCTTATCCGGCGACAACCTACCTTCAGCCCTCAGTGCAACCAGAATGCCTTCAGAGCTACCGTATGAGTTCACCGGCCTAACCGATGGCTCTTACGACTTGCTCGTTATAGAAGCCGGAGCAAACAGCAATTGCGCCGCCGATATCAATGGGATAAATATTGCCGCCAAGCCCCTGCCGACCATTACAAACTTCAGTGTCAACAACCCAAATTGTAATGGTGGTACTGGCAGTGTATTTGTACAAATGAGTAATCCCGTAGGCAACAACAGCTATGAATTACGGCAAGGGGGGCTAGTGGTGGCTTCTCGCTTTACATCCTCATCGCAAGCGTACATCACCGGCGTACAACCAGGCACCTACGACCTGCTGGTACGCAATGGTAATGCTTGCGAATCTTCCGTACAATCGGTTACGATTACCGAGCCGCCAGCTATCAGTGCTACCGCCGTAATCGACCCCGGCCAAGGTGGCTTTAATATCGCTTGTAATGGTGATCGGGTAGATGTAGTTGTCACTATCACCGGAGGTACGGGTTCACTTTTCGATGTCTATGGTACTGACTTCGGCATCTTCAATCGGCCTAGCCCTGTTACCGTATCAGTGCCTGCTAATGGTGGCACATCTACCACTTATAGTGTACGCGACGAGCTAGGTTGTGTCCGGCAGTTTACGCTGGGGTCTATTACCGAGCCAAGCACGCCCATTGTCTTGACCGTCAATGGCACCACTGGAACTGGTGCTTGTAATGCCGTAGGAACAGTGGACTTCAGCGCGACTGGCGGAGCCGGAAGCTACACCTACTACGTCGACAATGACACTGATAATACCAATAGCACCGGTATGTTTAGCGGCCTTGGAGGTGGCAATCACCTTGCCTATGTCGAAGATGCTGCTGGCTGTATCCGGACGGAATCATTCTCCATTGCGCAATCGCCTTCACTCAGCTTCACAGAAACATCCAATATTGAACCTTCGTGCTTCGGTTTCTCGAATGGTTCCTTCATGGTCCAAGCTAGCGGTGGGGTACCTCCTTACTTTTATTCACTCGATGGTGGTGACACCTTTTCCGGAGCTACTGCAGCCGGCGTTGACGTTGGGTTAACCAATATCCCGGCTGGGGATTATGAAGTAATCGTGATGGATAGTGATCCTACTGGCGCATGTGAATATTCGGAGTTCTTTACAGTTGGTGAGCCAGATGAGATATTGATCACCGATGTACAAGTGGCTCCAATAGTTTGTAGTGGTGACGCTGCAGACATCATCATCCATCTCACTTCGTTCGAAGCGGCTGTGCCTTTCATTTTTGGCGGCGGCGGAGAAATCTCTCTGAATGGTGGTTCCAGCTGGCAGTCTTTCGCAGGGGTCGCGCTGGATGAGGCAGCGATCATCGGTGTCGAAGATATTCTCACCGGGAGTGCAACGCCTTATCAAATTATGATCCGACGCATGAGCGATGACGGCTTGGCGCTATGTGAATCTACCAATTCATTTGAAGTCATATTGGAAGAACCCGCTCCTTTCTCCTTTGTTTCTACCCCAAGTAGTACAGAAGAAACGTGCTTTGGTGATAATGACGGTACGATTACAGCCGCTGTCACCGGTGGGCGCGAACCTTATGTCTTTACACTCTACAATGATGCTGGAGTGGTAGTTGGTAGTGATACGGTTGGTGCTGTGGGAGGTGTTGCCACCGTCACTTTTGACAATCTTGTCCCAGAGTCTGCCGTAACCGGTGATGTAACAACGGGTTATGCCGTTGCTGTGCGGGATGGCAGCGCATTGATCGGGGCTGTCAACAACCTGATCGACGAAGGCACCTTTGCGAATGAATCGCCTATGAATTGTGCCCTCGTATATCCCCCATCCTTTGACACCACCGGCCTCACCTTGAGCAACGCCAGTGAAACGATGATTGGCATCACTCCTGCTACACAGCTCACCATGGGGACGATTACTGATACTAGTGCTGATCCGCTGAACTGTTTTGGTGACTTTGGCACTGGGAATAATGGGGAGGTAACCGTAACCGCTGTGACAGGTGGTACTGGGCCATACGAATATGCTTTGGACAATTTTAACTACCAGAGTTCGAATGTAATTACGGGTATGGGACAAGGCGATACCGTTTGGGTTCGCGACACCAAAGGTTGTGTCATCTTTGAGGAATATAACGGCTTTACTCAACGCCCAGCTATTACTACAACTCTTAGCTTGGTCGAAGCAGCTACAACTTGTACACAAGGAACCATTCAAGTTGATCTGGCTGATGGCGTTGGTCCTTATCTTATTGAAGTATTCGACACTGCTTTGGGGTCAGGACCTGCCTGTGAAGGTCCGTTCCTCTTTTTCGGTGGCTCCGACCCGGTTAAGACGGTGAATTCTGCTACCTCATCCATCACAATTGACGAACTACAGACAGGCACTTATGATTTAGCCATTTACGATGAAGCAACAGGTTGCTCATACTGCTCTAATGGCAGTATCACCGTACCGCTGCTGGATCCATTAGATGCGACGACAACTAATCGGACTGATGAAAGTTGCGATCCAGGTAGCGATGGCACCATTACCTTCTCCATTACCGGTGGTACACCACCTTATTCCACGGAAATCAATTTTGCGAGCCCGCAAGCGGGAGCGACGCCTACTTTCAGTGGACTGTCAGCCTTCACACCTTATGCCTTCCGGGTAACGGATGCGGTAGGCTGTCAGATTATTTTTGCCGATAGTATTGACCTGGTGACTGAACTGGATCTGATGGCTACACCAACTGATATCACTTCCTGTGCCGGTGACGAAAACGGGGCACTAACCGTAGAGCCCGTCAATGGTACAGCTCCTTATACTGTCATCTGGAATTTTGATCAAACAACCGTCACCTTAAATGCCGGAGAGACGACTACCAAAACGGATCTCCCCGCTGGTGAATACGAATTCTCTATTTCAGATGCGAATGGCTGTACGGCTGAACTGGCTGCCTACATCCAAGAACCGGATAGCATCCAATCACAAAGCATTGATATTGTTGATGCCGCTTGTGATGGGGTCGGAGATGGCTCCCTGACCATCACCGTGGTCGGTGGTACCGGTACGCTAATGTATGCCTTGGACGGTGGTACGCCACAGACCAGTAATAGCTTCTCTGGATTGCTCCCTGGCGATTATACGATCACCGTAAGCGATGCGAGTGGCTGTAGCTTTGATTTCTTTGCTACGGTAGGAGCCAACTCATCAATTAGCGCCTCTACCTCCGTCACCGACGCCAGTTGTACGGGCTTCTCGGATGGTCAGATCGAAGTATTTCCATCGGGAGGTACAGCTCCTTATGACTATTCCCTGGACGGTGCGCCTTTCAGTACTGATAATCCGATCACCGGCCTTGCCGCCGGAACTTATGAAGTAACGGTACGCGACAACAATGGCTGTACCTTCGTTATCTCTGGCATAGTAGTAGGCGAAGCTAGCCCGCTAGTCGTCAACGTCAATGTGATACAAGATGCCACTTGCCTCGATCCTACCGGAACTTTAGAGGCTGTAGTAAGTGGTGGTACAGGACCTTACAGCTTCGAATGGGATGGTAATCCTACGCTCAACAACGCAACCCTGACCAACGCCAGTGCTGGCGATCATACGGTAGTGGTTACCGATGCCAACGGCTGTACCGGCTCACAAACTGGCACCATTTCAGACATTCCGTCTGTCGGCATTCAGTTAGATTCTTCAAGCGATGAAAACTGTGACCAAGGCAATGGTACCATTACGGTAAGCGAAGTGGGAGGCACCGCTCCGTTCTCCTTCAGCCTGGATGGCGGAACACCCCAGGCTACCGGCGATTTCACTGGCCTGGCAGCAGGCACCTATCTCGCTGAAGTAGTAGACGGAAATGGATGTACAGCATCTATCTCGGTAACTATTGCCAATACGCCACCGCCTACTCTAGCGGTCATTGATACGCAAAACAGCTTATGCGTGGAAGGAAATGGTAGCATCACGGTGGAGGCCACTGGCGGCACGCCGCCTTATCAATACAGTATCGACGGCGGTAGCTTGCAAGCTAGTCCGGCCTTTAACGATCTAAATGCCGGCACCTACACCCTCTTGGTGCAAGATGCCAATGGCTGTGAAAACACCACAAGTGCCACCATTGACTTGGAAACACCGCCAGTGGTTGACCTTATCGTGACCGATGCCGCTTGTGGGCAAGACGATGGAGAGATCCTCGCAGGAGTCACTGGTGGAGCACCGCCTTACTCCTATGCTTGGTCACATAGTGGAGAAACGACCAATCAGGTGGCTGACCTAGCACCAGGTGATTACACGGTTACTGTAACCGACGACAATGGCTGCACAACAGAAGCAACAGCTACTGTTGCTGAACTTTCTGGCCCTGATGTTGTCCTTGAAGGCACGACTGACGCTACCTGCGGCGATGCCAATGGTTCCGCTACGATCTCTGTTAGCGGTGGCAGCCCGCCTTACGTAATTGTTTGGAGCGTGGCAAACCCCAGTGTAACGACGGTCAATAACTTACCTGAAGGATCGCATTCCGTTGCCGTGGAAGACGCTCGTGGATGTATCACTCCAGTCGTATTTACCATCGGTAACATTCCTGGCCCAAGCAGTTTGGATCTCGATGTCACCGATAGTTTCTGTGGCGAAGGAAATGGTGCGATTACCGTCACCGTAATTGATGGTACGGCACCTTACAACTATGCCTGGAGTCATGATGCTAGTGAAGACGGGCCAACAGTTAGCGGGTTAGCCTCTGGAAGTTATACGGTTACTGTGACGGATGCTAATGGGTGTACGATTTCCGCTTCTGAGACGGTGGATTTTGTAGCTGGCCCTACTATTGATCCGCCAGTCGTTACCAATAGCCTTTGTGACAATGGTAATGGCTCAATCAGCATCACGGCAGTTGGTGGCACTCCTCCCTATACGTATACCTGGGACAATGGCATCGGCCTGGCCGGTGCAACCATTACCGACCTTTCCGTCGGAACGTATACTGTCACCGTGACCGATGCCAACCTTTGCGAAGCTACCGCTACAGCTAGCATCGCACTAGAACCTGCCCCAATCCTGTTTGTCGAACAAGCCATTGATGAGAATTGTGATCAAGCCAACGGTTTGATCGAGGTGCTCGTTGTTGGAGGAACCGGTACCGCACCATTCACTTACAACTGGAGTCATGATGCTTCCTTAGATGAACCCATCGCCAGCGGCCTGAGTGCCGGCACATACACGGTAACCATCACCGATGATAACAACTGTGAAGGTGAAGCCACCATTACCCTGGAGAATATACCGGGCCCAACCTTAGAACAAGGAACCGTCACGCCTGACATATGTGGCATGTCGGTTGGTGAAATTACGGTCAATACTCTTGGCGGACAAGCACCTTTTACGTTCAATTGGGACGGATTCCCTGGCGAAACGGGTGCGACCTTATCCAATATCGGCAGCGGCACTTATGATGTGACGGTAACAGATGCCAATAATTGTACCGCAAGCCTGAGTGTAGTGGTTGGAGAAATAGATGGTCCGAGTATTAGTCTGGCCAACACAACCGACGACCCTTGCACTGATAACGACGCTGTTGCCACTGTTGAAACGACTAGCGGCACCATACCGTATAGTTACAGTTGGAGTCACGATGCTGGCTTAAATAGTCCAGTAGCCACCGGTTTGTCAACAGGTACGTACACCGTAATGGTCACCGATGGCAATGGATGTACAGCCGAAACCACCTTTGATGTAACTGATGTTGGTCCGCCAAGCCTCACGCTAGGCCCAGTAACAGACAGTCAATGTGGCTTTAACGATGGATCGATCGAAGTGATTCCTACTGGAGGTACGGAGCCGTATAGCTTCGTATGGAGCGATGGCAACCTGCCCAATTCAGCCATTGTAGTGGGGCTAACGGCCGACGACTATTCCGTTACCCTGACGGACGCCAATGGTTGCACGGCAATCGTTAGCGCAAGCGTGGCCGAATTTGGTGGTCCTATCCTGTCAGTAGCAGAAGTCATCGATGCTGCCTGTAACGATAATGAGGGAAGTATAACGATTGATGTCACCGAAGGAATTAGCCCATATACCTACTCTTGGAGTCACAATGCTGGCCTGAATAGCCCAACGGCTAGCGGTTTAGCCGCGGCCGAATATATAGTGACCGTTACCGACAATGCTGGTTGTGAACGAACCATCAGTGCCACTGTCGCTACCTTGGAAGAGCTGACACTTAGTGTTGAAAGCTTTGAGGAATCGAACTGTGTGGATGGTGTGGGCAGCTTGACGGTTGCAGGTTCTGGCGGATTACCGCCTTACACTATTGACTGGGATCATGACCTTTCGGAAACCTCCTTTAGTCTAGATAATCTCTTAGCGGCTACCTACACGGCTACCATTACCGATGCCAATGGTTGTACCGCTTCTGTATCGCAGGCCATCCAAGTTATTGAAGGGCCTACTGTTTCGGTTTTCCAACAAGTGGATCCGGATTGTGGCCAAACGAATGGCCTAATCGATACCGATATTTTTGGTGGCACACCGCCATACGATATTGACTGGAGTCACAATGGTACATCTAATCCATTCCAGGGTAATCTTGGCGCCGGTGATTACACGATCACCGTTATTGACGACTTAGGCTGTGAAACCTCCCTGACCGTTACGCTAAGTGAACCGGAGACTATCCAATTGGAGATCAGTGATCAACAAGATGAATTCTGTGGCATGGCCAATGGCTCGATTAGCGTAGCCGTCACCAATGGCCCTGGTGATTTCACCTATGCCTGGTCACATGATGCTGGACTAGACAGTCCAACAGCGAGCGGGCTCACGGCCGGTACTTATACGATTACCGTAACGGGAGTTGACTTCTGCGAAAGCACTATTTCGACAACCATCGGTGAAGTAGATGGACCGAGCCTCAGTGCTCCTGTAGTAACAGATAGTGACTGCAATGCTTCCAATGGATCAGTTAGTTTCACCGTGTCGGGTGGAACGGCACCATTGACTTACAGTTGGGAGCACGACATGAACCTAATGGGGCCCGATGCAACGGGCCTATCGGCAGGCTTTTATAGCTTGACGGTCACCGACGCCAATGGCTGTACGGCCATCGGTAATGCGACAGTATCCGACGATGAAGCGCCTGTCCCGAGCATCGCTAGTAGCAACGATCCAAGTTGTTTGAATAACGATGGTTCGATCACCGTGTCCGTGACGGGTGGGGTGATGCCATATACCTATAGCTGGAGCCACGATACTGATTTGGATAGTCCAATGGCGGAAAACCTTCCTGCTGGTGATTACTCCCTAACGGTTACCGACGCCAATGGCTGTTTAGGCGTGGTTTCGCAAACCCTCACAGTGAATGATCCACCGGCTTTGACTATCGTCAGCCAAAGCAATAGCATCTGTACTGATGATAATGGATCAATTGAAGTAGCGGGTAGTGGTGGCACGCCTCCCTATTCCTACGCCTGGTCGCATGACGCTAACGCCTCTGGCGCAAGCCAAACCGGTCTTGCTGCAGGAACATATGATATCACCCTTAGCGATGACGCGGGTTGTATCGAAATAATCAGCGTAACCCTGGAATTTGAAGAAGGCCCGAGCTTAACGCTAAGTGACAATACGAATGCCATTTGTACCGACAATGGCAGCTTGACGGTCACTGCTGACGGTGGCGCAGCACCGCTGAGCTATGTCTGGAGCCACAATGATCAGCTGAATAGCAATACCGCGAATGGCCTGGCCATCGGAACTTATGCTGTAACCGTGACGGATGCTAATGGCTGTACAGCAACCCTTTCTGCTGATGTCGCTGGTTCGGTACCGCCCGTTTTATCGGCTACCGCAACAAATCCGGTTTGCACAGAAGATAGCGGCAGTATCGAAATTACTGCAACGGGTGGCACAGCGCCATATAGTTACTCTTGGAGCCATGACATGGGCTTGAACAGTAACCTGGCCACCGGTCTAGTTGCCGGTATGTATTCGGTGACCGTTACCGATGCCAACGGTTGTACCGCAACAATTGAACAAGAACTGACCTTTGCTGGTGGACCATCAGTGGCCGTCACTAGCCAATCTGACAGTTTCTGTACGGATGACAATGGCTCGATCACTGTTGAAGCTACTGGCGGCGAAGCCCCTTACAGCTATGAGTGGTCGCACGACGCCGGTTTAGACAATCCTGCTGCAAGTGGCCTCTCTGGTGGTTCTTACTCCGTGACCGTCACCGATGCTAATGGTTGTACCGCTAGTACTTCTACTACGATCAGCTTTGTCGCAGGACCAAGCTTGAGTTGGACAGAAGTGGCAGACTCCTCTTGTGATACCGATGACGGCTCACTCACGGTGGAGGCTACTGGTGGCACGGAACCGTATAGCTACGCATGGAGTCATGATAACAGCCTCAACAACGCCACCGCAAGCGGGCTTGCGCCAGGCAGCTACACCGTCACTGTGACGGATGCGAATGGCTGTACGGCAGAATTATCGAATAGCATTAGCGCTGCCGATCTGATGGTTGAATTCACAGCAATCAGCCAGCCAAGTTGTAATGGTGTGGCCGACGGATCGATTACGGCCGCGGCTACTGGCGGCGCAGAGCCCTATACCTACGTATGGAATACGGGCCAAACCGGGCCAACGATTAGTGACCTGGCAGCAGGCACCTACATCGTAACAGTAACGGATGCTGGCGGCTGCCAGGCCATTGCTGAAGCAGAATTGACGACTGGTGATGGCTTAGCGTTAAGCTTCAATGTGACACCACCGCTTTGCAATGGCGAAGCTAGTGGTGTAGCAGAAGTCATCGTTGACGGCGGAAGTGGCAATTACACCTACGCCTGGGATGCTCCCGGCAATCCGAATACCCCGGTTGCTTCCAACCTGCCTGCCGGGACCTACAGCGTAACGGTAACCGACGATCTGGGTTGCTCGAATAGTGCAATGGTAACAGTGCCAGAAACACCTGGGCTGGAATTGAGCACCACTTCTACTGCATCTTGCCTGAACCTGCTTAATGGTACAGCAACCGTCGAAGTAGATGGTGGAACAGGGCCCTATAGCTACCTCTGGGATGATCCATCCACACAGATGACAGCGACAGCCACTGACCTGGAACCTGGGCAGTACAATGTGACAGTAACGGATAGCAACGGCTGCTCAAGCAGTACCAGTGCAATCGTTAATGCGGCACCGGCTGTCACTGCCGAGATAAGCGAAGTCATTCAACCTGATTGCGATGTCAATCCTACAGGATCGGCCACTGTATTGGTCACAGGAGGTAGCGGTAATTATACCTACCAGTGGGATGATCCAGATAGCCAGACTACCGCAACGGCTACAGGATTGGTACCTGGGACCTATTCTGTTACGATAACTGATGCGAATGCCTGCTTCACCACCTTGATGGTGACCATTGAAGCTCCTGGAGACCTGCTCATTACGGTGAGTAGTACACAGGCACCTGATTGCGTAGGTGACGCCAATGGTTCGGCTAGTGTGCAGGTATCGAATGGTTCGGGCAACTACAGTTATTCTTGGAATGATCCGGACGGACAATCAACAGCTACCTTAAGTAGTGTCACGGCGGGTACTTACTCGGTGACCGTGACCGATCTAGATAACGGCTGCTTTGCCATACAGGAGGTGGTAGTCCCTGCCGCTACTGAACTGACACTAAGCCTCGACATGGCTAACAGCCCATCTTGTGGCAACACCAATGACGGCAATGCCCTCGTTGTAGCTGGCGGTGGTGCGGGTGATTATCAATATGCCTGGGACGATCCAGCCATGCAAATGACGGCTTTCGCCGACAATCTGGAAGCTGGTGATTACAATGTGACCGTTACTGATGCTAACGGCTGTACTCAAACGCTGCAAGTGAACATACCGGAAGGGCAAGCTATCAGTGCTTCTATTGACGTATTTAGCGCTCCTTCTTGTTTTGGTGTTGCGGATGGATCAGCTACTGTTGACGTGGAGGGTGCTTCAGGCAATCAGACCTATTTGTGGGACGACCCGGCCTTCCAACAGACACAACAGGCAACAGGCCTTACCCCTGGCACCTACACGGTTACTATCACGGATGTGGGTGGTTGTGAAACTACGGCCTCCGTGGAAATTCCGGAGACACCTGAGCTACTAGTCAATCTATCGGCCAGTGTTTCCCCGTCTTGCTCTGGCTTTGATGACGGTAGCCTCACCATTGCTATCAGTGGCGGTACCGGCGCTACGACCATCCTTTGGGATGACTTGAATGCGCAATCCACTGCCACCGCTACGGGGCTTACTGGAGGAGATTATACCGTAACTGTGACGGATGAAAACGGCTGCCAGGTTATCGAAACCTATACCCTGGAAGACGCTGTAGCCTTATCCTTGAATACGACTCAAGAGGACCCCTCCTGTTTCAACACCGCTGATGGTTCGCTTACTGCTGCCCTCAGTGGAGGTACCAACCCTTATTCTTACGCCTGGGACGATCCGGATAGTCAAACCGGTGCCACTGCTTCCAACTTGATTGCGGGAATGTATACAGTTACCGCGACGGATGCGAACGGTTGTTCCGTGGTGCAAGCAGTGGAGTTGACTACCACTGCGGAGGAGATCACCTTGGATGAAACAGTAGGTGACCCCTCTTGCGAAGGCGGCTTAGACGGTACTATTAGCGTTCAAGCAGCTGGTGGTGCAGGAGGGCTGACGTACGCCTGGAGCACCGGTGCAAATGAAAGTAGCCTAACTGGTGTGAATGCAGGCACCTATGGCCTCACGGTAACGGATAACGAAGGCTGTGCCGTGGAGGCATCCTACGAATTGGTTGAAGGCGCACCTTTTGTCATCGACCTCGGTCCGGCCGATACCAGCGTTTGCGCGGGTGAGTTATTGATCTATGATTTCTCCGACGAAGGCTATCAACTCAGTTGGAGCAGCGATCAAGGCTTCAGCAGTTCCGATGACATCGTACTCTTAGAAGATGCGGCTACCTATTCGGTTACAGCCACAAATGAAGCTGGTTGTACATCGGAGAATAGTGTTACGCTTAGCCTTGGTTCTGATGCCTTCCAGGCACTTTTCATTGTCCCAACGGATGTGGTAGTAGATGCCGATGTGGCGGCCGTTGAAGTATCCTGGCCAAAACCCGACGAAGTGGAATGGTTCTACGATGCCAGCAATGTGGACCTGGTGAGCAGCAATCAGAATCAGTACATCTTCAACTTCCCGACCGTTGGTGAGTTTGATCTCACGATGCGGGCCGTTGCGGGTGGTTGTGAAGACTGGATTACGAAGACAGTGATTGTTCACGCTGATTCCAGCTCCATTCCATCGCCATTCCAAGGGCAACCGGAACTATTAGGATTTACGCTTGATCCGAACCCGAATGGTGGTGTCTTCGATGTACAGGTAGAGTTGTCGGAGGTGAAGCCGGTGGTTTTGTCCATTTTCAGTGCGACTGGAGTAGAGCAAGATCGTCGAATTCTGAATGGGCAAACAATCTACGATGAGAGCTATGCCCTGAACGTAGCGCCTGGGGTTTACATCTGTATCCTGCAAACGCCCACCCAGCGAAAATCCATCCTATTTACGGTGGTTTCGCCTTAAAAGAACCTTCGCTGACAATTTTACAGGCTTTCAGTATCAGCGAATCAAAGAGTTTACATACAGGCTTTTGCGCGGCCTCCGGAGCTTTTGCTTCGGAGGCCCTTTTCTTTATCAAAGGTAATAATTGACCGAATAACACAATCGCTTGACCTTTTCTCATAAGTCGTCCACTCCCCGTTGAGACTAACTTGCTTTCCAATAAAAGCAATAAACCAATGAAACAACTGCTGAGTAAACAAGCCTTACGGTCTATACTTTACACCACCCCTTTACTCCTCGCCGTACTATTCTTGCAAGGCTGCATGGCCGATATTCGCACAACCTTAATCAAGGAAGAAGGAATACAGGCAACGCATACTGATCGCGGTCAGGAAATTCTGGCCACAGCATGGGAAGCACATGGTTATCAGCACCTACGCAATCACCAAACTTATTCTTTCGAGGGCGAAGACATTTGGCAAGGCACCATGGGTAAAATGGGTAAACCCTGGCCGGAAGCCGAATCGAAGATGCGGTTCCGCTACGAAGTGGGGTCTTTTGATGGCCAAGTTACTTTTCTGGATGGCAAGCGAGCAGGGGTAACCGCCGGCTTACAGAGCTGGAATTACTACGAGTTTGAAGAAGGTCAGGCAGCCGAACGCTTGCGCATGAATAAACGTGTCCGCTTTGGCCTTTCTGCCTACCAGTACTTCTTCGAAATGTTGGATCGAATCCGTCACGCACCAATTATCAGTTGGGCCGGTATCGAAGAGCATGCAGGCCAAACCTACGATGTGGTATATGCTACCTGGGAGCAAGTGGAACCACACATGGGCAACGACCAGTATACCCTCTACATCAATCAAGCCACGCAGCGGCTGGACTATGCCGTGTATACACTACGGGAAAACTATCTGAAAATGCCAGGTGGGCGCGCATTCTACGGCAGCATTCGCTTTGAAAATTATCAGGAAATTGAAGGCGTTTTAATTCCTCATACGCAGACTGTATTTCTAAACGCCCCATTTAAAGCAGGGAAACGCCCTGTTCATCAAATGACGGTCACTGATTTCACCTTCGATAGTTTCGATCGCACTATCTTACATCCCTTTACCGATGTAGTCGCAACTGGAGACAGTAAAGAACAAGGATAAACTCGTCCATGATCATCGACCTGAAAAAACTAAGCCTCTGGGGGTATGAAGTCGTCATCCGGGCCAAAGCAAGCGGTTCGTTCACCATCATGGAACGCCTGCAAAACGAAGCTTGCTTCTACTATGTGCTGGATGGCCACTCCAACATTCATACCCCCGATGGCATAAGGGATATCCCACGTTTAGAAGGTTTCGCTTTGCAGTGCGGGCAGTATGTGGCTAACTTTATTGGCGACCTTCCGCAGAAGAACATCGAGGTAGTGGTAGTAAAATTTCCTCGCGAGGTCATCCGCAAGATCTACGATGTCGACTTTCAAGCTTTGCTGGCCAAACAACACCAATCGGCTGTTGCATATCGGAATGTTCGCTATACGCCTATGCTAAAGCAATATATCGACGGCTTGTTGTTCTACATCGAAAACCCGCAATTAGCCATTGAGGAATTGCTGGTACTAAAGATCAAAGAACTCTTTCTTCTACTCGCTCAAACAGACAATTTCGAAGCGATCGAACAATTGATCCAAAGCCTGTTCCAGGAGTACGAAAGTTCGTTCACTTCCATCATCGAGGAGTATGTGTATACGAACGTAAAGCTAGCCGAACTGGCACACTTGTGTGCGATGAGTCTTTCTACCTTCAAACGGCGATTTCGGCGAGAGTTTGGACAAACACCCCGGCAGTACTTCACTAGCAAACGAATGGATCGAGCCCGTCATTTGATTGAGCATGCGGAACTCCCGCTAGCTGAAGTTGCGGAGCAGAGCGGCTATAGTGATTATGCCAACTTCAGCGCCGCTTTCAAGCGCTATTTTGGCGATAATCCGAGTACATTACGCCCCTCCTAACGGAACCCTTGATTAATGACTTGCAGGGCTTCATTACCCGGACAGAGATCTTCCTCAATCATTTCATTGAGTGGGCGTTTAGTCGTCCCCATCAAGGTGTGGAGGTCTTGACTTTCCGGGTTAATGTAAAGTAAACCGGTTAGTACGCTGCCGCTCATTTTTGCCGCCTGCATACGCTGTACCGCCGTCCAACGATCGGTGGGATCCCAATCGGGAGCAAGCTTTTGCAGCTGGAGCTGTGAGCCATCGTGTAACTTAACGGCTGTAGTGGTACCCGCATCATACTCTACACTGATCTCTTCTTCCTCCGGAACGAAATCGACCGTAGCCGTAGCCTCTATATGGTCGCGTACAAAGCTGTACGACTTGGTGGAGCCTTGGTTATTATTGAAGGTCACACAAGGAGAAACCACATCCAGGAAAGCAAAGCCACCATGCGAAACGGCTGCCTTGATCAATGGTACCAACTGCGTTTTATCGCCGGAAAAACTGCGAGCAACAAAGGTGGCTCCCAATTCCAAGGCCAAACCCGCCAGGTCAATGCCTTGATAAGGCGTCGGGGTGCCCATCGACTTACTGATAGAACCAAAATCTGCCGTCGCTGAATCTTGTCCTTTCGTCAGGCCGTAGCAGCCGTTGTTCATCACGATGTAGACCATGTTCAAATTGCGGCGTACAGCGTGCACAAATTGGCCCATACCAATAGAGGCCGTATCGCCGTCGCCCGAAACGCCCAGGTAGATCAAATCACGGTTGGCCATATTGGCGCCCGTGGTAATAGACGGCATTCGGCCATGCACCGAATTAAACCCATGCGAATTGCCCAAAAAATAGGTCGGCGTTTTCGACGAGCAGCCAATACCCGACAACTTCGCCAAACGGTGCGGCTCGATCGATAATTCAAAACAAGCTTGCACAATCGCTCCGCTAATGGAGTCATGGCCACAGCCTGCGCACAGGGTCGAGATTGCTCCTTCGTAGTCGGCTTTGGTGAAGCCGACATTATTCTTCGGCAATCCCGGGTGACGGAAGATGGGTTTGATATAAGACATCTCGGGTATATTTTAAGATGCTGCTACTTGTTCCAGTACAGCGCTTACTTGTTCAAATATAGTATCTGCGGTAATGGGCATACCATCGTAATTCAGGATGGGGATCAAGCGCTCCGGGGCGATGCTAAGCTCCGTCATGAGTAAAGTCCTGAATTGTGCATCCTTGTTTTGCTCAATAATGAGTAGCCGTTCGTGACCATTGATAAAATCTTCTACCTCTTTCGAGAAAGGAAACGATCGGATACGCATGGTATCAACCTTGAGGCCATGTTCGTCGAGACGATCCATAGCTTCCAAGCCAGCATAGCGCGTTGTTCCGAAAAAGATCAAGCCGGTGTCACTACCACCTTCTTGTGTTTTGATAAATGGCTCTGGCACATATTTTTTGGCCGTCTCAAACTTCTTTTCGATCCGATCCACCACCCGAACATAAGTCGCTCCGTCTTCTGTGTAGCGAGCATATTCATCGCGAGAGGTGCCACGTGTAAAGTAGGACCCCTTCGTAGGGTGAGTACCGGGGATGGTCCGATAGCCGATGCCATCATCATCAACGTCCAGGTAGCGGCCCCACTCGGCGAGTTCATCCAGTTGTTCGGCGCTTAGTACTTTCCCTCGGTCGTAGCGGCGCTCGTCGTCCCATTTCAGTGCAGGAGAGACATGGTTGTTCATTCCCAGATCGAGGTCAGACATGAGCATGACAGGTGTCTGAAAGCGATCGGCCAGATCGAAGGCATCGGCCATCATGCTAAAACACTCTGCCGGGGTGGAGGGGAAGAGCAAGATATGTCGCGTGTCACCATGCGAGGCATAGGCCGAGGATAGGATATCCGCTTGCTGTGTCCGCGTGGGCATCCCGGTTGAAGGGCCACCTCGTTGTACATTCACCAGCACCACCGGAATTTCGGCATAGTAGGCCAGCCCTAAAAATTCGCTCATCAATGACACGCCTGGCCCGCTGGTTGCGGTGAAAGCTCGCGCGCCATTCCAGGTGGCGCCAATCACCATGCCGATTGCCGCCAATTCATCTTCGGCTTGTACGTAGGCATACTTGAGTGAGCCATCCTCTTCCTTGCGGAGTTTCTTGGCGTAGGTTTCGTAAGCTTTCGCTACTGAGGTAGAAGGCGTGATCGGATACCAGGCCATAACCGTCGCTCCAGCATAGAGCGCTCCGAGGCCCGTGGCGGTATTGCCATCTATCATGATCTCATCAGTGAGCTTGTCGATCCGCTTCACTCGAATTGGAAGGGGATACTCATGGTGTTTGACCACGTATTGAAACCCGAGATCCAATGCTTTGAAATTCGGCGGTAACAACTTTGGCTTCTTCGCAAATTGCTCGCGCATGATATCCTGGATAACCTCCATTTCAATCTCTAACAAAGCAGCCAATGCGCCAACGTAAATGATATTCTTGAAGAGCTGCTGTCGCCGTGGGTCATTATATTCGGCCATAGCCATTTCCATCATTGGTATCCCAATGAAGTGAATATCATCACGCAGCAGATCATTGTGCAATTTGCGCGAACTATCATAGATCAAGTAACCACCGGGGCGTACTGATTGAATATCGCGTTCCAGGCTCTGTGGGTTCACTGCAACGAGTAGATCGATTCCAGCCCGGCGCCCTAAATAGCCCTTGCCATTAATACGTACTTCATACCAAGTAGGCAGGCCTTGAATGTTGGAAGGAAATATATTCTTTGGTGACACGGGAATCCCCATCCGGAAGATGGTTTTTGCGAACATGTTATTGGCACTAGCAGAGCCCGTACCATTGACGTTGGCAAAACGGATCACCATGTCATTGACCGTTGGTTCTAATGGCATGACTGTCCTGCTTTGGTTACACTGTACAAATACTTTTGCATGTCCCAGGCTGCCGTTGGGCAACGCTCGGCACACAGCCCGCAGTGCAGGCATACATCTTCATCCTTGACCATCACACGCATGGTCGGCAGTGTATCCGACACGTACAGATCCTGGCTTAGATCAATAGCTGGAGCCATGAGACGTTCGCGCAACTCCTCTTCGGGGCCATTAGCCGTGAAGGTGATGCAGGAAGTCGGACAGATGTCCACGCAGGCATCGCATTCGATACAGCGATCGGTATTGAAGACCGTTTGCACATCACAATTCAGGCAGCGCTGTGCCTCCTTGAATCCCAAGCCTTCATCAAAGCCGAGTTCCACTTCGATCTTGCGATCTGAGAGGGCAATTACCTTTTCGGCATGTGGTACTTTGTAACGAATATCTTCTACTACCGGGCTATCGTACATCCACTCGTGAATGCCCATCTTTTGCCGGATCAAGCTCGTAGTCGGGGGTGGGCGATCGGCCAAAACATCCTTGCCACTCAAGAAGAGGTCAATCGAAATCGCGGCCTGATGACCGTGCGCTACTGCCGTGATGATATTCTCTGGCCCAAAGGCAGAGTCGCCACCAAAGAAAACATGCGGCAGTGTGGATTGGAAGGTTATTTTATCGAGAACAGGCAGGTCCCACTTACCAAGTTCGAGCCCTAAATCTCGTTCGATCCAGGGGAAGGCATTGTCTTGCCCAATGGCGATGATCACATCATCAGCTTCGATGAATTCATCCGGTTCGCCGGTAGGGATCAGCTTGCGACGGCCATTCTCATCATACTCGGCCCGCACCTTACCAAAGAGCACGCCCTTCAGTTTACCATCTTCTACGACGAATTCCTTCGGCGGCATGTTATTCAGGATCGGAATATCCTCCGCCATAGCGTCCTCGATCTCCCAGGGAGAGGCCTTCATATCTTTAAACGGGCTACGTACTACGACTTTCACTTCGTGGCCACCCATACGGCGCGAAGTCCGACAGCAGTCCATGGCCGTGTTGCCACCACCAAGAACGATCACTTTTTTACCAACTTCCTCCCGGTGTTCGAAAGCCACATTGGCGAGAAATTCTATGCCAATGTGTACATTATCGCCAGCCTCTTCGCGGCCAGGAATATTCAGATCGCGGCCCTTGGGCGCTCCAGTCCCCACAAATACGGCATCATAGTCTTTATCCAAAATCTCCTTCATGCTGGAGACGTACGTGTTGAAGTGAGTGTGAATACCCATATCGATGATATAGTTCACTTCTTCATCCAGCACTTCTTCCGGCAGGCGGAAAGCAGGAATCTGGGTACGCATCATGCCGCCGCCTTTGTGCCATTCGTCGTAGAGATGAATCTCGTAGCCGAGCGGAGCGAGGTCGCGGGCCACCGTTAAGGAAGCCGGGCCACCGCCAATAAGGGCGATTTTCTTGCCGTTCTTTTGTTCCGGAACACTGGGAAAAAGATGACGTATTTCTCCCTTGTGATCGGCGGCAACACGTTTGAGTCGACAAATAGCGACTGGCTCCTCTTCTACCCTTCCCCGCCGGCAGGCAGGTTCGCAAGGGCGGTCGCAGGTACGGCCCAGGATACCAGGAAACACATTGGATTCCCAGTTAACCATATAGGCATCGGTGTACCGTTCGGCGGCAATGAGGCGGATGTATTCCGGCACCGGCGTGTGAGCCGGGCAAGCATATTGACAGTCGACCACCTTGTGGAAATACTCGGGGTCGCGAATATTAGTGGGCTCCAAAGCGTAACGATTTGTTGTCTGCAAAAAAAGGAGCCATTTGAAGTCAAATAGCTCCCAAGTCCTGCATAAACATACAAATAAAGATTTATCTATTGTAGCTGATTAATTGACAAAAATTTAATTTTTAATTCCTTTACAAAAGCCAATCATTCTACGTTATCCATTCTTTTAATCTAACACCCCCACCCCCGTTACCTTAAAACAACTTTAACGTCCCAATACTGTTGCTATAATCAATAATGCCAGACCTTTGGCGTTATGATTAGCGAAATGAAACCGAACCAAACAATGCTAAAGAAATTCCTCTTTTCCGGCTTGCTTTTCACCTTGGCGCTAAGCCTGAGTGCACAGCCGAATCAATATACCGCTGCCGAAGACTCTGATCCGGAAGCACGCGCTATCCTGGAACAGGTGAAGGACCGCTATGAGGCCTACACCAGCATGGAAGCTACCTTTAACCTGGCCATCGAATTCCCCGAACAACCGGTGGAAAATCAGCAAGGTACCATCGCCCGTAATGGCGAGCAGTATCGGGTACGCCTGGGTACTCAGGAGGCCTTCTCCGATGGACGCGCCCTCTACGTGGTGCTCCACGACAACCAATCGGTGCAGATCAATGATCTACCCGATCCTTCAGAAGACATGGGCATGCTGACACCTGAGTCGATCTTTAGCTTCTACGAGAGCGATATGTTTGTTTATTCGCTCATGGACACTCGTTCTGAAGGAAGCCGCGTGGTGCACATCATTGAATTTAAGCCGACTGATCGTAGTAGTGAATACGCCAAGATCCGCATGTTGGTCAATCGGGCTAACAACGAGATCGTAGAGGTGAAGGCCTTTGCCAAGGACGGCAGCCGCTATACGATAACTTTGAGTAACTTTAACGGCAACAAGCAATTCGCCAGTGGTCATTTCGCCTATAGCGAAACGAAGTACCCCGGCTATTATGTCGAGGATCTACGCGAATAACTACGAACAATCGAAAGATCTAAGTGGGCTTCGGCCTGCTTTCGCTGTAATACCAAAGGCCTCGTGGACTTGTTCGCGGGGCCTGCTTATTTTCGCCTATTAATCCGTCAGCCCGTCTACCCGGTCTGCCTGTCAGCCTGCCCACCCCGCTGCTATACGGCTCATAATCAAGCAAGGCTATTTATCTTGCAAACGGGCTGACGGGCTGACGGGCTGACGGGCTGACGGGCTGACGGGCTGACGGGCTGACGGGCTGACGGGCTGACGGGCTGACGGGCTGACGGGCTGACGGGCTGACGGAAAATAACATGAAACCACTCCCATTCAAAATACCGAAGACGACGAGCAGTTCCTTTCGCATTCAAGTGGATGAAGGGCCGCATTTCTACGACCGCCTGCATTATCACCCGGAATGGCAACTGAGCTTCATTCAACAAGGAGAAGGCGTACTTTACCTCGGGCACAGTTTTCAACGATTTAGCCCGGGCAGTATCTTTCTCGTAGGTTCCAACGTTCCCCATTTGCTGCAGTGTGATGCTGGCTATTACAAGACAGCGAGCCCCGGTGTTTATGCCATCTCCCTTTTTTTCCATCAAAGTTCTTTCGGAGAAGGGTTCTTCCAATTGCCCGAACTGAAAGCGATAGCCGACCTATTGGAGGCGGCACAACGAGGCATCTTCCTCACAGAACATGCCTCACTGGAAGCCAAAATTGTCGATTGCCTGGCTTTGCAAGGCGTTGCTTTATTCCGCCAATTCCTGGACATATTTGATGAACTGAGCACGTACCCCAAGCTTCAGTACCTCAATGAGCAGCATCGTCCGATTGTGTTGAAGGAAGTGGATGGTCATCGGCTCAATGAGGTATTCCAATATACCTTCCGGCATTTTGCGGAGCCGATCAGCTTGGAAGCGATTGCCCATTTAGCTAATCTTAGTGTTTCTCAATTTTGCCGGTATTTCAAGTTACACACAGGCAAAACTTATGTTGATTTCCTGAATGAACTTCGGATTGAAGAAGCTTGCAAAAGACTAGCAGAGCAGGACCTGACGATTGCCGAAGTAGCCCATTTGGTTGGCTTCAATAACCTCTCCAATTTCAATCGCCAATTCAAGCGCAGGAAAGGCCTGGCACCGACGAAGTTTCGGGCGCAGTTTAAGAGTGTAAGAGTGTAAAGGTTAAAAGGTGTAAGGGTTCGTCGTCCGGAGTCCGACGTCACTGAGCGAGATATTGACGTATGGAGTTCCTCAACTTTTACACTTAAACACCTTTTGATAACTATCGGTGAAATCGCTCCGGTATCATTAAGTCCAGATCTACCGAACTTGGCTGATCGGTCAGCAGCTCCGCTACCAGTTTGCCGCTTGCCGGACCTAAACTAAGCCCCATCATGGCATGGCCGGTTGCGATAAGGAGATTATTGTAGCGTTGTGAGTACCCCATGTAGGGCATACCATCGGGCGAGCAGGGTCGATAGCCCTGCCAAACCGTGTCCACCTCGGGGAAATCGAAGCTCAGGTCGGGGTAATACCTGGGCATGCTTTCGACAATACCGGCCAGACGGGCCCTGTTCACCCGCTGCGAGAAATGGCTGATTTCTAAAGTCCCCCCAATTCGGAGGTCATTGCCCATAGGAGTCACGGCTACTTTTGCCTCCGTGAGAATCGTAGGAATAGCTGGTCGCAAGGGCGCATTCGCTAGGGTAAAGGAGTAACCTTTTCCATCCTCCAGGAGCAATCGGACCCCCAAATGACTCAGCACTTGCGCCGACCAGCTGCCTGCCGCCACAACCAGTTGTTCGACATTTTCCTTTCGGCCATTCGCTAACAACACTTGTTCCACTTTACTACTGCTGGTCACAAACCCTTGCACTTCGCAATTCAGGAGGAACTTCGCCCCCTTCTCCATGAGTTGGCTCTTCAGCTGTGCCATGAAATGGTTGGGATACAAATGGGCATCGCCAGGATACCAGACGCCCCCTCGTACATCCAGGCGAATGCCATTTTCCAGTGCCTGTACGGCCTCGCTATCCAATACTTCTGCGCGAATACCTAATTCGTGGGCTTGCTCCGCTCCTTCGATTTCCTCCTGCTCCGATTTGGCATCTCGGTAAAGCATCAACAGGCCTTTCTCACCGAAACAAAAATCGAAGCCTTCCATCTCGGCGAATTCCTGGTAGAGTGCTCTACTGAGTTGGTTATAATCGCGTAGCACAGGCATCGCCGCCCTTGCCTGACGCGCAGAAGAAGCGCGGTAAAACTGCCAGAGCCACTGTGCTAGCTCCCAGCTTAATCGCGGGCGAATGAAAAAAGGGCTTTTCGCATCGGTGAGCCAGCGTAAGCCTTGGGTAATGACACCCGGGGCAGCCAATGGCGTGAAATGACTCGGTACGATCATACCAGCATTTCCATGCGACGTGCCATCCGTCAGGCTACCTGAATCGATAACCGTTACCTCAAAACCTTCTTGTTGTAAATACCAGGCGGAACACAGGCCGATAATGCCGCCGCCGATGATGTGTACTTTCATTACCTCAACTTAAAGTGCTTAGCTTGCCTGCGGCTACACCACCTGAAAACCATGTGCATAAGGGTCGTCCACATCGTCGATGATGATGGTATTGTAGCCGGTTATGCGTGCCCAGCCTTCGATGCTAGGAATAATGGCGTCGAATTCACCACAAGTCACTTTTTCTTCCACTCGCCCGACAAACTGGCTCCCGATAAAGCTTTCATGCACAAAGGTATCGCCTACGCGTAGTTTGCCTTGTGCAGCCCATTGCGCCATCCGTGCCGAGGTGCCCGTTCCGCACGGTGATCGATCAATCGCCTTGTCGCCGTAAAAGACCGCATTCCGAGCATCCGCTTTTTCACTGAGCGTATCGCCTGTCCATAGCATATGGCTGAGGCCTTTAATATGCTCATGCTCGGGATGCTGAAATTCGTATTGCTCGTTTAAGCGCTGTCGCACGATGGGACTCCATCGAATCAGGTCACCGGCCGTAATATCGTGGATTCCACTGAAGTTGGTTTGCGGATCAACGATGGCGTAAAAATTGCCACCATAGGCTACGTCCACTGTCAATTCACCTAATTGAGGACAAGCTACGGTCAGCCCTTCTTTGTACAAGAATGATGGGATATTCACCAATTTGACCGAACGGACTTTGCCTTCTTCTTCTTTATAACTGACTTCTACCAAGCCGGCGGGAGTTTCCAGTCGCAATTGACCGGGCACCTTTGGCTGAACCAGTCCTTCTTCCAAAGCGATGGTCACCGTACCGATGGTACCATGTCCACACATCGGTAAACAACCGCTGGTTTCAATGAACAGCACCCCCATATCATTGGCTGGGTCGGTTGGTGGATAAAGGATACTCCCCGACATCATATCGTGTCCGCGTGGCTCGAACATCAGGCCACGGCGAATCCAGTCGTATTCTGCCAGAAAATGCAAGCGACGCTCCATCATACTCTGGCCGTCCAGATGCGGGCCACCTCCCGCTACCAGGCGAACGGGGTTCCCACAAGTATGTGCATCGATGCAGAAGAAGGTTTTTCTCATGTGCTGACTCCTCTTTATTAGTACTGTCTATACCCTTGATTATTGGGTGCTCTGATTCTAAACAACTGCCAATAATACAGCATAACCAATGGCCAATACCCGATCACCAGCGGTAGTCTTGAATAATCCCAACAACCCTACTCCCAACGCCCATTTACAAATCGACGGATCCCTTGTGGATTTTCATCTTTCAGGGCATCCGGCAGTAGTTCATTTGGGCAATCCTGATAGGCCACCGGCCGTACGAATCGACGGATAGCGCCCGTCCCCACAGAAGTAAACCGACTGTCGGAAGCCGCAGGATATGGTCCACCGTGTTGCATTGCATGGCCTACTTCTACGCCGGTTGGCACCCCGTTAAAGATCAGGCGGCCTACTCTTTGCTCCAGGGTCCCCATCAAGTCTTGCCAGGCACTCACTTCCTCCTTCCCGTGCATGAGCGAGGCCGTCAACTGCCCGCGCATACTGGCTGCCACTGCGACAACCTCTTCGCGGCCTTGGCAACGGATAACCAAAGAGAATGGCCCAAACACCTCTTCTTGCAATCCCGGGTTGGCCAGGAAATCGCTAGCTGTCACCGTGGCTACTGCCGGATATGCTTTCCAATGCTCAGTGCTGCCATTTGACAATACAGCCAGGCCTTCCACTCCATTCATATTTAGACAGCGCTCTCGGCCTTGCTGATAGTTCTGGTGGATAGATTGGTTGAGCATTGTCGTCGGGCTTAACTGCTCGAAAGCTTCGCCGAGCTGTTGTAAGAATGCGGGCGTTGTATCATCCTCCTGCAAGACCAGCAAACCTGGATTGGTGCAAAACTGCCCCGCTCCCATATTTACTGAGCCGGCGATTTGTGTACTCAACTGCTCAGCACGTTCTCGGATCGCCTCTGGTAGTAAGAAAACCGGATTGGTGCTACCCATCTCTGCAAATACTGGAATCGGTTCTTCGCGCTGCGCTGCCGCTCGGTACAAGGCCATGCCACCACCATGCGAACCGGTGAAACCGACCGCTTTTACCCGCGGATGTTGTACAAGTGCAGTGCCCACCTCATAGCCCTTGTCTTGAAGAGAGGAAAACACTCCATCCGGCATACCGCAGGCGTTGGCTGCGCGCTGAATAGCCTCCGACACCAAGGCATTCGTGCCTGGATGCGATGGGTGCGCTTTCACAATCACCGGGCAACCGGAGGCTAAAGCAGAAGCCGTATCCCCTCCAGCCGTTGAAAAAGCTAACGGGAAATTGCTCGCCGTGAAGACCACCACGGGCCCAATAGCCTGCAACATATTTCGAATATCAGCACGCGGCATGGGCTGTCGATCAGGCATGGCCCGATCGATAATGGCATTGACCCAACTACCTTCGGCAACCACATCGGCAAATAAGCGAAGCTGATTGCAGGTACGACCCCGCTCTCCAACTACTCGCCCTTGCGGCAAACCACTCTCTTGCATGACTCGCTCTACCAAGGTATCGCCAAGGGCTTCAATTTCGTCAGCAATGGTGCGGAGGAAATTGGCCTTCTCCAAACGATCGGTATGGCGATAGGTTTGCCAAGCATGGAAGGCTTTTTGGGCAGCCTCATTCACCTCCTCCGGTGTAGCGCAAGTGAATGCTCCCTCTAGCGGGAGTCGAGTATCAGGATTGACAGCTTGAAGCGATTCGCTTCCCTTAGCCGACGTATCGTAACCAATAATATTGGCAGTGATCATAGTGGGTGTTAGATTGCAATATTGAGGTAATCTGGTAAGGTCGGACGCACGGCCAGGCCATCGTGTAAGATCTTTAGCACACGTTCGCGCTCTGCACCACTCAATGGGCGGCGTGGCGGACGTACATGTTCGGTACCCAGACCAGTAAGCGTTTCCGCTAATTTAATATTTTGCACCAACTGCGGGCTAATATCCAGCTCCAGTATCGGTAAAAACCATCGATAGATCGTAAGAGCTTCATCAATTCGGCCAGCTTTGACCAAGCGATAGATGGCCACTGTTTCAGCAGGAAACGCATCTACTAAACCGGCTACCCAACCGTCGGCCCCCATCACCAATTCCTCCATAGCCAAGGTATCAACCCCACAAAGAATCTTATAGCGGTCACCAAAGTGATTGCGCAGGCGAGTTACGTTGGAAATATCACGTGTGCTTTCCTTGATGGCCTGAATATTATCGTGCTTGGCCAACTCAGCAAGCATTGGGAGGGTAATCTCGATCTTGTAGTCGACGGGGTTATTGTATAGCAGAATAGGAAGGTCCGTATTCAGCGCAACCGTTTCGAAGAATAGCGTCGTTTCTTCATCGGTTGGTTTATACATCATTGGTGGAAGCACCATCAATCCATCGGCACCAGCATCCTCCGCCTTTTGTGCCAGTTTGATGGCATTACGCGTACTGCCTTCCGCAATGTTGATCAAAACAGGGATGCGGCCCGAAACTTGCTCTTTTGCCGCTTCCAGTAAGGTGATCCGCTCCGCATGTGATAAAGTGCTAGATTCGCCCAGAGAGCCTCCGATTATCATGCCATCGATACCTGCGTCCACTTGGGCTTCTGTGTTCGCTAAGAACGCTGGAATGTCCAGCTCACCATCCGGGGTAAACTTGGTCGTTACAGCCGGATATACGCCTTGCCATTTGACTTGCATGAATGTCAATTTTGTATTAATGAAGATTGAGTGATGCAAAAATAGGCTCATCCTGACTATTCAACTAGCCCAATTTGCGCAAAGAGTGATACTATTTTACTATTACACCCTTCCAGTCGTTCGCATCAGCAACAAAAACATACACTTCTTTGCACAACGAACATCGGGCATCGCAACCACAACTCGCCTAACTTAAGGTAAGGTTAGGTATTGATTACCACATAATTACAAACACTACCTGACGTCAACTCACATTTATTTACGTCATAAAATGCTATGAAAATGATCACTCGACTGTTATCCACGATTTCCTTGCTAGTCTTTCTTAGCAGCGCTCTTTGGAGCCAAGACGCCAGTTCCGAGCTAACGTACTATTGCCTCCCATGCAATAATTCCTGCGACGAAATAGCCTTTGATGGCCCGGGCTTATGCGATCACTGCAACATGGATTTAGTGCAAATGACCGCTGAGCAAAGAGAACAGATGAATAAGCCACTACGCGCTGCCTTTTATCTGCAGAATGGTGTGGAAGTACTTGACTTTGCCGGCCCCATGGAAGTACTATCCTATGCCGGGTTCGAGGTATTCACGGTGTCCAAAACAAAAGACCCAATTACTTCGCAGGGCATCCTGACCATTGTGCCGGACTACAGCGTAGAAGATGCCCCAGCGGCGGACGTACTGGCCTTCTTTGGTGGCAACTCTGGTGCAGCCGTTCGCGACGAGGACGTTATCGCCTGGGTCAAAGATCAAGAACCCAGCTATTATTTCTCGGTATGTACCGGTGCGTTTATTTTGGCCGAGGCAGGTATTCTTGATGGATTAACTGCCACCACTTTCTACAATGCGACCGAGGGGCTGCAAAGTAGCTATCCTGAGGTTACCGTTGTTGAAGACGTACGATTCGTTGATAACGGCCGGGTAATTACTACCGCCGGTGTCTCTGCCGGTATTGACGGTGCCTTGTACCTGGTACAAAAACTCGGCGGCCGCGACATGGCGCAGGCCGTCGTTGAATACATGGAATACGATAACTATGTACCGGATCAGGGGCTGATTATGGAACAATAGCCATTTTAGTCCTTCACGACTTTCCATACTCCCGTCCTGCCCTGCTGGGTGATCCGTAGCAGGTACACCCCTGCGGGGTAGGACGACATGGGCACCCGAATGCTGGTTCCAGCCACTGCCCCTGGCAATTCTCGTTCCAATAAGCGTCGCTGCTGCAAATCCAATAGCTGGATATCCATGGGGCTATTCTCCGTCCATTGCAGGCGGACCTCCAATTCATCCGTCACCGGATTCGGCGCTAATTGCACCATTTCTTGCGGGAGTAGTGTTTCGTTTGTGCCCACGGGGAAGGTGGAAATTTCCAGCACATTACTGTAATCCGAGGTATCTATCTCATTGAAAGCACGAATGCGATATAGATATACCTGATCGACTTCCAGATCTTCCTCATTGAAGGTGAGTGTGTTGGCACTAAGTTCCGCCCGGAGCTCATAGGTATCGCCATCATTGGTGCTTCGCTCCAATTGGAAACCCGTTTCATCGGCGGAGTTATGGTTCCACAAAAAGAAATAGTTGGTTTCACTGATCATTGAAGCGCTGAGGTTGATGGGTGAAGCCAGGCCAGCACATTCGGTCAAGATTAGGTCCGATACATTTTGGCGAATCTCCGGTAGCAGCGGGTGAAAGGAATCGCCTGGGCAAGCGGTAGCGCAGTGGTCACGATGGCCGCTAATATGATTGAGCACTTCGCCGCTCGGTGGGTGAAAACTGGATTCTACGGGATTGATATCGCTTTCGCAGGCTTTCCAGGCAAGGAGGCGTTCAAGAGCAGCCAATGCCTCGGCTGACGGGGCCGTATCGGTATAATTGCCCAATATGCAAATACCCACAGTGGCTGTATTGGCTCCACAATGATGCGCTCCGATGGTATTGTCCTCCCGGCCGGCATAGACAACGCCATTGGGATCAATCAACCAATTATAACCAATATCGGACC